>ERZ808035.570-NODE-570-length-30331-cov-9.417796_pt1 | contig 30331 bp, 28 predicted proteins | sample MGYA00380189_ERZ808035 | MGnify/ENA primary metagenome ERZ808035 (study PRJEB31490, sample SAMN06133407) | mouse gut metagenome | isolation source: M5_1 | host: mice | place: China: Chengdu | collected 2015-05 ...
AATCAGGGATTTTCAGAACTTTTTAAAGTTGTGAAAATCCCGCTCAGCTTGTCGAAAATACTTTTTCGACAAGCTGGCAGGCTGTCAAAAGACCTCGCCAGTGGCGAGGTCTTTTGACAGCCTGAGCGGCGCTTTGCGCCGCTTTCTCCATTAATCTACAATATCCACAGATACCTTTACGCCGGTGCGCTGGGCATAGGAGCGGACCACCGTCCGGATCTCCTTGGCAATCCGACCCTGACGTCCGATGACCTTTCCCATGTCGTCAGGGGCGACGCGCAGCTCCAACGTCAGCTCCTGCCCGCTCTGGACCTCGGTGACGGAGACGGCGTCAGGATCGTCCACAAGGCCTCTGGCGATGTAGAGCAGCAAGTCCTTCATGCACGGCCCTCCGGCATCAGAGGACATCCACTTTTTTCAGCAGAGCTCTGACGGTGTCGGTGGGCTGGGCGCCGGACTTAATCCAGGCCTGGGCCCGCTCGGTGTCGATCTTGATGGCGGCGGGGGAGACGCAGGGGTTGTAGGTGCCGATCTCCTCAATGAAGCGGCCGTCCCGGGGGAAGCGGGAGTCGGCCACCACAACGCGGTAGAAGGGGGCCTTCTTAGCACCCATGCGGCGCAGTCTGATTTTAACCATGATGTGTACCTCCAAAAATTTTTGAAAATTTGTCTATCTATAAATGCGTAGCACTTATATCCTGTCCTTACTTCAGCCGTTTTTTCCTGCCAAAACCGTGCATCCGGCCTCCGCCGCCCCGTCCCCCCAGCATGGAGGGCATCCGGCCCCGGGAGAGCTGCTTTGTCAGCTCCCGCATCATATCGAACTGTTTTAAAAGGCGGTTGACATCCACCACCTCCAGCCCGCAGCCGGCGGCGATGCGGCGCTTCCGGCTGGCGTTGAGAACCTGGGGGTTCTCCCGCTCCAGGGGCGTCATGGAGAGGATGATGGCCTCGGTGTGGGCCATCTGTTTTTCGTCGATGCTGGCGCCCTGGAGCTGTTTGCCCAGACCCCCGGGCATCATGCCCGCCAGCTGGCTGAGATCGCCCATGCCCCGCAGCTGCTGGAGCTGGTCGTAGTAGTCCTGGAGGGTGAAGCGGTTTTTCCGCAGCTTCTCCTCCAGCCTGGCGGCCTGCTTTTCGTCGTAGGCGGCCTCCGCCTTTTCAATGAAGGAGAGCATATCGCCCATGCCCAGAATGCGGGAGGCCATCCGGTCCGGGTGGAAGGGCTCGATCATGTCCAGCTTCTCGCCGACGCCCGCGAATTTGATGGGCTTTCCCGTGGCCGCCCGGATGGACAGGGCCGCGCCGCCCCGGGCGTCGCCGTCCAGCTTGGTGAGAATCACGCCGTCGATGCCCAGGGCCTCGTCGAAGGCGGAGGCAGCGTTCACCGCGTCCTGGCCGGTCATGGCGTCCACCACCAGGAGGATCTCATTGGGGTGGACGGCGGCCTTCATCCGCTTCAGCTCGTCCATCAGCGCCTCATCCACATGGAGGCGGCCGGCGGTGTCCAGAAACACCATGTCGCTGCCGTGGTCCCGGGCGTGGCGGACGGCGTTTTGGGCGATCTCCACCGGGTCCCCCCGGCCCTGCTCAAACACCGGCAGGTCCAGCTGCCCGCCCACCACCTTCAGCTGCTCGATGGCGGCGGGGCGGTAGACGTCACAGGCGGCCAGCAGCGGGCGCTTGTGGAGCTGCTTTCGCATGAGCCCGCCCAGCTTGGCGGTGGTGGTGGTCTTGCCCGCGCCCTGGAGCCCCACCATCATCACCACAGTGGGGCCGCTGTTGGCCATGGCGACCTTGGCATTGGCGCCGCCCATGAGGTTCGTCAATTCCTCATTGACGATCTTCACCACCTGCTGGGCGGGGGTGAGGCTGTCCAGCACGTCGGCGCCCACGGCCCGCTCGGTGACGGCGGAGACAAAGTCCTTCACGACCTTATAGCTCACGTCGGCCTCCAGCAGGGCCAGGCGGACCTCCCGCATGGCCTCCCGGACGTCCCCCTCCGTCAGGCGGCCCTTCCCCCGCAGGCGCTTGAATGTGGCGTTCAGTTTTTCGGTCAGTCCCTCAAATGCCATGGCTCAGTCCTCCAGCGCGGCGGCCTCGGTCAGGATGCGGTCGGCCAGCTCGTCCAGCCGTGCGTCCTCGTGGCGCCGGAGATTGATGGTCTTGATCTCGCCGGCGGCGGCGGAGATGGCCTCCAGATGGGGCCGGCGGGCCTCAAAGCGCCTGATGATGCCGGTCTTGTCCTCCACCTCCTGCATGGCGGCCTCCGCCCGGACGATCACGTCCCGGACGCCCTGCCGGGAGATGCCCTCATTTTCCGCAATCTCCGCCAGGGACAGATCCTCGTTATAATAGAGGTCGAAGAGCTCCTTCTGCCGGTCGGTGAGCAGCTCCCCGTAAAAATCAAAGAGCATGGTCATGCGGTAGGTTTGATTCTTCATACGGCCGCCTCCCCTCTGTAAAGTTTCAGGCCTTTACAACGTGGAATAGTTTACAGGACTTCGGCGGAAAAGTCAAGGGGAAAATCCGATGAAACCGGGAATTTCCAAAAATAATTTCTCAATTCTCCCCGGCCCGGTACAAAAAGCAGCCCCTGTCGTGGGAATAGACTACACCGATGGCCTGTAAGTATGAATAGACGATGGTGGTTCCCACAAACCGCATGCCCCGGGCCCTCAGGTCTTTGGACACCCGGTCCGACAGGGGGGAGCTGGCCCTTCCCGTCTCATGGACCACCCCGCCCCCGGTAAAGTGCCAGATATAGGCGGAGAAGGAGCCCCACTCCGCCCGGATATCCAGAAATACCCCGGCATTGGCCACGGCAGCCTCAATTTTCCGCCGGTTGCGGACAATGGACGGATTGCCCAGAAGGGCGGCGACCTTTTCCTCTCCATAGGCGGACACCGCCTCCGGGTCAAACCCGTCAAAGGCAGCGCGGAAGTGCTCCCGCTTGTTCAGGATGATCTCCCAGGAGAGCCCCGCCTGAAAGGACTCCAGAACCAGCAGCTCAAAGAGCTTCCGGTCGTCGTACTGGGGCACGCCCCATTCGCCGTCGTGATACGCAACATACAAAGGGTTGTTCAAATTGCACCACCCGCAGCGGCAGACCGTCTCCATAATGCGTTCCTCCCTTGACTTCGCCGTTTGTTACGGGTAGTATACGATAAAAACCCATCCCTGTCCACCCGTGTGCCGAAAGGAGACCCCCTATGTATTTCGACGCCCATTCCGACCTGCTTTACGACGTGACCCGCCGCCGCCTGGCGGGGGAGGAGCGCGTGCTGGAGACCCATCACCTGGACCGTCTGCGGCGGGGCGGTGTGGAGGGCCTGGTGCTGGCCTTCTGGTACGGCACCGGTCAGGGGCAGACCTTCTGGCAGGACATTCCGGGGGCGGACGGTGGCGCTGCCCGGCTGGACATCATGCTGGACTGCGCCCGGGAGGAGTTCGCCCAGTGCTCCCGGACGGAGGTGGTCCGCACCGTCCGGGAGGCGGAGGCGGCCCGGGCCGCCGGGAAGCTCTACGCTTTTCTTGGCATTGAGGGCATGTCCGCCCTCGGTACGGATGCGGGCGCCATCGACCGCTGCTATGAGTACGGCGTCCGGCTCGGGATGCTGACGTGGAATGAGGAGAACCCGCTGGCCACAGGCGCGGGGGGAGACCCCGGGAAAAAGCTGACCTCCGCGGGGCGGGGGGCGGTCCGCCGGATGCGGGATCTGGGGATGCTGGTGGACGTGTCCCATTTGAACGACGGCGGCTTCCGGGACGTAATCGAACTGGCCGGCGGGCCTGTCATCGCCTCCCACTCCAACTGCCGCGCCCTGTGCGACGTCCGCCGGAACCTGACGGACGACCAGCTGCGGGCCATCCGGGACACCGGCGGCGCGGTGGGGCTGAACGTATACCACGCCTTTGTCCATGCAGACCGGGAGAAGCAGACGGCGGAGATGCTGGCCCGCCACGCCGCACACATGGCGGAGGTGATGGGGGTGGAACACGTGGGCTGCGGCTTTGACTTCTGCGAGTTCATGGGCCCGCCGGACAACGAAGGCGCGGCGGGGCTGGAGGATGCCTCCTGCATCGGAAACCTCTTTGACTGGCTGGAGAAGCTGGGCATGAGCCGCCGGGAGCGGGAGCTGGTGGCCCGGGGGAACTTCCTGCGGGTGTTCCGGCAGGTGCTGGGGTAGAGGACGTCCTCAAACCGGACGCACACGGCCCCGCCCGCATTCCCCACAGGCGGCGGGCGCCCCGCCCCCTCCCTCCGGTATTCTGCCGGTTTGAAAACAGCCGGCAGCGGGGCAAAAGAAAGAATTTGAATTTCTGTATGAGATATACTATAATGAAGGATAATTCAAGCGATCCACAAAGGAGCTGAGACCTTGGAAGTGACCAGAACAAAACTCGCCGAAGGGGTGTACCTCACCTTCCACCCGGCACAGAAATTTAAAACCAGCCTGCTCTCCGCCCAGTTTGTCACGCCGCTGCGGTGGGAGACGGCCTCCGCCTGCGCGCTGCTGCCCAGCCTGCTGCGGCGGGGAACGGTGAGCTGCCCGGACATGGGCGCCCTGTCCGCCCGCCTGGACCGGCTGTACGGCGCACGGATTGACTGCACGGTGCGGAAAAAGGGGGAGAACCAGTGCGTGGGGTTTGTGGCCAGCCTCATCGACGACAGCTACGCCCCGGGGGGCGAGCGGCTGCTGGAGCCGGTGGCCGCGCTGCTGGGGGAGCTGCTCTGCGACCCTGTCACGGAGCGGGGCCGGTTCGTCCCCGCCTACTTTGACAGCGAGAAGGCCAACCTCATCGACGCCATCCGCAGCATCCTCAACGACAAGCGGGAGTACGCGGATAACCGCCTCCTGCGGGAGATGTGCGCAGGGGAGGCCTACGGCATCCCCCGGCTGGGGGACGACAAGAGCGCAGAGCGGGTACAGCCCCAAAAGCTGTACAGCCTGTACCGCCGCATTCTGGGCTCCGCCCGTCTGGAGCTGTTTTACAGCGGCAGCGCCGGCCGGGAGCGGGTGGAGCAGGCCCTTCACGCCGCATTTTCGGCGCTGCCCCGGGAGGATGTGCAGGACATTGCGCCGGCGGCGCCCCATCCCGCCCGAAAGACAGCGTACAGCGTGTCGGAGGCGCTGGACGTGACCCAGGGGAAGCTGGGCATGGGCTTTGCCTGCGGCAGCGGCGACCACATAGCCCTGCTGATGGGAAACACGCTCTTCGGCGGCAGCAGCAACTCCAAGCTGTTTTTGAACGTGCGGGAGAAGCTGTCGCTCTGCTATTACGCCTCTTCGGTATACCACCGGCAAAAGGGGCTGATCACCGTCTCCTCCGGCATTGAATTTGAGAACTGCCGGCGGGCCTGCGACGAGATCATGGCGCAGCTGGAGGCGGTGCAGGCCGGCCGGCTGGAGGACTGGGAGATGGAGGGCGCCCGGAGCACCCTGCTCAACGCCTATGCCTCCATGGGGGACTCCCAGGGCAAGCTGGAGAACTTCTACCTGGGCCAGGCGGCCACCGGGAACCGCGAGACGCCGGAGGATCTGGCTGCGGCGGTCCGGGAGGTCACGCCGGAGCGCATATTCAGCGCCATGAAAACCGTGTCGCTGGACACGGTGTATTTCCTGCGGGGAAGGGAGGCGGCGGAATGAACCGTAGCTTTTACAGGCGTATCGGCGAGTCCGTCCTTCGGGAGACGCTGCCCAACGGCCTTCAGATCTGTGTGGTGCCCAAGGCGGGCTACGCCAAAAAATACGCCTTTTTTGCCACCCGCTACGGCGGGATGGACACCCGCTTCCGGCTGGACGGGAAGTGGCTGGACACCCCGGCGGGCATCGCCCACTATCTGGAGCACAAGATGTTTGACACCAAAGAGGGCAACGCCCTCCAGAGCTTGGCCAAAAACGGCGCGGAGCCCAACGCCTTTACCTCCAACGCCATGACGGGCTATTACTTCAGCTCCACAGAGCACTTTGAGGAGAACCTGGAGATTCTGCTCTCCTTCGTATCCATCCCCTATTTCACCGAGGAGAGCGTGGCCAAGGAACAGGGTATTATCGGCCAGGAGATCCGTATGATCGAGGACGACCCGGACTGGCAGCTCTACGCCAGGATGATGCGGGCCCTGTACAGCCGCAGCACCGCCAGGATCCCCATTGCCGGCACGGTGGAGAGTATCTCCCACATCACGGCGGAGACGCTGTACGACTGCCACAAGGCCTTCTACACCCCCTCCAATATGATTTTGACCGTGGTGGGGGACGTGGACCCCATTCACATCGCGGATATTGCCCGCCGCATCCTGCCCCGGGAGGGCGGGCCGGAGATCCCCCGGGACTACGGCCCCGAGCCGGAGGCGGTGGCCCAGAGGGAGACAAGCCTTGCCATGGAGGTCTCCAGCCCCCAGTTCCTCACGGCCTTCAAGTGCCGCGCCTCCCGGGACGGGGAGGACTACCTGCGCACGTCCCTGCTGGGGGGTATGGCCTGCGACATCCTGCTGGGAGACTCCAGCCCCCTGTACCTGCGGCTGTACGGCGAAGGGCTGATCAACGCCAGCTTCGGCGGCGACTTTGAACAGCTCCCCGGCGTCGCCCTGCTCTATGCCGGCGGAGACAGCAAGGACGCCCAAACGGTCGCCGCGGAGATCCAAAAGGAGGCCCGCCGCCTGGCGGAGGGCGGGATTGACGAGGATTTCTACCAGCAGGTGCGCCGGGCTGCCTTCGGCTCCAGCCTGCGGGGTCTGAACTCCTTTGAGAATATCGCCGTCTCGCTGACGGAGGGCTGCTTCCACGGCTATGACCCCTTCCGCTTCCCCCAGGTGTTTGAGACCATTTCCAAGGAGGATATCGCCGCCTTCCTGGGAGAGAACATCGCGGAGGAACGGGCCGTACTGTCGGAGATCGTCCCCGGGTGAGCGGCCCCGCCCCCGGAAAAAGAAAGGAAGGAACCTCTATTGACCGCTTTGAAGGATATGCCCATCAGCTTTCCCGGGCTGTTCGGGGACTGGGAGTTCAACCCGGACCCCGTCGCCCTTCACGTGGGGCACGGGATTTACTGGTACGGCATTATTTTGGCATTTGCCATGCTGATGGGCCTGCTGCTCTGCATGAGGCAGGCCAAATACTTTGGACTGAAGGAGGACCATGTGCTGGACATGGTCCTCTGGGGGGTGCCCTGCTGCATCCTGGGCTCCCGCATCTACTACGTGGTATTCTATCTGGATCTGTACCGCACCGCGGACGGCGGGCTGGACTGGGGGCGCATCGTCGCCATCTGGGACGGCGGGCTCGCCATCTACGGCACCGTGATCGCCGGGGCGCTGCTGGCCTTTTTCTACGCCCGGCACAAAAAACTGCAGCTGGGGGCCCTGACGGATCTGGCCGTCATGGGCCTGCTGCTGGGCCAGATCATCGGCCGCTGGGCCAACTTTATCAACCGGGAGGCCTTCGGCGGCCCCACGGACCTGCCCTGGCGGATGGGGCTCTGGATCAGCCCCTATCAGTACATTGAGGTCCATCCCACCTTCCTCTACGAGAGCCTGTGGAATCTCATCGGGCTGCTGCTGATGCTGTTTGTGGTCTCGAAGGGCCGCCGGTTCGACGGGGAGAATACCTGGTTTTACTTCCTGTGGTACGGCCTGGGCCGCACCTGGGTGGAAGGTCTGCGGACGGACAGCCTGTACCTCTTTGACTGGACCTTTATGGGCCGGCCCATCCGCGTCTCCCAGGCCCTGAGCCTGGTGATGGCGGCGGTGGCGGCGGCCATGCTGTTCTACCACATCCGCGTCAAAAAGTGCTCCGCAGAGAACCTGCTGGTCAACCGGCTGGCCCGGCAGCAGGCGGAGGGGCCGGCCCCGGAATCCACGGAGGAAGCTCCGGCGGCACCGGAGACAGCGGCAGCTCCGGAGGAGCCGGAGCCGGGAGAGGAGGAGGCCCGTGGCCATCAGGATTGACGGAAAGGCCCTGGCGGAACAGGTGAAGGGCCGTGTGGCGGCAGAGGCGGCGGAACTCCGGCGGAGGCCGGGCCTTGCGGTGGTGCTGGTGGGGGAGGATCCCGCCTCCCAGGTCTATGTGGCCGGCAAGGAGCGGGACTGCGCGGAGTGCGGCATTGAGAGCTTTGGCCGTCGCCTCCCGGCGGAGACCACGGAGGCGGAGCTGCTGGATCTGATCCGGCGGCTCAACGCCGATCCCCGGGTGGACGGCATCCTGGTTCAGCTCCCCCTGCCAAAGCACCTGAACGAGGAGACGGTGATCCACGCCATCGCCCCGGACAAGGACGTGGACTGCTTCCACCCCTTCAACGTGGGGCGGATGGTCATCGGCGACCCGTTGTTCCTGCCCTGCACCCCGGCGGGGGTGCTGGAGATGCTGGACGAATACGGGATTCCCATTGGGGGAAAGCGGTGCGTGGTGCTGGGCCGGAGCAATATCGTGGGCAAGCCCATGGCGGCCCTCCTCACCCAGCGGGACGGCACCGTCACCCTCTGCCACTCCCGGACGGAGGACATAGCCCGGTACACCCGGGAGGCGGACATCCTGGTCTCCGCCGTGGGGCGGACGAAGCTCATCACCGGGGATATGGTGAAAGAGGGGGCCGCGGTCATTGACGTGGCCATGAACCGGGACGAAAACGGCAGGCTCTGCGGTGATGTGGACTTTTCCTCGGTGGAGCCCCGGGCGGCTTATATCACCCCGGTTCCCGGAGGCGTGGGCCCCATGACCCGCGCCTGCCTGATGCGGAACATCCTCATTGCCGCCCGAAATCACCGGGCATGACAAACCGGCTCCCCGGGGCATCGCCCCGGGGAGCCGGGCAGGATCCGCCTCGCCCTGCGTCTGCGGCATACCGTTTGACGCTCACCCCGCGCAAAGCGCTTTTCCCGCGTACATGCCGCGGGAAAAACAACTCCGGCTTATCTGCGCCCGCCGGTGCAAACTCCCGCCAAGGATTTTGTCGCAGTTCGACCCCCCGGGGCAATGTCCCGGGGGGTCTTTGCAATCGCTCACCGCCGCCAGGCAAGGCAGGCGGACAGGTTCCAGCTGCGCCAGTCGGCGCAGTCCTCCCGGGCCGCTGCCCGCCGTCTCTCCAGCAGGCTGCCCACCGTGTCGCGGCTGTCCCACCAGTCCCCCTCGCAGGCCGCCAGGGGCAGCGCAGGGTCCAGCCGCTCCAGCTGGGAGAGGGCGTCGCAGGACAGAGAGTACGCCAGATAGTGGACGCTGAGAACAGGGCTGTCTCCGGAGAGGTAGCGATCCACCTGATTCTTCGCCACCAGGCGGTCCACAGGGATGCAGTTGACGGCCAGCCACCCCGCCAGAGCCAGGGGGAAGGCCCTGCGGCAGAAGGAGCGGTCCGGCCGCCGGATCTTCTCCAGGGCGGCCAGCAGGAACAGGGCCATCATCACCATGCCCCAGTAGGTCATAAAGCGCTTGAAGCTCAGGCCGTAGGCGGAGACGTACAGCGTCATTCGCCAGGCGGCGGAGGCCAGCAGCACCAGACTCTCCCCCGCCAGCACCGCGGCCGGCAGGCGGAGGCGGCGCCGCTCTGTCCGCTGGGAGAAGGTTGCCGCCGCCAAAATAACAGTGAGGTTCACCGCCGTGACGCCCACCATCTGGAAAAATCCGCTGCGGGCCCATTCCGCGTAGGAGATGCCCCTTTGGGCCAGATACTCCGGCCCGCCGAAGAGCCCTGCGGACTGTACCGCGAGAAACAGCAGATACAGTGCGTCCAGCGCCGCCAGGACGATGGCAAAGAGGGTGTCCTCCACGGTACAGAGGGTGTGCTTCTCCCCCCTGGCGGGGACATGGCGGAGGCAGTACAGCAGACCGAACACAAAGGGGGTCAGGGCCAGGGCCCAGAGGAGCTTCCACAGCTCCCGGGCAAAGTCCAGGCGGATGAAGTCCGTCAGACTCCGGGCGGCGGCGGCAAACAGTGCGTCGGCGGAGGCCAGGACGGGCAGCAGGGCGGACACCAGGGCCAGCGCCACTGCGGAGCCCACCACCGCGGTCAGGCTGAGGCGTCTTTTCTCCCGCCCGGCGGAGAGGGCGGCAGGGGCTGCCCCCAGGTAGCAGAACGCCCCCCGGCACAGCAGTTTCAGCCGCTCCCACAGCATGGCGGGCCGCCGCCAGGGGAGAAGTTCCCCGCCGGAGAGGGAGGCGGTGTGGACGGGAACCAGCAGCAGCAGGGCAAGGAAGTTCCAGATCCGGAACCAGGGGTTGGAGGTCAGGGCAAAGGATGCGGCCAGCAGCAGATTATATACCAGCAGCACCCGGCTCTCCCGGCGGCGGGCCAGGGCCTCCCGTCCCACAGCCGGCAGCAGCAGGGCATACCAGGCAAAGACCGTCACCGTGTTCCCCATGCCCCAGGGCCAGCCTGCGGCGTTCACCAGAATGAGACACAGGGCCAGCGTCCCCGCCAGGAGGAGGCGCCCGCGAGGGTCAGTCTCATAGATTTTCCGCACGTTTTGGGCAGGCTGCGCCGCGCCCTCCGGAACGAGGGCTTTTTCCATATGATCCATCATTCAATTCTCCTGTTCGGGCTGTCCGCCGGCTGCGGACAGAAAATGTTTCATCTCCGGCCGGGCTCCGGATCCGGCACAAACTCCAGGATGTCCCCCGGCTGGCAGTCCAGGGCGGCACAGATGGCCTCCAGAGTGGAAAAGCGCACCGCCCTGGCCTTGTTGTTTTTCAGGATGGACAGGTTTGCCAAAGTCACATCCACTTTTTCCGACAGCTGGGAGAGGGTCATCTTCCGCCTGGCCATCATCACGTCCAAATTCACAACGATCATGGCCCACCTCAAATCGTCAGGTCGTTTTCCGCCTTCAGCTCCGCCGCCTGGCGGAAGAGGGCGGACATCACCAGGCACAGCAGTCCCCCCATGGCAAACATGGGGACGAAAAGGGCGTTATAGGAGGCCAGGGGCAGGGGGGATCGGTAGCAGCAGATACTGAAAACAACCCGCGCCAGAGCTGCAGCGGCGATGAGAAAGCAGCACCCGGCGGCCCGGCGCAGGCTGACGGCGTTCTCCGGCGCGAAAGGGGTTCCGGCCAGGACGGTTTTCAGCACCCGGCGGGCCTGCCAGAGGATGACGGCGGTGTTGATGCCGGCGAAGACGAGAAACAGGGTCAAGGCCCACTCGTAGCCGCCGAACCAGATCCAGCCGTGGGTCCAGGCCGCGGCGGTCCCCCGCAGCCCGCCCCACTGCTCCGGGTACGCCACAAACCTCTGGGCGCCGCCCACCAGAACAACGGTGGGCACCAGATACACGGCGATGACGTTGCACGCCAGGGCGATCAGCACCAGAATGTACAGCACGTCCGCAAGCTTCTGCACCGGAATCTTTTCCAAAAGCCCGCCCCCTCTCACAGCGGCCGGGTGATGAATTCCATCATCACCGCGCACCCCGCCGTCAAAATCGCCAGGATCCCCACCGAGGAGAACAGCTTCCCCCGGTGCTTCTGCCGCGCCCCCTGCACCAGCAGCGCCGCGGCCAGGAGAAACAGCGCCAGCCCGGCGGGGATCAGAAAGACAGTCAAGCCCATGTCGGGACACCTCCTTTTTCTGGTATCCTACCACGGGAAACCATGATTGTCAACAATAATTTATTGTTTTTCGATAAAAATAAATTGATATTCATAAAAGACCGCGGGGCGGTGCAGAGGAATGGCCTGCATAGGGGGCCATTCCCCCGCTCCCTCTGGACTCCCCTGTCTCTCCTCCGCCCGCCTCCCCTGCCGGAAGACGGGGAAGCGGGCAGTCCTTCCGGACTGCCCGCTTCCCCGTATGATTATAGAGAAAGGAGAGGGAAAATGGTGTGTGTAGCGCAAGCTTTCTGCTTGACGGATTCATCATATCCAAGGCGGCGGGAAAAGTCAACCGCCTTTCACAATCCTTCACAATTTGTTTACAACCAGACAGATTTCGGCATTTTTTATTTACAATTCGTTTAAAAATGATTGGCATTTTGTACATTGACAGGACAGGGAAACCTGTGCTAATATTTAGCTCACTAATATTTAGCAGGCTAAATATTTTATGCGAGGACGAGAGGAGGCGCGGTGATGCGGCAGGAGGATCCCCACCGCCTGGGACCCACTCTGGGCTGGGCGGCACAGATGGCAAAATGCGCCATGGACGCCAGGGTGTCCCGCTACGATGTGACGCCGGTCCAGACCCGTGTGCTGATGTATCTCCACCATCACGGGGGCCAGGTTCCCCAGCGGGAGCTCACGGAATTTTTGCGGGCAAAACCCTCTACCGTCAACGGCATTCTGGACCGGATGGAGGAGAAGGGGCTGGTGCTGCGAAGCGTCCTCGGCGAGGACGCCCGGCGGCGGCTGATCACCCTGACGGACAAGGGCAGGGAGCGGCAGGCCCGGTTTACCGAGAGTTTTCTGGCCAGCGAGGAGGCCATGCTCCGGGGCTTTTCTCCGGAGGAGCGGGAGACGCTGCTGGGTCTGCTGGACCGGATCGTGGAGAATTTGAAGGAGGAACTGCATACATGATGAAAAGACTGTGGCCCTATGCCAGGCCATATGGGAGATGGATCGCCGCCGGGGTGCTGTGCAGTGCGGCGGAGGCGGTGTTCGAGCTGCTGATCCCGCTGGTGATGAGCGATATCGTTGACATCGGCATCAAAAACGCCGATCAGGGCTTTATCCTGCGGGAGGGTGCGCTGATGGTGGCCATGGCCATGGTATCCCTGGCCTTCGGCCTGGGGGCGGCGGTATTCTCCTCCGTGGCGGGGCAGGGCTTCGGCGCAAATCTCCGCCGGGCGGAGTATGACCGCATCCAGGACTTCGCCTTCTCCAACATCGAAAAGTTTTCCACAGCCTCCCTGGTGACAAGGCTCACCAACGACGTAAACAGCCTTCAGATGTCGCTGATGATGGGCATGCGACTGATGGTTCGGGCCCCGGTGATGCTGGTGTCCGCACTGGTGCTGTCCGTGCGCATCAGCCTGCGGCTGAGCAGCGTGTTTTTGGCGGCCCTTCCGCTGCTGCTGGTAGTGGTGGCGGTCATTTTGACCCGGGTGGGGCCCATGTTCCGCTCCCTCCAGGAGAAAACCGACGCGCTGAACCTGGTGGTGCAGGAAAACCTGGCGGGTATCCGGGTGGTAAAGTCCTTTGTCCGGGAGGATTACGAGAGGGAGAAGTTTGCCGCCCGCAACCACGATTTGAAGGACACCTCCCTCCGGGCCTTCGGCGTGGTGGTCATCAACATGCCCATTATGATGCTGATCGTCTACGGCACCATCATCGCCGTGATGTGGTTCGGCGGGCAGATGGTCTACGCCGGGACGCTGGAGGCGGGAAAGCTGATGACCTATTTCACCTATATCACCCAGATTATGATGTCTCTGATGATGGTGTCCATGATTTTCATGATGCTCAGCCGCTCTGTGGCCTGTGCCCGCCGCATTGTGGAGGTGCTGGAGGAGCAGCCCGCCATCACCGACGCGGCCGCGGAGACGGACACGGACGGGGCCGGCCGGCAGGTTCCCGCCGCGGTGGAGAACGGCAGCATTGACTTTGACCACGTATCCTTCAAATACAGCCCGGAGAGCCCGGAGTGGATTTTGCAGGACGTGAGCCTCCACATCCCCTCCGGGGCCACCGTGGGCATTCTGGGGGGCACCGGCAGCGCAAAGACCACCCTCGTCTCCCTGATTCCCCGGCTCTACGAGGCGGATTACGGCACGGTGTCCGTGGGCGGGCGACCGGTGGGAGCCTATACCATAGAGCACCTGCGGGACGCGGTGAGCATGGTGCTGCAAAAGAACACCCTCTTTTCCGGCACCGTGCGGGAAAACCTTCTGTGGGGAAATCCGGACGCCTCGGAGGAGGAGCTGTGGGCGGCCTGCCGCGCCGCCTGCGCCGATGAATTTCTGGAGCGGATGCCCGACGGCCTGGATACCGACCTGGGGCAGGGGGGTGTGAACGTCTCCGGCGGGCAGAAGCAGCGGCTCTGCATTGCCCGGGCAATCCTGAAGCGCCCGAAGGTGCTGATTCTGGACGACTCCACCAGCGCCGTGGACACGGCCACCGACGCCAGGATCCGGGCCGCTTTCGCCGGTGAGCTGAAGGGCGCCACAAAACTCATCATCGCCCAGCGGGTGGCCTCGGTGCGGGATGCGGATATGATCCTGGTGATGGACGGGGGCCGGATTGCGGCCCGGGGCACCCATGGGGAATTGATGGCCAATTGTGAAATTTACCGGGATGTGTATCAGTCCCAGCAGGAAGGGGTTGGCATTGGTGAGTGAGAAGAGAACCGCACGGCCCATGGGCCCGGGGCGCCACAGACCCGGGGGCGGCTTTCAAAAGCCGAAAAATATCCGCGGAACCCTGGGAAAGCTGATGGGCTATCTGGGGCGGTACAAGGCGATGCTGGCGGCGGTGGCAGTGCTGCTGTGTGTCAGCTCCGCCTGCACCGTGGGGGGCTCCTACCTCATCAAGCCCCTCATCAACGACTATATCCTGCCCGGGGACTTCCCGGGGCTTGCGAGGATGCTGTGCCTCATGGCGGCGGTGTATATCACCGGGGCGGCCTGCTCCTACGGCTACGCCCGAATGATGGTGCACGTCTCCCAGAACGCCGTGGCAAAAATCCGGGCGGATCTCTTTGAGCGGATGCAGCAGCTGCCCCTGGGATATTTTGACGCCCATACCCACGGCGAACTGATGAGCCGCTATACCAACGATATTGAGACCATCTCCGAGGCGCTGAACAACAGCTTTGGCAGCGTGGTCTCCTGCACGCTGAATTTCACCGGCACCATCGCCATGATGCTGGTCCTCAGCCCGCCGCTGACGCTGATTACCTTTTCCGTGCTGGCGGTGATGCTGCTGGTGGTCAAGACCGTCGGCGGCCGCAGCCGGCGGTACTTTGCCGCCCAGCAAAAGGCCCTGGGCGAGGTCAACGGCTACATTGAGGAGATGATCGAGGGGCAGAAGGTCATCAAGGTGTTTAACCACGAAAACGCCGCAAAGGAGGGGTTCTACGCCCGGAACGAGGCCTACCGCCAGGCGGCCTCCCGGGCCCATGCCTACGCCGGCGCCATGATGCCGGCCATGGGGAACCTGAACTATGTCAACTATGCCCTCAGCTGCTGCCTGGGGGCCGTGTTTGCCATCCACAGCGGCGGGGCCTTCCGCCTGGGGGACCTGGGGGCCTTTCTCCAGTACACCCGGCAGGTGGGTCAGCCCGTCACCCAGATCTCCCAGCAGATGAATACCATCCTCTCCGCCGTGGCCGGCGCGGAGCGGGTCTTCGAGGTGATGGAGGCCCGGCCGGAGACGGACGAGGGAAAAACCAAGCTGGTGCGGGTCCGGGAGGCTTCGGACGGCGCCCTCTCCGAGGCGGATTATGACACCGGGGCCTGGGCCTGGAAACGGCCTGACGGGACGCTGATCCCCCTCCGGGGGGATGTGCGCTTCGACCGCGTGGTGTTTGGCTATGACCCGCGCAAGACCGTGCTCAACGGCGTCTCCCTCTTTGCAAAGCCCGGCCAGAAAATCGCCTTTGTGGGCTCCACCGGCGCGGGCAAGACCACCGTCACCAGCCTCATCAACCGCTTCTACGAAATTCAAGGCGGAACCATCACCTACGACGGCATTGACGTGCGGGACATCGCCAAGGAGTCATTGCGCCGGTCCCTGGGGGTAGTGCTTCAGGACACACACCTCTTTACCGGCACCGTGGCGGACAACATCCGCTATGGCCGGCTGGAGGCGACGGACGAGGAGGTGGAGGCCGCCGCGAAGCTGGCCGGGGCAGACGGGTTTATCCGTCACCTGCCCAAGGGGTACAATACCGTTCTCAGCGGCGACGGGGGGAGCCTGAGCCAGGGGGAGCGGCAGCTTTTAAATATCGCCAGGGCCGCCTGCGCCAACCCGCCGGTGCTGATTCTGGACGAGGCCACCAGCTCCATCGACACCCGCACGGAAAGGCTCATTGAGCAGGGCATGGACCGGCTGATGGCGGGGCGGACGGTGTTTGTCATCGCCCACCGCCTGTCCACCGTCCGCAACGCCAGGGCTATTATGGTGCTGGAACGGGGGGAGATCATCGAGCGGGGCGACCACGACGATCTGATCCGGCAGCACGGCAGGTACTACCAGCTCTACACCGGCCAGGCGGAGCTGGCATAACGGATACAGACGGGAAAAGGAGACGGCAGCGCCGTCTCCTTTTCCCGTCTGCCTATTCCCCGCGGTCTCCATCCCGGCGGGTGAAGGTGAGGAAAACCGGGGGCATCTCGGAACCCCGGGATTCCACATAGGAACCGTCGGGCCGGGCGCGGCCCGTCACCTCGTAATACTCGTCCGTGTAGCGCAGCCCGCTCCGGTCAAAACCGGCCTGAAGATCCTTTACGTACCGGAAGGGGTGCTCCATGGGCTCCAGCCGAAATACCTGCCGAATTCGCTCCAGCACCGCCGTCCGCTCCGGCGGAACCCGGTCCTCCGCCAGGAAGCCTGCAAACTGCGGCTCCGTCCACCAGACGATCTGCTCGATGGCGGCGGCGGTGCCGCAGGCCAGCAGGAGGCGGAGAAAGTCCCGGAAATTCGCCGCCAGGGGATAGACGTTCTCCTCCACGCAGCTCTCCGGGTTTACGGCAAAGACCGTCTCCCCATAGCCCCGGATGAAGCAGTAGTGGATGCCCCCCTCCCAGCCGATGACCCGCGCGCCCTTGGGCGTGCAGAAATATCCGCCCCGGGCGTCTCCCTTTTCCAGGCCGATCCAGGCCCCGTCCATGTCCAGCTTCTCGTATTTTTGAAAATCCGTCACAGATATGCCTCCTCAGTACCGGCCGGCCCAATCTACAATCAAAAGCACCGGCAGCGCCCACAGCAGCAAAAAGGCCTCCAGCGCCAGGGGTGTCAGCAGGGCGTACTGCTCCAGGAACACCAGGTAGAAGGACAGCAGCGTCCCCGCCGCGCTGCCCAGCAGGGAGAGGATGGTGGCGCGGCGAACCGCCTTGCAAAGCCTCCTGCTGCCTACCACCGTCTCGGCGTAGGGCAGCAGTCCCTCCCGGAAGATCAGGGCCCGGGGCAGTCCCCGGTCCCGCTCCGCCTCGCTGAGGGCGATACGGGCGGTGAGATCCGGAAACTCCACCTTTACCCCCTTGTGGAACTTCCGCCGCAAAAGCTCCGGGACAATGTTGGGATCCCGGGCGGCCAGGATGGGGGAGACATGGCTCCGGGCCATCATCCGCAGGGCGAAGTCCACATTCTCTGAGGCATTGTATTTCACCGCAAACACGGCGATGAGGTGGCGGTCCACAGAGAGGAACAGCCCGGTTTTCAGGTTTATATCCCCGGGCAGGCGGACATCCATCTTGCGCATAAAGGAGGCGGTGCCCATCAGTACGGATTCCCCGTGGATAACGCCGGACCAGCCCCCCTCCTCGTAAAAGGCGAAATCGGAGACCTCCTCGTACCGGCCCAGTTCGCTGCGGAGCAGGTCGTCAAACAGTCGCTCCAGGCCGCTGCCGGCGGCCCGGGACATGGAGGCGGCATAGGACACCGCCACGGACAGCTCCTCTCCAAAGACTTTCACCCCGCCCAGCTGGACAGTGCCGGGGGGAAAGAGATCCGTATCCGTCAGGATCATCTTCCTCCTCCGGCTGATGCGCTCTGCGCCGAGCCACCCCGCCACGGCACAGCCCGCCTTCTGCAGGTGGCGGGCCAGATTGCCGTAGGCCAGCCCCCAGCACAGAGGCAGGGCAAAGGAGGCCCCGGCGGACAAAATGGCGGACCAGTTTAAAAAGAAGTCGTCCTTCCGCCCCTGGCCCAGGGAGCTGAGCCCCGCAAACACCAGAGAGGCCGTCAGAATCAGGGGCAGGAGGGCCGCCTGCCACAGGACGGCGCCGCTGTCCCGCATGGCGGCGGTGTAAAAGCCGGGGACGGCGCCCCTCTGCTTGCAGGCCCCCTGGGGCGTATCCGTCACCAGGTAGGGCGGCTCGTCGTCCAGCGAGGCGGAGCGGAACGTGTCGTACATCCCCCCGCTCTCCCGGGCACAGCCCCACAGGGAGAAGGCCAGGGCCAGACAGCTGACGGCGGCATAGGGCATGGCCGCGGTCCGCCGGGTCTCCGCCAGCCGGAGCACACAGTCCGCCGCCGAGACCAGGGCGGAGAGACAGGCCAGCAGCTCACCGCTGCACCGGCCCCTGGCCAGGAGCTTTGCGGCCTTGACAAACACATGGCGGCACAGAAGGGCCGTTACGGCCAGGCAGGCCAGCAGCACAACCGTCTGCCGCCGGGGGTCGTCGCTCCATCCCGGGACAAAGACGCCGTACCGCTCCAGCACCAGCAGCACAGACGGGGTCAGGGAGACCAGCGCCGCCGGGAGCAAAAGGCTCCTCTGCCGGTGAAACGCCGACCGGCAGGAGGCCGCCTTTTGAAAGAGCTCCGGCTCCGGGCCGATGGGCTCGGGATCCGGTTCGGGCTCCGGCTCCGGGGGATCATAGAGCTTCTCGGTGTCCTCCGGCCCGCGGCGGGAGAAGAGGCCCCGCCGCCTGGGGGGCAGCAGGGGCTCCGCAGCCTCGTCCATCACCGCGTCTACGGTGCTGCCCACCATGTCCTCCAGGGAGACGGGGCGGGGCGCCTTGGGCAGAGCCATATCCAGGATGTCCAGCTCTACCGAGGGGATCTCCTGCCGGGTCTCCTCCGGCGGGGGGGCTGCCGGAGGCGGGGCGGCTTCGGGGGACGGCCGCGGACTCTCCGCCGCAGGGGGGGCGCCGGCCCCGGGTGCAGAGGGAGGGGGCGCCGCCGGATCGGGCCGCGCGGACGGAGGCTCCGCCTCTTTCAGCAGCGTCTGCTCCAGGCTGCCGCCGAATTCCGCCAGGATCTCCTCCAGGGAAAAGGACTCCTCCGAGGCGGGCACATCCGTGTCAAATTGGTTTTTTTCATCCATGGGGCTCATGATTTTCCTTTCCTCAGCCGACCCGCTGACGAACCGCCTCATACAGCAGGATTGCCGCGGCTGCGGAGGCGTTCAGAGAATTCAGCTTTCCCCGCATGGGAATGCTGACTAAAAAATCGCAGTTCTCCGCCGCCAGGCGGGTCATTCCGTCTCCCTCGCTGCCGATGACAATGGCGGCGGGGCCCTTCAAATCGGCGTCATACAGGGCGGTGGGACCGTCCGCCGCCGTGCCGAACACCCATACACCCTGCTTTTTCAGATTCTTCAGCAGGACCGGGATATTGGGCACCCGGGCCACCGGCACGTGGGCCACCGCCCCGGCGGAGGTCTTGGCGACCACAGCCGTCAGCCCGGCGCTGCGGCGCTTGGGGATGATGACCCCGTGGGCTCCGGCGCACTCGGCGGTGCGGATGACGGCCCCCAGGTTCTGCGGGTCGGAGATCTCATCGCAGACCACGACCAGCGGGGCCTCCCCCCTCTCCGCCGCAGCCCGGAGAATCTGCTCCACCGTGGCGTATTCCCGAACGGCGGCCAGGGCAATTACGCCCTGATGGGCGTGGGTGCGGCTCATGGCGTCCAGCTTCCGCCGGTCCGCCTCCACCACCACTACGCCGCCGGCCCGGGCTTTGGAGGCGATGTGGCCCAGCGTCCGGTCCGTCTCCCCCTTTTGGAGATAGATCTTGTCGATTGCGGTTCCCGCCCGCAGCGCCTCAATCACCGCGTTGCGTCCCTCGATAACGCCGTCGGCCATAGCGGTGAGGCTGTCCTTCCTCTGTTCATCCATATGCGCTCCATTCCGCGCAGAACGCGCGTTTTGTCGAATATCCAGAATAGTATACCATACCGCGGGGATACAATAAAGTGAAATTCACAGAAATTTCATAGAAAAAACACCCCTGGTCCTTGTAGCTCCTCCGCTTCTGTGATATACTGCGATATACTGTCCGCAGTGCGGGCACAGGCAGGTCTGCCCTTGATTTCAGGCACTTCCCCCGTGAAAGGAGTTCCAATAAATGGATCAGAACGACAACAAGAACAAACGCGGCGGCGGCAAGAATAACGGCAGCTGGCGGGGCGTTGTGCAGCTGGTGTGCTGGGCGCTGCTGCTGACCATTATCATCAGCTACGCCTCCACTTACATGACCAGCGCAGGCCGTCAGTCCTCCTCTGTCACCATCGCCTACAGCGACTTTGCAGAGATGGTGGAGAGCGGACAGGTGGCGGAGGTCCAATTCGACAACACGGAGAAAATTCTCCACATTATCCCCGTGGAGGGCTATGTCTACACCGGCGCGGACGGCGTGGCCTACACCCGGAAGGGAGAGGGCTACGTTTTCACCGACCCCGCCGGACAGGAGCGCAGCGTCTCTTTGTCGCTGTTTACCGTGCAGGTGGAGTCCGACGACGCCACGGTGTCCTTTCTGCGGGAGAACAAGGTCCAAAAGTACGACCAGGAGTACCAGCCGCAGGTCAGCCCCATCATGCTCTTCCTGATTGAGTACATGCTGCCCTTTGTGATTTTGATGCTGGTGTTCATGCTGGTGATGCGCTGGGTCGCCAGCAAGAGCGGCATGGGGGGCATGGGCGGCATCGGCGGCGTGGGCAAGTCCAACGCCAAGGTATATATGGAAAAGCAGACCGGCGTCACCTTCGCCGACGTGGCGGGGCAGGACGAGGCCAAGGAGTCCCTGACGGAGATCATCGACTTCCTCCACAACCCCGGCAAGTACACCGAGATCGGCGCCAAACTCCCCAAGGGCGCGCTGCTGGTGGGCCCTCCGGGCACCGGCAAGACCCTACTGGCAAAAGCCGTGGCCGGCGAGGCCAACGTGCCCTTCTTCTCCATCAGCGGCTCCGACTTTGTGGAGATGTTCGTGGGCGTGGGCGCCTCCCGGGTCCGGGACCTCTTCAAGGAGGCCAGCAAGGTGGCCCCCTGCATCGTGTTCATCGACGAGGTGGACACCATCGGCAAGTCCCGGGACAACCGCATGGGCGGCAACGACGAGCGGGAGCAGACCCTGAACCAGCTCCTGGCGGAGATGGACGGCTTTGACCCCACCAAGGGCGTCATTCTCCTGGCGGCCACCAACCGCCCGGAGGTGCTGGATCAGGCGCTGCTGCGGCCGGGGCGGTTCGACCGCCGGATCACCATCGACCGGCCCAACCTGGCGGGGCGCATCGCCACCCTCCAGGTCCACACCCGGAACATCAAGCTGGCGGAGGACGTGAACCTGAAGAAGGTGGCCCTGGCCACCGCCGGGTGCGTAGGCGCGGATCTTGCCAACCTGGTGAACGAGGCGGCCCTGCGGGCCGTGCGCAAGGGGCGCAAGCTGGTGACCCAGGAGGACATGCTGGCGGCCTTCGAGCTGGTCATCGCCGGCACGGAGAAAAAGGGCAGCGTCCTCACCGAGTTTGAGAAAAAGCTGGTGGCCTACCACGAGGTGGGTCACGCCATGGTTGCCTATAAGCAGAAGAACACCGAGCCGGTGCAGAAGATCACCATCGTCCCCCACACCCAGGGCTCCCTGGGCTACACCCTGCTGATGCCCGAGGAGGACAAGACGGAGCTGCGGACAAAGGACGAGCTGATGGCCAAGATCACTGTCTCCATGGGCGGCCGGGCGGCCGAGGAGGTGGTGATGGACACCATGACCAACGGCGCCTCCCAGGACATCCAGGACGCCACCAACGTGGCGCGGAACATGGTGGCCATGTTCGGCATGAGCGACGAGTTCGGCATGATGGCCCTGGCCTCCCGGCGGAACCAGTACCTGGACGGCGGATACGGCATGGACTGCGCCCAGGACACCGCCGCCCGCATGGATACGGCGGTAAAGGAGATTCTGGACCAGTGCTACAAGACCGCCGTGGAGGTCATCCGTGAGAACCGGGAGGACATGGACAAGGTGGTGGCATACCTTCTGGAGAAGGAGACCATCACCGGCGGCGAGATGGTGGCCATCATCGAGGGCCGGGACCCGGAGCTGGTGGAAAACCCCTATGCCTCCACAAAGCCCTCCCTGGAGGACGGCTTCCGTCCCTCCGTGCCGGAGGGGATTGAGGCGCCGGCCAAAAAGGTGCATATGATCTCCCAGAAGATTGAGGCCCCCGACGAGGGGCCCGGCCGGGAGGCAGAGCCGCCCGCGGGGGCGGAAGAGGCCGGCGGCCAGGAGGATCCGGAGTAGACATCCCCGCCCGCAGACGGGCGGACCCTGGTGTGCAAATTCAAAAGCTGAACCAACAGGCGAAGTGCGTGTATTGGTACAGCTTCTCAAAATAGGGCACAGGGGGCCTGCAGGCCCCCTGTGCCCTATTTTACCCTATAATCATCACAAAGGCCTTCCAACGCGGCGGCACAAACTCCCTTCTGCCGGGCGCATCCCGCCTGACGGCTGGGGCCTCAGGAGATCGTCAGCTGAAATCTCGCGCCGGGATCGCCGGCAAAGACGATTCTTCCGCCCTCCGGAAGCACTGCGGAACTGTCATCCCACAGCACGGAGGAGGCCACGACGTTCCAGTCCCTGTCGTAGACCCAGAAGCCGGCATCCTCGGGCAGCTCCACCGCCATGACCTTTCCGGCGGCGGCTCCTACCTTGTACCAGCGGGCATATCCGTCGGGCTGGATGGTGCAGCGGGCGCTGCCGTCCCCTGTGGAGAGGACCGGTGCGGCGGCCTCCTCCATGTATACCATCCCGTTGGACTGGAACATCCACAGCGTGCCCTTTTCATCCCTGCGCAGCTCCAGGTCGTACCCGTCCCGTCCCACGTTGCCGGGGATCTGGACGACGTACTGGGCGTGGTTTTCATCCACAATCCGCAGTGTGTTCACATAGCCGGGAATGCCCTCCGGCTCCGTTTCCACCGCGCCCTCAGCCTTTGCCAGGCTGCCAAAGGCCAGATAAACCTGGGAGCTGTACCGCTCGTTCATGGGCAAAATATCGGTTTTGGCGGTAAATTCCTCCCACTTGGCCTGGAGCTCCGGGGAAATTTTGTTCTCCGGCAGTTTTACGGCGGCGTAGTTGGAAGTGCCGAGGCCCCCCAGCCCGGGAAGCGGGGTAAAGGCCCTTTGATAGAGGTAGGTCTCCCCGTTGGACTCCTTTACAAATTTCAGGCAGGCCGTACCGGAATCATTGCGGAAGGTGCCGTCGTCATAATAGGCAAAGGTCTGGGCGGGCGCCTCCATCCCCAGGAAATTCATGGTCAGCACACCCTCGGCGGTGACGTCCACCCGATAGGGCAGCAGGGAGCCGTAGTAACCTGCGTTGTCCAGCAGCTCCTTCGGCATGGCGGCGGGCTTTGCCGCGGGGAGGGCCGGGGCGGTTTCGTCCACGTCCACGCCCTTTTCCCCCAGGGCCGCAATGAGCATCCGGGAGGCGGCCAGTTCGTTATAGGTGGATACGCCGCCGGAGGACAGCACTGCAGCCGCCAGCCTGTGCTCCGGAATCACCACAAGGCCCGCATGGTAATACTGGGTGTCGCCCCCCTTCACCAGGGCGGTGATTCCGTTTTCGTGGAAGGGGAACCACTCCACGCTGTCCCACCCCAGGCCGTAGGACAGGGAATCCGGGGCCTCCTCCTCCGGCCAGATGCCCCTGGCATACTCCGGGGCGGCCATGGCGTCCAGGGAGCTCTGCTTCAAAAGCCCCGTTCCGGTGAGGGCGCCGCCGAAGGCGGCCAGATCCTCCGCCGTGGCGTAGATTCCCCCGGTGCCCACCACGCCCAGGCAGTCCTTGGGCAGGGGACGGAGATCCGTGCCGTTGTAGATGTCGGCCCGGTCCTCAAACGTCTGGCCGGGGGCATAGGTGCGCTCCAGTCCTGCCGGCTTTAAAATATTGGCCTGTACATAGTCCATAAAGCCGTTTTTGCTCACGGCCTCCACCACCAGCTGGGCCAGGGTAAAGCCGTCGTTGCAGTAGACGCTGTAGGCGCCGGGAGCCGCCTTGAGGCGCTGGGTGGAAAGGCGCCGGAGCAAAGAGTCCGCCGCCTGGGGACTGGGGTCGTCAAACAGGACGCCGCTGCCCATGGAAGAACCCATAAGTCCGGAGGAGTGGTTCAGCAGCATCCGCACGGTGATATCCCTGTACCGCTCGTCCGCCATTTTGAAGTCCGGCAGATAGCGGGTTACCGGGGCGTCCAGCTCCAGCTTTCCCTTTTCCGCCAGCTGCATCACCGCCACGGCGGTGTAGATTTTACTGACGGAGCCGACGCAGTAGACGCTGCCGCTGACCTTCCGCTCCGGCTGTCCCTGGCCGGCAGGGGCCGCCCGGGAGCCGCTTTGAATAATCTTCCCGTCCTGCCACACGGCCCAGCTGATCTGGCCGGCACCGCTGTAGACAAGGGCCGTCTCAGCGGCCTCCCGCGCAGCGGTCTCCAGATTCTTCTTCTCCGCCGCCAGAGCGGGGACGGAGAGGTTCAGGCACAGTGCCAAAGCCAGCAGCAGTGCGCCGAATTTTCTGTACGTCCGTTTCATATTCCCATCCTTTCCCGCCCCGGAGGGAAAAGTCTGCGGGGCGTTCCCATATTGTGAAATCAGGATACACCCTCCACCGGGGGGAATGTCAAGAGAATACCCGTTAAATTTTTCACTGTTGGTCAATCTTCCCGGGTAAACAGCGGGGATCCTCAGAAGGCAACTTTTAAAAACAGCGCCACACAGCACAGGATGACGGCGCAGGGGACGTAGACAAACCGCCCCACACCGTACCACAGGGCGCCGGAGGGACGCTTTGCGCTGCGGTTGATCTCCTCCATCAGCTCCTCCCGTCTCATAATCCAGAACCAGGAGGCTGCGCCCAGGGTAGCCCCGATGGGGATGATATAGATGGAGACAATGTCCATCCAGGGGCCCCATTTGAAGATGGGCTCCATATTCAGCCCGATGCCCAGGCAGATGACGCACAGAATGACCAGCACCCAGCGGCGGTTCAGCCTGGGGAACCTGTGGAGCAGGGATTCTCCCACCGCCTCAAACATGTTCTGGAGGGAGCTGACCCCGGCAAACACCATGGCGGTATACAGGATGACGGCGAACAGCCGCCCCAGGGGGATGTCCTGTAAAATCCGGGGCAGGGTGACAAACAGCAGGGAGGGCCCCGCCCCCACATCCAGCCCGTAGGCAAAGCAGGCAGGGATGATGACCAATGCCGCCACCAGCGCAGCGACGGTGTCAAACAGGGCCGTCTGCTTGGCCAGGGACACCACGTCCTCCTCCGGGTGGAGGTACGCGCCGTAGACAATCATGCCGCTGCCGGTGATGGACAGGGAGAAAAAGGCCTGTCCCATGGCCCAGATCCACACCATGGGGTTCAGCAGCTCCTCCCAGCGGCAGGAGAACATATAGCGGTAGCCCTCGGCGGCGCCGGGGAGGAAGGCCACCCGTACCGCCAGTACGATGAAGATGATAAAAAACAACGGCATCATCACCTTGTTGCTCTTCTCAATGCTCCTGGCCCCCAGCAGCAGCGTCAGAAGAGTACCCACCACCACGATGACATGGAAGGGTACCACGGAGTAATCCGCCAGAGAGAACCCCTCGAACCACGCGGCGGTGTCCGCCGCCATGAGGGAGCCGGTGACGGAGGCGTAAAAGGCCTTGAGCACGTAGGCGATGATGACGGCGTAGCCGATGGCAATGCACATGGAGCCCGCCAGGGGCAGCCAGCCCAGGGCGCCGCCGGCCCGGCCCAGATTTTCTTTCCGGCTGGCCCAGGCCATGCGGTAGGAGCCCAGGGTGCCGGTGCGGGCCCGGCGGCCAACGGCGTACTCCGCGGAGAGGCCCACGGTGCCGAAGAGCAGGATAAAGGCCAGATAGGCGATCAAAAACGCGCCGCCGCCGTTGCTGCCCATCTTGGCGGGGAACCCCCACACGTTGGCCATGCCCACGGCGGAGCCCACCGCCGAGAGCACAAAGCCCCAGCTACTGGTAAACTGCCCATGTTTTTTCTTTCGTTCCGTACTCATTTGTCATCTCCTTGTATTCCCCGCAGCGCGGTGTTTTCCCGTGATCTTCAGACAGAAGAAAGCGGGATTCAGCCCCGGTGCGCCGGAAAGGACCTGGACTAATATCGCCGCTTTAAATCAGTATAACACAGATTTTCCGGCACGTCCAGACCGCCGCTGCAAAATATGGAAATCAAAAAATTTTTTATATTTATATTAGAATAAGTATTGCCTCCCTTTCGCTTTTTTGCTATAATGAGTTGTATAATTTTGTCCATTTTTCACGAGACTTTTCCACAGATCAAGACCAATAAAGAGAGGTGCTTCTTTTTGAACTCTGTCGCCGACGTGTGGGACAATATTCTGCTTCACCTGAAACAGGATCTCTCGGAGACCACAATCGCCACCTGGTTCGACGAACTGAAAGCCGTGGATATCCGCGGAAATACGTTTTTTCTGCACTGTCCCAACGATTTTAAAAAGGGTTATATCGAATCCCTGTTTTTAAAAAATATCAAAGCCGCTCTGCGGGACGTCTTCTCCACGGAATTTGAAGTCTGCATTCTGGACGACACTGCTCTTACCGAATTCAACGGAACCGCCTCAAAGAAGAAGGAGGACCGCTTCACCTCCGAGGAGTTCACCTTTGAGACCTTCGTGGTGGGGCCCTCCAACAAGCTGGCCTACGCCGCCTCTATGGCAGTTGCGGAACACCCCGCCCAGAATTACAACCCGCTGCTGATCTACGGCGACTCCGGCCTGGGGAAGACCCATCTGATCAACTCCATCGCCAACGTCATCCGCAGGGACGATCCCCGCTCCAAAATCGTCTACATCAAGGGAGATGACTTCATCAATGAATTCATCGAACTGGTCCGGGCCGGCCGCGGCAGCGAATTCCGGGCAAAGTACCGCAATGCGGACCTTCTGCTGGTGGACGACGTACAGTTTGTCGCCGGCAAGGAGCAGGTTCAGAACGAATTTTTCCACACCTTCAACACCCTCTACGAGTCCGGCCGCCAGATCGTGCTGACTTCCGACCGCCCCCCCTCCGAGATGACGCTGCTGGACGACCGGCTCCGCACCCGGTTTGAATGGGGCCTGCTGGTGGACGTGGCGCCCCCCGACTTTGAAACAAGGGTTGCCATCGTAAAGAACAAGGCGGCAATCCTGGGCATGAATCTGCCGGACAAAATCGCCTTTACCATTGCAGAAAAGGCCACCGCCAACGTCCGCCAGCTGGAGGGCATCGTCAACAAGCTTCTGGCCTACAAGGACCTTCTGGGGGACGAGGCCAACGAGGAGACTGTCTCCCGCGCCATTCAGGACATTCTGAAGCGCAGCAGTGAGTACATCCCCACTCCGGACTCCATCCTGGACTACATCAGCAAATACTACGGAGTGGAGGAGTCCCTGATCCGGGGACAGCAGCGGGTGCGGGAGGCTGTCCAGGCAAGGCAGATCGCCATGTATCTGATCCGCGCCATGACCAATATCTCCGTCGTAGACATCGGAAAGGTGTTTGACAACCGGGATCACTCCACGGTTCTCTACTCCATTCAGCGGGTGGAGGACAGAATGAAAAGGGATCCCGCTTACGCCGAGAAGGTCAAGGAACTCAAGACCAACATCAGCTCCAAACGGTAATCCCATTTTTCCACATTTCCCGCGGAAAAGAAATGAAATTCTGTTGATAACTTCCTCTTCCCAAAAAAGAGGGGGAAAATGCGGAAAAAAGACCCTTTCCCTGTGGAGGCCCTGTCCCATCTCTCCCAGCGGATTCCTCCATTTTTCCACACCGTTTCTCCCTACGGCTTCTGTTTCTTCTGAAATAATCTGTTTTCTTCTTTAGAGAACAAAATCCCCCATTTTGACCGAAAGGAAAGAACGCTATGATAAAGTTCTCCTGTGAGAAGGCACTGCTGCAAAACGCCATTGCCGTCGCCAGCCGAGCCGTGGCTCCAAAAAGCTCCATCCCCGCTCTGGAGGGGCTGCTCCTCCACGCCGACCAGACCTTGACGGTATCCGGCTACAACATGAACACCGGCATCCGCACCAGGCTCTCCGCCGGTGTGACGGAGGGGGGAGATATCGTACTGAACGCCCGGCTCTTCGGCGATATCATCCGTCGGATGCCCGACGATATGGTGACGTTTTCCGCCGACGACCGGCAGATGGTCCACCTGAGCTGCGGCGATGCGGATTTTGATATCCTGGGTCTCTCCGCCGCCGATTATCCGGATCTTCCGGAGGTGGAGGACGAGTACTCCTTTTCCATTCGGCGAAAGATGCTCAAGGCCATGATTGAGGAGACCTCCTTTGCCGTCTCCACCAATGAGAGCCGTCCCGTTCACACCGGCGCGCTCTTTGAGATCGGCGAAAAGGGGCTTACCATGGTGGCGGTGGACGGATTCCGCCTGGCGGTGCGGCGGGAACCTCTGGAACAGCTGGCCGGCGGCGCGTTCTCCTTTGTGGCGCCGGGCGCCGCGCTGAACGAGGTGAAAAACATCTGCGGCGACACGGAGGATATCGCCTCCGTCACCCTGGGAAAACGGCATATCCTCTTTGAGGTGGGAGATACGGAGTTGATCTGCCGCCGTCTGGAAGGGGAGTTTCTGGACTATAAAAACGCCATTCCGCGGGCCAACCCCATCTGCGTCACCGCGGAGACAAAATCCCTGATCGAGAGCATTGACCGGGTGTCCGTGGTGATCTCCGACAAATTGAAGAGCCCGGTCCGCTGTGTGTTTGACCACGACAAAGTGCTTCTCTCCGCAAAGACCGGCAACGGGGAGGCAAAGGACGTCTGCCGGATCTCCGGCGACGGAGGCGGTCTGGAGATCGGATTCAATAACCGCTATCTGATGGAGGCCCTGCGCTACGCGCCCGCCGACACGGTGAAGATCGAACTGAATACGGGGGTCTCTCCCGCCATTATCGTCCCCACCGACGACAAGGACAATTTTTTGTATATGGTGCTCCCCGTGCGGCTGAAATCGGCGGAGTGACATGCGTACGATTCAGATTACAACGGAGTTCATCAAACTCCAGGATCTTTTGAAGTTCGCCAACCTGGTGGAGACCGGCGGAGAGGCCAAGGAGCTGATTCAAGGAGGGCAGGTTCAGGTCAACGGCGGAATCTGCACCCAGCGGGGAAGGAAGATCCGCCCCGGTGACGACGTGCTGTTCGGCGGGGCGCACTATACGGTGAGCTATGAGGATTGACTGCCTGAGACTGGATTCCTTTCGGAACTACGAGGGGCAGGCAGTGGATTTCGACCGCCGGTGTAACGTCATCCTTGGGGAAAATGCCCAGGGAAAGACCAACCTGCTGGAATCCCTGGTGTATCTCTCCTGCGGGAAGTCCCCCCGGGCCAGGACGGATCGGGAGATGATCGCTTTTGAAGCGCCTGCGGCCCGCATATCCGCCCGGGTATCGGCCAGGGAGCGGGAATTTCTGGTGCAGGTGGATTTATTCCGGGACAGGCGGCGGCGGATGTCGGTCAACGGGGTGCCTGCAAAAAACAGCGCCGCCCTCAGCGAGGTATGCCAGACGGTATTTTTCTGCCCGGAGGATCTCTTTCTCATCCGGGAGGGAGCCGCTGCCAGGAGAAAGTTTATGGACACTGCCCTCTGCCAGCTGCGGCCACGGTATGCGGCGGCCCTGGCGGAGTACAACCGGACGTATGACCATAAGGTTCGGATTCTCCGGGATGCGGAAGAGCGGCCGGATCTGCTGAGGGCTCTGCCGGAGTTCAATGAGCGGCTGGTGCGCTTTGGTGCGGTGCTGATTCACTATCGCTTCCGGTTTGCCGTCCGGCTGAGCGAATATGCCGCCGTCCACCACCGGGAGTGTTCCGGCGGCAGGGAGGCGCTGGATATCCGGTATCAGACCGTCTCCTCCGTTGATGACCCGGCGGCGGAGGTCTCCGTCCTCACGGAGCAGCTGCGCTGTCATATGGAGTCTCATCAGGCGGCGGAGCGGGCTTCGCGGCTGTGCCTGTCCGGGCCCCACAAGGATGATCTGCTGGTTACTGTCGACGGCAGGGACGCCAAACAGTACGCCTCCCAGGGGCAGACCCGGACGGCGGCTCTGGCCATGAAGCTGGCGGAGCGGGAGATCTATCATAACGCCTTTGGGGAGTATCCGGTGCTGCTGTTGGACGACGTGCTCAGCGAGCTGGACCCCAGACGGCAGGAGTTTGTGCTCAACCGCATCGCGGGGGGGCAGGTGTTTATTACCTGCTGTGAGGATGACAGGCTTCCCCAGCTTCTGGGGGGGAGGGTTTTTCATGTTTCCCGGGGGGAGATTCGGTAAGTTCCCCTGCGGGGGACGGGGGGACGTCTCCCTTCGGGAGACCCGCCTGCGGGCGGGACGGCGACACGCCGGAACGGCGTGTCTTTGGGCTGCACCCCCCATTCTCTTTTCTCTGTCTTGCCAGAGAAAAGAGAATGCGCCGTGCACGGTG
>ERZ808035.574-NODE-574-length-30228-cov-8.748930_pt1 | contig 30228 bp, 29 predicted proteins | sample MGYA00380189_ERZ808035 | MGnify/ENA primary metagenome ERZ808035 (study PRJEB31490, sample SAMN06133407) | mouse gut metagenome | isolation source: M5_1 | host: mice | place: China: Chengdu | collected 2015-05 ...
GCATTTGCCCAGCCCACAATGGCTGCCATATTCACCCCGCGGCGTCAGCCGCAGAAAAAGCCCCGCCCGCCAGGGCGAGCAAACATCCCCCGCGCCGCAGGCTGACCCCTCTCACCTGGCGGGAGGAGCAAAAGCCAGGGACGGCGGCACAGCCGCCGCCCCTATTATGCGCACTTATTGGGGAATCTCCTCCATGGTATACCCCTCGATGATATCCCCTTCTTTGATATCGTTGAACTTCTCAATGGTCATGCCGCACTCGTAGCCGGCGGCCACCTCCTTGGCGGCGTCCTTAAACCGCTGGAGGGAGGCCAGCTGCCCCTCGTGGATGACGATGCCGTCCCGCACCACGCGGACGGAGCAGGCCCGGACAATCTTGCCGTCCTGGACATAGCAGCCCGCCACGGTGCCCACGCTGGAGACCTTGTAGGTCTGCCGGATCTCCGCATGGCCCAGGATCACCTCCCGGAACTTGGGGGCCAGCATGCCCTTCATGGCGGCGGTGATCTCGTCAATGCAGTCGTAGATCACCCGGTACATCCGCATATCCACGTTGGCGCGGGCGGCGCTGTCCCGGGCGGCGGCGTCGGGGCGGACGTTGAAGCCCACGATGATGGCGTTGGAGGAGGAGGCCAGCATCACGTCGGACTCGCTGACGGCGCCCACGCCGCCGTGGATCACCCGGACGTTGACCTCGTCGTTGCTGAGCTTCTCCAGGGAGGCCTTCACCGCCTCCACGCTTCCCTGCACGTCGGCCTTGACGATCAGGGCCAGCTCCTTGCGCTCGCCGGCCTGGATCTGGTCGAACAGGTTCTCCAGAGAGACCTTCTGCACCGGGGCCAGGGCCTTGGCCTTCTCCTCGGCCTTGCGCTGCTCCACCAGCACCCGGGCCATGCGCTCGTCGGCCACGGCAAAGAAGGGGCTACCGGCAGTGGGGGCCTCGCTGAGGCCCGCAATCTCCACGGGGACAGAGGGGCCGGCCTCGGTGAGGCGGTTGCCCTTGTAGTCCAGCATGGTGCGCACACGGCCCACGGCAGTGCCGGCGATGATGATGTCGCCCTGCTTCAGTGTGCCGTTTTGCACCAGGAGGGTGGCCACCGGGCCCCGGCCCTTGTCCAGACGGGCCTCGATGACGGTGCCCTGACCCGCCCGGTTGGGGTTGGCCTTCAGTTCCTGGATCTCCGCCAGAAGCACCAGGTTCTCCAGCAGGTTCTCGATGCCGATGTTCTTCTTGGCGGAGACCTTGCAGCAGATGGTCTCGCCGCCCCACTCCTCCGGCACCAGGCCGTGTTCCGTCAGCTGCTGCATGACGCGGTCGGGGTTGGCGTTCTCTTTATCGATCTTGTTCACCGCCACGATGATGGGGATATCGGCGGCCTTGGCGTGGTTGATGGACTCGATGGTCTGGGGCATAATGCCGTCGTCCGCCGCCACCATCAAAATGGCGATATCGGTGATCATAGCGCCCCGGGCCCGCATGGAGGTAAAGGCCTCGTGGCCCGGCGTGTCCAGGAACGTGATGGGCTTGCCGTTCACCTGCACCTGGTAGGCGCCGATGTGCTGGGTGATGCCGCCGGCCTCTCCGGCGGCCACGGAGGTATTGCGGATGGTGTCCAGCAGGGAGGTCTTGCCGTGGTCCACGTGGCCCATAACCACCACCACGGGGGCGCGGGGCACCAGGTCCTCGGGCCGGTCCTCGGTGGCGTCGATGAGCTTTTCCTCAATGGTGACGACCACCTCTTTTTCCACCTTGCAGCCCATCTCCTCCGCCACGAAAGAGGCGGTGTCGAAGTCGATCATCTGGGGCAGGGAGGCCATGATGCCGTTTTTCATCAGCACCTTGACCACCTCCGCGCCGGTCTTCTTCATGCGGGAGGCCAGTTCACCCACGCTGATCTCATCGGGAATCTGCACCTTGAGAGGGGCCTTTTTTGCAATCTCCAGCTGGAGGCGGCGCATTTTTTCCGCCTCATCCTGCCGGCGCTTGTTGGAAAAGGTCATCCCGCCCCGGCGCTGGTTGTTATTGCGGAATTTCTCCTTGCCGCCCCGCTGCTGGCGCTGCATCCGCTCGCCCTGCTGTCCGCCCAGGGTCTCCAGCCGCTCGTCGTACTTGGCCAGGTTCACATCGCCGCCCTTGCGGGTGTCCACGATCTTCTTCTGGGGCACACGGCTGACAGGCTGCTGTCCGCCCTTCTGCGCCGCGGGCTTTGCCTGCGGCTGTACAGGGGCCGCCTGGGGCCGCTGTGCAGCCTGCCCCGGTCTGCCGGGGGCGGGCTGCTGGCCGGAGGCAGGAGCCTGCTGCCCTCTGCCCTGCTGTCCCGCAGCCTGTCTCTGCCCGGAGGCCGGCTGCTGGGCAGGGCTCTGCCCGGCCGGTTTCTCCGCCGGGGCCGCCTCCTTCTCCTGCCGGACATCGGCAAAGATCGCCTGGATGCTGGAGACCGGATTTTTCTGGGTCAGATAGTCAAAGATGATGGACAGCTCCCGATCCGACAGGACCTGCATGTGGTTTTTCGGCGCAGCCGCATACTTTGTCAGGATTTCCGTAATGGTCTTGGTGGGAAGGCCAAAGTCTTTTGCCACCTCATGGACCCTGTATTTCTCAATACCCAATAAAAACACCTCGTTATGCTCCAACCCGGGGGCTGGGAAATTTTAGTAAAACGCAGAATCTGTACTCACGGCCGGACATACGGGCCGGAGAAACGCTTCTGCGGGGACATCGTCCGCAGCCGTAGGCAAAGCCTGTCAATCCTTCCGCCTGCGGAGGGATCCCTTGCCCTTTTTCACAGGGCGGCTGCGGGCGCAGGGGGCTGCCCCCGGTTTGGGGCGGCCGCTTCCGGCAGGGCGCAGACCCGGCCCGGACGCCGGGGCCTTCCGTCTGCCGGGTGGGGTGGAGGCGGCCTTTTCCGGCGGACGTTCCGCCGCCCTTGGGCGCTTCCGCTTTCCCCGGCGGAGGTTCTTCTCATGGGCCAGCCGCTCCGCCTGCCGCTGTCTGGCCCGCTGCGCCTTGACCTCCAGCCGGGCGGCGGCCTCGCCGTACCGGGCCGGATCCTGCTCCGCCAACCGGCGAACCACGGCGCACGCAAGCCCGGTATCCGTCACCGCAGCCAGAGCCACGGATGTGCGCCCCAACGCTCTTCCCAGCGCCTCCTTGGTAAAGGGGAGCTGGAGCCACAGGCACTGGCCCGCCAGGGCCAGGTGCTCCACTCTGCGGCGGGTGTTGTCCGCCGCATCGCAGGCCAGCAGCAGCACCCTGGCGTCCCTGGCCCGGGCCGCGGCCTCCACAGGCTCTTCCCCCACTGCCAGGTTGCCGCCCCGCAGGGCCAGCCCCAGCAGGGTGAGCACCCGTCTACTCTCTTCCATCCGCACCTCGCAGTTCCGCCTCCATGGAGTCATAGACCTCCGGTGGGATGGCCGTCTCAAAGGCCCGCTCCAGCGCCCGGGACTTCCTGGCCCGCTGGAGGCAGGCGATATCGTGGCACACATAGGCCCCCCGCCCCGGCTTCTTTCCGCCGAAATCCAGGCTCACCTGGCCCTCCGGGGACTTCACCACCCGGAGCAGGGACTTTTTATCCTTCATCTCCCGGCAGCCCACACACTGCCGCTGGGGAATCTTCTTTACTTTTGGCACGACACGGACCGCCTTTCAAAATGGATAATTGATAATGGATAATGCCGGTGTCCGGCTCCGCCGGACGGATTTTAATTCATTCGCCTGCGGCGAATATCCTTATTGTCCATTGTCCATTATCAATTGTCAATTGGATCAGATTGTTCCTCCGCACTCTCCGGAACCTCCGGGGTTTCCCCAGCCGCTTCGTCCTCCTCCGGATCCCGATAGCTCTCCGGCTTGATATCGATCTTATAGCCCGTGAGCCGGGCTGCCAGGCGGGCGTTCTGGCCCTCCTTGCCGATGGCCAGGGACAGCTGGTCGTCGGGCACCACGCAGCGGCAGGCCTTGCCCTCGTCCGCCATCCACACGTCCACCACTTCGGCGGGGGCCAGGGCGGCGGCGATAAACTGGGCGGGATCCTCGCTGTACTTGATGATGTCGATCTTCTCGCCCCTCAGCTCGTCGACAATGCCTGCCACCCGCTGGCCCTTGGGCCCCACACAGGCGCCGATGGGATCCACGTTCTCCTCGTTGGACCACACTGCCATCTTGGTGCGGCTTCCGGCCTCCCGGGCGATGGACTTCACCTCCACGGTGCCGTCGTAAATCTCGGGGACCTCCAGCTCAAAAAGGCGCTTCACCAGGCCCGGATGGGTGCGGGAGATCAGCACCTGGGGCCCGCGGGTAGAGCGGCGGACATCCACCACATACACCTTGACGTGCATCCCCTCGGCCATCTCCTCGCCGGGGACCTGCTCCCCGGCCATCAGCAGGGCCTCCGTGGACTCGGTGCCGGTGCCGATGCGCAGCGACACGTTTCCGTTCCGGGGGTCCACCCGGGTGACTACGCCGGTCAAAATCTCGTGCTGCTTGGAGTTGAATTCATCGTACACCATGCCCCGCTCGGCCTCCCGCAGGCCCTGGATAATGACCTGCTTGCCGTTTCCGGCGGCGATGCGGCCAAACTCCATCTTGTCCACGGGGATGTTCACCACATCGCCGATCTCATACTTGGCGGACAGGGCCCTGGCCTCCTCCAGCGTCATCTCGTTGGCGGGATCCACGTAGTCCTCCTCGTCCACCACGTTTTTCTGGACGAACATCCTCAGGTCCCGGTGCTCCTCATCCACGTCCACAATCACGTTCTCCACGCCCTCGTGGTCCCGTTTGTAGGCGGTGGTAATGGCCTGGATGATCTTATCCATCATAAAGGTCTGCGGGATTCCCCGCTCCTTTTCCAGCAGCTCCAGCGCAACAAAGATCTCCGCGGGATTCATCCCGGCGGGTTCCTTCTGCTTCTTGCCTCTCATGGCGCGACTCTCCTTTTATTCGTTTCTGTTCTAAAAAATAATATCGATCAACCGTATCAAAACTCCACACGCAGGCGAACCAGGGCGGTCTCCTGCCTGGTAAACACCGACTGCCTCCCCCCTGCGTCAAGCGTTACGTCCCCGGAGGCCTCGTCGTAGGCCGCCAATATCCCGGGGAACTCCTTTTGGCCGTCCCGCGCGCGGTACAGCTTCACCAGCACGGGACTGCCCAGAAAGCGGAGGAAATCCGACGGGCGCTTCAGCGCCCGCTCCGCCCCGGCGGAACCCACCTCCAGGGTATAGCTGCCCTCAATGGGATCCGCCTCGTCCAGAAGGTCTGAGAGCTTGCGGGAGATGGCCTCGCAGTCCAGAATGTCCACGCCTCCCTCCTTGTCCAGCAGCACCCGCAGATACCAGGTGCCGGCCTCCTTTACGTATTCCACGTCCCAAAGGGTACAGCCCCGCTCCGCAATGGCGGGCGCCGCCAGCTCTGCGGTGAGCTCGGTGATTTTTTTCATGGGAAGCAGCCTCCGTCTCCACTGTTTTCCGCATTTTAGCGGCGTGAAAAGTCCAACAAAAAGAGCGGACCTGAGGTCCACTCCCGAGATTGTACATTACTAACATATGTAATATAGCACAGACTGTAGAAAAGTGCAAGTATTTCTTTTCCCATTTTCAAACATTTCAAAATCGGTATTTCCGGATTTTGTTGAGATTTTTCCTTTACCTTGCCCGCCTTTCCTGCTATAATAAAAAAGTTATAATAGGTTTGGCGCGCCGCCGCCATCAGGAAAGGAGACCCGCGACGCCAGTGAAGTTTGAAAAATGGAACATCGGAACCCCGGATCCGCAAGCCGTAGGCCTTTTGCAGAGCGCGGGGTATCCCTATCTGCTCTCCACCGTGCTGGCGGCCCGGGGCGTCTCCAGCGTTGAATCGGCGGCGGAGCTTTTGGACCGGGAGCGGAAGCTGTCCTTCTCCCCCATGCTCATGCGGGATATGGACAGGGCCGTCGCCCGGATCCAGCGCGCCATTGCCCTGGGGGAGACCGTGGCCGTCTTCGGCGACTACGATGTGGACGGCATCACCTCTACCGTGCTGCTGATGGACTATCTGAAAAGCTGCGGGCTCCGGTGCCTGCGCTATATCCCCCGGCGGATCGAGGACGGCTACGGCCTCTCCCGGGACGCCATCGAGAGCCTCCGGAACCAGGGGGCCACGCTGATGATCACCGTGGACTGCGGCATCACCGGCAACGACGAGGTGGAGTTTGCGGACTCCATCGGGCTGGATGTGGTGGTGACGGACCACCACGAGTGCAAGGAGACCCTTCCCCGGGCCGCCGCGGTGGTGGATCCCCACCGGCCCGACTGCCCCTATCCCTTCAAGCACCTGGCCGGAGTGGGCGTGGCGCTGAAGCTGGTGCTGGCCCTGGGGGGCGAGAGCCGGGAGGATGCACTCTTTGCCCGGTACTGCACCCTGGCCGCCATCGGCACCATTGCGGACGTGATGCGCATGGAGGGGGAGAACCGCACCATTGTCTCCTGCGGGCTGGAGGCCCTTCCCCACACGGATTTTGTGGGCGTCCACGCCCTTTTGAAAGAGGCCGGCCTCCTGGGGCGGCCCATCACCTCCATCCAGATCGGCTTTGTCCTCTCCCCCCGGATCAACGCCGCCGGGCGCATGGGGGCGGCGGACCTGGCCGCCGACCTGCTGGAGTGCGCCGACCCCGCTCGGGCGGAGGAGATGGCCCGGGCGCTGTGCGAGCTGAACCGGGAGCGCCAGGCGGTGGAACAGGCCATCTGCGCCGATGCGGTGGAGCAGATCGAGGCCCTCCGGGACGAGGAGCGCAGCGCCCTGGTTCTGGCCAGCGACCGCTGGCACCAGGGGGTGGTGGGCATCGTGGCCTCCCGCCTCAGCGAGAAATACTCCTGCCCCAGCTTTATGATCCATTTGAAGGACGGCACGGGCAAGGGCTCCTGCCGGTCCTACGGCGGATTCAACCTGTTTGCAGCCCTGGAGTCCTGCGCGGACCTGCTGGACGGCTTCGGCGGGCATGAGCTGGCCGCGGGATTCACCATCCCCGAGGGGAATATCCCCGCCTTCCGAACCCGTATGAACCGCTATGTGCGCTCCGTCTCCGGCGGGGGGCTGCCCGTCTCCTCCCTGGAGATCGACGCCCCCATCGCCTGCCCCGCCGCCGTCACGCTGGCGGAGGTGGAGCAGCTGTGCCTGCTGGAGCCTTACGGCGCCGGCAACCTCCGTCCAACCTTCGCCCTGCTGGGGGCCACGGTGGACGCCGTTCAGCCCGTGGGCCAGGGCAGGCATCTCAAATTCCGGCTCTCCAAAGGCTCCTGCCGGTTCGACGCCATCTTCTTCTCCGTAACGGAGGCGGTGTGCGGTATGGCTGCGGGCAGCCGGGTGGACGCGGCCTTCTACCTCCAGGCCAACACCTTCCGGGGCACCACCTCCCTGCAGCTGCAGCTCATCGACATCCGCCCCTCCCTGGCCCCCAGCCGCCATGAGGCGGAGGCGCTGGAACTGTTGGGCCGCCTTCTGGAGGGCGCGGATCTGACCGCCCAGGAGCAGAGCCGCCTGCGGGTTTCCCGTGAGCAGTTCGCCGCCTGCTGGGTGGTGCTGGAGCGCCGCCTGCGCCGCGGAAAGGCCGAGGAGCCCTGGCTCCCCTGGCTGCGGGGCCTGGCGGCGGAGGCCGGAGGGAACGAGAGCTTTCTCCGCACCGCTCTGGCCCTGGCGGTGTTCCGCGAACGGGGGCTGCTGTCCCTCACCCGCCAGGGCGACGTCCTGTCCGCCAGCCTGAATCCCACGCAGGGGAAGGTGGATCTCTCCGCCTGCCCCTATCTCGCCCGCCTGGATCCAGGCGGGGCCAACCGGAACCGAGGTGATCTGCCATGACCATTCAGGATCAGTACGAACACCTGGAAAAAACCATCCGGGGGTACAACCCCTCGGCGGACTTCTCCCACATCCGCACCGCCTTTGAATACGCCGACAGGTGTCACGACGGGCAAAAGCGCAAGAGCGGCGAGCCCTATATCATCCACCCCCTGGCCGTGGCCCAGATCGTGGCGGAGGAGCTGAAGCTGGACAGCGAGTCCATCGAGGCCGCCCTCCTCCACGACGTCATCGAGGACACCCCTGCCAGCCACGACGACGTGGCCCGACTCTTCTCCCCCACCATCGCCGACCTGGTGGAGGGCGTCAGCAAGCTCACCCGCATCCAGTACGCCACCAAGGAAGACGAGCAGATGGAGAACCTGCGGAAGATGCTCATCGCCATGAGCAAGGATATCCGGGTGATCCTCATCAAGATCTCCGACCGGCTCCACAACATGCGGACCATGGAGTACCAGTCTCCCGCCAAACAGAAGCAGAAGTCCCTGGAGACCATGGAGATCTACGCCCCCATTGCCCACCGGCTGGGAATGCAGCGGATGAAGTGGGAGCTGGAGGATCTGTCGCTGAAATACCTGGACCCGGTGGGGTACCAGGAGATTGTCTCCCGGCTGGAGGCCAAAAAGACGGAATACGACATGTTCATGCAGAAGACCCGGGCCCAGGTGGAGACCCGCCTGGACGAGCTGGGCATCCCCCATCTGGTCTATGGCCGGGTAAAGCATCCCTACAGCATCTACCGCAAGATGTTCAATCAGAACAAGAACCTGGATGAGATCTTCGACCTCTTCGCCTTCCGGGTGATTGTGGACAACGTGGGGGACTGCTACAACGTCCTGGGCGTGGTCCACGACATCTTCACCCCCATCCTGGGCCGGTTCAAGGACTATATCGGCACCGCCAAGCCCAACGGCTACCAGTCCCTCCACACCACCGTCATGGGCACCGACGGCATCCCCTTTGAGGTGCAGATCCGCACCCGGGACATGCACGAGGTCGCCGAGTACGGCGTAGCCGCCCACTGGAAGTACAAGCAGAACGGCCAGGGCGCCGGGTCCGAGGGGAGATACGAGTGGGTCCGCCGGCTGCTGGAAAACCAGGAGGGCGCCGACGCCGAGGAGTTCATCCACTCCCTGAAAATCGACATGTTCGCCGACGAGGTGTTTGTCTTCACCCCCAACGGCGACGTGCAGAACCTGCCCGCCGGGGCGACCCCCATTGACTTTGCCTACGCCATCCACTCCGCCGTGGGCAACCGCATGGTGGGAGCCAAGGTCAACGGGCGCATTGTCACCTTTGACCACGTGCTGAAAAACGGCGACATTGTGGAGATTCTGACCTCCAAGGGCGCCAAGGGCCCCAGCCGGGACTGGATGAAAATCGCCAAGAGCAATGAGGCCCGCAGCAAGATCCGCCAGTGGTTCAAGAAAGAGCGGCGGGACGAAAACATCGTCAACGGCCGGGCCGCCTTTGAAGCAGAGCTGAAGCACTGCGGCCTCACCATGAAGGACCTGCTGGGCCCCGACCGGCTGCCGGGCCTTTTAAAAAAAGTCACCTACCCCTCCCTGGACGACATGTATGCCGCCATCGGCTACGGCGGCTTCACCGCCCAAAAGGCGGTGAGCCGGATGCAGGGGGAGCTCCAGCGCATTGCCAGGCAGCAGGCGGAAAAGCAGGCCCTGGAGTCTCCGGAGAACACCTCCAGGGCGGAGGAGTCCCGCCCCGCCGACCCCAAGCAGGTGAAAAGCGAGCAGGGCATCATTGTGGAGGGGCTGGACAACTGCCTGGTGAAGTTCTCCAAGTGCTGCACTCCTGTGCCGGGAGATGAGATTGTGGGCTTTATCACCCGGGGGTACGGCGTGTCCGTCCACCGAAGCGACTGCCCCAACGCCTCGGCAGAGCGCCGGGCGGATCCGGCCCTCTCCGGCCGGTGGATCAAGGTCTCCTGGGGCAAGGACACCAACGAGAGCTATCCCACCACGTTGGAGGTGGTGGCCAAGGACCGGCTGAACCTGCTGCTGGATGTGTCCGCGGCGCTGTCCACCGCCAAGACCTTCGTCTCCGGCATCCAGTGCCGCAGCACGGAGGACGGCTTTGCCATCGCCCGCATGGAGATCCGCGTCCGGGACGGGGAGCAGATGCACACCATTATCAACAAGCTGAACCAGATCTCCGGTGTTCTCCAGGTCACACGGCCCTCTGGCTGACGCAGGAAGGAGAGATATTTCTATGCGAGCGGTTGTTACCCGCGTAAAACACGCGTCCGTCACCATTGAAAACGAGGTCCGCGGTCAGATCGGCCGGGGATATCTCGTCCTGCTGGGCGTGGGCCCCAACGACACGGAGGAGACGGCCGTCAAGCTGGCGGACAAAATCTGCAACCTCCGCATCTTTGAGGATGAGGAGGAGCGGATGAACCTGAACCTGGAGCAGGTGAACGGAAGCCTGCTGGTGGTCTCCCAGTTCACCCTGTATGCCGACACCTCCTCCCGCCGCCCCGGGTTCTCCGGGGCCGCCAAGCCGGATCTGGCCATCCCCCTCTATGAGAAATTCATGGCCCGGTGCCGGGAGCGGGGCTTCCCCGTGGAGCACGGCGAATTTGGGGCCGACATGCAGGTGGACTCCCGCAACGACGGGCCCGTCACCATTCTGCTGGACACGGACCGCCCCTGAACCGCCCCGGCCGGTACACGGTGGAGGTGGGCTGGGGCTCCCCGCAGGGGAGGGGGCTCCGGGACCTGGACGTGCGGACGGCGGAGGAGGTCATTCCCTTTTTCCGCGCCGCCTATGACCGCACGGACATCGACCTGTCCCGATTTACGAATATGTCCGATATGCCGGGCTGAACAGGAGGAGTACCATGAAAATCAACATGATGCAGGTGGGGCCCATCGGCACCAACTGCTATCTTCTGGAGGACGAGGCCTCCCATCAGACCGCCGTCATCGACCCAGGCGGGGACGCCTCCCGCCTGCTGGCGGCGCTGAAGGGGGCCGATGTCCGCTATATCCTGCTGACCCACGGCCACTATGACCACACCGGGGCCGCGGCGGCGCTGGCCGCCGCCTTCCCGGAGGCAAAGGTCTATCTCCACGAAAGGGATTTTTACGATGTGGACCCGTCCCTCTTCCCCCTGCGGACGCAGCTCCCCGCCGTGAACTTTTACGGCGAGGGGGACCGGCTGGACCTGGGGGGGCTGACACTGGAGGTTCTCCACACCCCCGGCCACTCCGAGGGCAGCGTGACGCTGCGTTGCGGGGACGTGCTCTTCTGCGGGGACACCCTCTTTGCCGGCTCCTGCGGGCGGACGGACTTCCCCGGCGGGGACACGGCGAAAATGCTGGCCTCCCTGCGGCGGTTGGGAGAGCTGGAGGGGGACCTCCAGGTGCTGCCCGGCCATATGGAATCCAGTACCCTGACCCGGGAACGGCGGGTAAACCCCTACCTGCGCCAGGCCATGGGCGGCGGATTCTAGATAGCAATCCTCAGAAATAATGACAGAAAAGGAAGTGGATAGAGGTGTGCAGAGCAAGGATGACGACGCGGACGGGCTGACGCCCATCAAGGAGGACTGCGCAGCCGTTGGCGGCTCTGCCGCTTACGGCTGCGGCGTACCCCTTGCGGGTAAGACGACGCTATGCGCCGCCTATATCCGCTGAACTGCTGTCAGTATTTTTGAGGAGTGCTATAAGCCATGAAGCTGGTATTAAAGGGCCACGATGAGCGGTATACTGTGGAACAGAGCCTCATGAACCTGTTCCCCGGGGAGCTGCCGGTCTACGGCCCCATCGGTCCCGGCGAAAACGGCGCCGCCGTCACCTGCCGGGAGGTCGGCGATTCCCTGACCGCGGAGGCCGCTCTCACCTATCGCGGGAACACCGTCCTCCGATCCTATGAGACCACCCTCTCCGGCTCGGACTTTGACCGGGAGGGCCAGCGGCGGCACGCCGTCGCCGCCTGCTTCTATCTGGCCGCCCTGGAATTTCTGGACGCCCCGCCCCCCTGGGGAATGCTCACCGGCGTGCGGCCCGACAAGCCTGTCACCTGGGCCCTGGCAGCGGGGAAGACCCCGGCGGAGGCCCGGCAGATGCTGGAGCGGACCTACTTTGCCTCCCCCTCCCGGGCGGCTCTGGCTGCGGAAACCGGCTCCGTGGCGGCGGAGACCGCCAAAGAGCTGGCCCCGCAGGACATCGCCGTGTATGTGGGAATCCCCTTCTGCCCCACCCGGTGCGCCTACTGTTCCTTTGTCAGCCAGTCGGTGGAAAAGAGCTTCTCCCTGATGGCCCCCTATGTGGACGCCCTGATTCAGGAGATCCGGGCCGGAGGCCGGACGGTGCGGGAGCAGGGGCTTCGGGTCCGGGCCCTCTACATGGGCGGCGGCACCCCCACCACCCTGACGGCAAATCAGCTGGAGCGGATACTGGCGGCCTGCGAAGAGGCGTTCGGAGACGCCGCCTGCGGCGAGATCACCGTGGAGGCCGGCCGGCCCGACACCCTGACGCCGGAAAAGCTGTCTGCACTAAAGGGCTGCGGCGTCACCCGGATCTCCATAAACCCCCAGACCATGGAGGACCGCGTTCTCCGGGCCATCGGCAGAAACCACACCGCTGCGGATCTTGAGCGGGCCATGGAGCTGGCGGCAAAGTACGATTTCCCCCATGTGAACATGGACCTGATCGCAGGGCTGCCGGAGGACTCCCCGGAGGGCTTCCGCCGCTCCCTGGACGCCTGCCTCCGCTTTGGCACGGACAACATCACCGTCCACACCCTGGCGCTGAAAAAAGGGAGCCGCATCCTGGCGGAGAGCCTCTCCGTCCCCAGCCCCGCAGCGGTTTCGGAGATGCTGGACTACGCCGCCCCCGCCCTGCGCGCCGCCGGCTACAGCCCCTACTATCTCTACCGACAGAAGTACATGTCCGGCAGCTTTGAGAATATCGGGTGGAGCCGTCCCGGCGGAATCTGCCGGTACAACGTCTACATCATGTCGGAGCTCTGCTCAATCCTGTCCTTCGGCGCCGGGGGCTCCACCAAGATGGTGGAGCCGGGCACCAATCACATCGAGCGCGTCTTTAACCTGAAATATCCCAGGGAGTACACGGAGCGGCCTGAGAAGTGCCTGGCCAACCAGCGGGCCTTTGCCGCCTTTTACGACCGCCTCCGCCGCGCCTGAACCGCCTGAAAGGAGGCCCCTGCCATGTCCTACTCTCTCAAGGAGATCAACGAACAGGTCCGCAGTGATCCCAAGGGCTTTGCCCAGCGGTGCGACGCCGTATACACCGAAAAGGTGAAAAAGGCCGCCCAGAAAATCGCCGCACACCGGAGGGAGTCCCACATTGTCCTGCTCTCCGGGCCCTCCGGCTCCGGCAAGACCACCACCGCCATGAAAATTGAGGAACAGCTGCGGCAAATGGGCATTGAGACCCACACCATCTCCATGGACAACTACTTCAACACCATCGATCCGGAGACGGCTCCCCGGAACCGGGACGGGGCCATTGACTACGAGTCACCCTTCTGCCTGGACGTGGATCTTCTGAACCGCCATTTCGCCATGCTGGACCAGGGCAAGACCATCCACGTGCCCAAGTACGAGTTTGCCCGCCAGATGCGCTCCGACATTCTCTCCCAGCCCCTTCGCCTGGGGGATGACGAGATGGCCGTGTTCGAGGGCATCCACGCTCTGAACGACATCATCGTGGGCAAAAACCCCAACGCCTTTAAACTCTACATTGCCGCCCGCAGCAATATTGTGGACGAGGCGGGAGACGTCGTCTTTCAGCACGCCTGGTTCCGGCTGTGCCGCCGCATCGTCCGGGACTTCAAGTTCCGCGGCAGCGATGCGGAGTTCACCCTGAAGCTGTGGAATAATGTCCGCCGGGGTGAAAAGCTGTACATCTCCCCCTACAAGGAGAGCGCAGATATCATGTTCGACTCCTCCCTGGCCATGAGCGTCCCCGCCCTGAAACCCTTTGTGGTGCCCCTGCTGGAGGGGTTCCCCGCCGGGAAATATCCCGTGGTGGACGACATGCTGCGCGGGTTGGAGAAAATCGAACCCCTGGATGAGAAGTATATCGCCGCCAATTCCCTGGCACGGGAGTTCATCGGCGGGAGCACCTATTTTGACGACCCCGCCGCCGCGAACTGACCCTGCCCCCCGACAGGGACCGTACATATTCTTATCCCGTCAGCCCTGCTGACGGGGTGCCGCAATACGGCGCCGGCGAAGCTGTGACATACAAATCCCGCCAAAGCCCCGGCGGATGTCGGCCGCCGGCAGGCGCGTGTTACCCTTTATCAATGGAAGGTAATTGAAGGTAATATAGACAGATGAAAGGAGACTTCTCATGAACGAAAAGCTGCAAAACCTGCTGGAGCTGATCCGGCGCACCGCCTGGCAGGCCGGCGACCTGGCCGCCGACGCCGCCTACGGCGCGGGCCAGGCGGCGGAGGACCTGCTGTCCTCGGCAAAGCTGCGGATCCGCGCCTCCTCGCTGGAGAGCGAAATCAACGAAAAGCTGGCGGAGGTGGGCGAGATGGTCTACGCCACCCACACCGGCACTCCCACCGAGTCCGAGGTTCTGCTGTCCAAGCTCCAGGAGATCGACCAGCTGAAAGTCCAGCTGGCAGACGCCAACGACGCCCTGGGCCGTGCGCCTGTACTGCCGGTGTGCCCCACCTGCGGGGCCGCAGTCCGGGAGGGGGACGTATTTTGCCGGGAGTGCGGAGGGAAATTATGACGGCTTACACCACCTATGCCCAATACCGGGAGGGTGCAGATGCCCTGGAGCGCCGGCTGGGGGCCTTTCGCCCCCGGGCCCTGCTGATTCTCGGCTCCGGCCTGGGCTTCCTGGGGGATGAGGTGGAAAACCCTGTCGTCGTCCCCTATGGGGAAGTTCCCCACATGAAACACTCCACTGCGCCGGACCACAGGGGCCAGTTTGTCTTTGGGCGCCTGGCCGGGCAGGATGTGGCGGTCATGCAGGGCCGGCTCCACGCCTATGAGGGCTGGACCATGGCGGACACGGGGTATCCCGTCCGCCTTGCGCGCCTGCTGGGGGCGGAGACGCTGGTTGTGACCAATGCCGCCGGCGCGGTGAACACCGCCTTTTCCCCCGGGGATATCATGCTGATCACCGACCATATCAAGCTCTTCGGCGCCGGCCCCCTGGACGGCCCCAATGTAAGCGAGTTCGGCCCCCGGTTTCCGGACGTAAGCCATGTTTACACGCCGGCCCTCCAGGAGGCGGCCCGGCAGAGTGCGGAGGAACTGGGCCTCCCGCTGCGCCAGGGGGTGTATATGTACTTCCCCGGCCCCCAGTTTGAAACGCCTGCCGAGGTGCGGATGGCCCGTATCCTGGGCGCGGACGCCGTGGGCATGTCCACCGTGCCGGAGGCGATTGTGGCCGCCCACTGCGGCATGCGGGTCCTGGGCTTTACCCTGTGCACCAACATGGCGGCGGGCGTGCTGGAGCAGCCCCTCTCCGGCCAGGAGGTGCTGGAAGTGGCAGAGAAGGCGGCACCCAGGTTCTCCGCCCTGGTCAGGGCCTGTCTGAAACGGGTATAACCGCCCCCCTTCTGCAATAGGATGGTACAGGGCCCGTTTGCAGGGCAGGCGGGCGTCCGTTTTGCATCTTTATGAGAAATCCGAGGTACGTTTTCCATGTCCAAAGAAAAAAAGCAGTCCTTTATCGGCGGCGCGGCGGTTCTGGCCTTCGCCGTGGTCATTGTCAAGCTCATCGGCGCGGTCTATAAGCTGCCTCTGAACAACATCCTGGGCAGTGTGGGCAAGACGTATTTTGACACCGCCTACCTGATCTATAACTTTTTAAACATCTTTGCCACAGCGGGCCTGCCCCTGGCCATCTCCAAGCTCACCAGCCAGGCCCACGCCCAGGGCCGGGAGAATGAGAAGCGGATGATTTTCCGCACCTCCATCTGGCTGTTCTTCGCCCTGGGGCTGGCCGGCTCGCTGCTGATGTTCTTCGGCGCGGAGCAGCTGGCCGCCTTTGAGGAGAACCCCATGGCGGCCCAGGCGATCCGGGCTCTGGCCCCGGCGGTGTTCTGTGTGTGCCTGCTGGCCTGCATGCGGGGCTATACCCAGGGCCAGGGGAACATGACTCCCACCGCCGTCAGCCAGGTGCTGGAGGCGCTGTGCAAGGTGGGCATCGGTCTGCCCCTGGCCTGGTACATCCTGCGTCTCAGCCGGGCCGCAGCGGAGGACGGCATGGCCAACGTAGCCGCCGGCGCCATCTTCGGCGTCTCTGCGGGCACCATCCTGTCCGTGTGTTTTCTGGTCTTCTATCTGCTGACCCACAGGAATCGGACATCGTCCCTGGACGTCCCCTCCGGCAGCGGCGCGATTCTCCGCCAGATACTCTCTATCGGCATCCCCATCACCCTGGGCAACTCCGCCCTGGGCATCATCAACCTGATTGACACCAAAATTGTCATGGGGCGGCTCCAGAGCGCCCTGCTGCTCAGCGAGGTGGACGCCGCATCTCTCAACGGCCAATACCGCATGGCGATGGATATGCCGAATATGGTGGCCTCCTTCGTATACCCCGTCACTATGAGCCTGATCCCCTTTGCGGCGGCGGCCATTGCCCAGCGGGACATCGCCAAGGCGGACCGCATCATCTCCTCCGCCTTCCGTATCATCGCCGTGCTGGCCATCCCCGCAGGCGTAGGCCTCTTCGTGCTGTCCACTCCCATCATGTGCCTCATCCTTCCCAGCCGGCAGGAGGACGCCATGGCTGCGGGGCCCCACCTGCAAATCCTGGGCATCGCCACCATTTTCATCTGCCTGATGATTTTGACGAATGCCATTCTGCAGACCTACGGCAGGGAAAAGCTCCCCATCTTTACCGTGGTGGCAGGCGGTATCACAAAAATCGTGATGAATTATATCCTGGTGGGCAGCCCGGACATCAATATCCACGGTGCGCCCGTCTCCACCCTATGCTGCTACCTGGTCATTGTGGGGCTGAATCTGTTCTTTGTCTGGAAGTACTCCGCCAAAAAGCCCCGCTACCTCCAGCTTTTTGTCAAGCCGGTTCTGGCCTCCGTTCTGATGGGCGGCATGGTCTGGGCGATATATGGATTCATCAGCCGGGCCCTTGCGGGCGGGCACTCCGCATATGGGGTCAACGCCCTTGCCGTGCTGGGAGGCATTCTGGCGGGCGTCGCGGTATACGGCGTCCTGGTCATCGCCCTGCGGATCCTGCGGGCAGAGGACGTGCGCTCCATCCCCCACGGGGAGACGCTCATCCGGGTGCTGCGGCTGAAATAGGGCGCAATCGTTTTCCCCGGGATACGGGCTGTGCAAGACCCAAAAATGTGTTGCTTTTTTTAAAAAAACTTGCAAAGGCAGGAGATCTATGGTAGATTTTCAATGTAAAGACCGCTACGGCTGGGAGGATCTCCTGGAGATCACCAGGCTCCTCCGGGCACCGGGCGGCTGTCCGTGGGATATGGAGCAGACCCATCAATCCATCCGCCGGAATTTTCTGGAGGAGACCTATGAGGTTCTGGACGCCCTGGACCGGGACGATTCCCACGCCATGTGTGAGGAACTGGGGGACGTGCTGATGCAGGTGGTTCTCCATGCCCAGATGGAGACGGAGCAGAACCGTTTTACCATGGCGGACGTGGTGGACGGCGTGGCAAAAAAGCTGGTATACCGCCATCCCCATGTCTTCGGCACCGCCCGGGCGGATACCAGTGAAGAGGTGCTGGTCAACTGGGAGGTTCTGAAGCGGGCGGAAAAGGGCCAGCGCTCCACCGCCGACGCCATTGAGTCCGTGCCGCACACCCTGCCCGCGCTGTGGCGGGCCGAGAAAATTTCCGGCAAAACCGCCAAGGCCGGCTTTAACTGGGATAACGCCCTCAGTGCACTGGGCAAACTGGAAGAGGAGGTCCGGGAGCTTCGGCAGGCGCTGGAGGCCGGCGCCCCGGCGGACGCCCCCCACGGCACACGGGAGGAGCTGGGCGACCTGCTTTTTATCACGGCCAAAATCGCCCAGATGTCCGGCGTAGATCCGGAGGAGGCCCTCCACCTGGCCTGCGATAAATTTGACCGCCGCTTCCGCCGTCTGGAAGCTGCGGCGGACAAGCCCCTGCCGTCGTACACGGAGCAGGAGCTGATTGCGCTCTGGGAGCGCACCAAAGAACCGTCTTAATCGCATTCGCGTTAAGAAATAAATGGAAAACCAAAGATTTTAGGAGGATTCACCCATGAACAAAGCTGAACTCATCAATGCCGTCGCCGCTTCCGCCGAGGTATCCAAGAAGGACACCGAGGCTGTGATTTCCGCCATGCTGGACACCATCACCGAGGCCCTGAAGCAGGGCGACAAGGTCCAGCTGGTCGGCTTCGGCTCTTTTGAGGTAAAGAAGCGCGCCGCCCGGATTGGCCGGAACCCCCAGACCAAGCAGGAGATCGAAATTCCCGCCACCGTGCTGCCCGTGTTTAAGGCCGGCAAGCTGCTGAAGGAGACCGTCTCTAAATAAGGGGGAGGTCTCCCTCATCGCCTGCTTCATGCCCCGGGCGTGTGCGGAACGGATGGGGGGATTCCCTGTCAATACGGCGCGGGACCAGAGGAATCCTGTGCATTTTGACACGGAGCAGCGCAGGGCGGCGGGTTTTCCGCCGCCGGAAAAGGCGCACAGAGAGATATCAAGCGGGCTCCTATCGGTTCCCCCATCCTGCCGGGAGCCCGGGGCAGGCGAGAGCCAGGCCGTGATATCCGGGTTTTTCCGGCGTCTGCGGGCGCAGGACAGAATATGCCGCCGGTGCGGAAGTGCCGGCGGTTTTTTGTGGAGGAACGCCCAATGCGATTGGATAAGTATTTAAAAGTCTCCCGGCTGATCAAGCGGCGGACCGTGGCCAATGAAGCCTGCGACAACGGATTGGTCACGGTAAACGGAAAGCCGGCCCGGGCCTCCTATGAGGTAAAGGTGGGCGACCGGATCTCCCTGCGGTTCGGAGCCCGCACCGTTACGGTGGAGGTGCTCTCCGTCCAGGAAACCGTGCGGCAGGCGGACGCGGGAATCCTGTATCGGGAGATCGGCCGCTGAGCGGCTGTCATATTTCCCTGTCTCGTCCCATATAGTGGGGACAGGGAGGGACGCCGTATGAATGATTACAATTCCATGCCCCAGACCGCCCACCGCCTGGAGCTGGTGGGCCGGGAGCAGCTGACGGTCTCCGGCGTGGAGGACGTGGAGCGTTTTGACGAGACAGGCATCGTGATGTCCACCTCCGCCGGAGTGCTGGTGATCACAGGGGAGGACCTGCACATTGGAAAGCTCTCTCTGGACGGCGGGGAGCTCCAGGTGGACGGCCGGATAGACTCCATATCCTATGAGGACGACGGACCCGGCAAGGGCGGATTTTTCAGCCGCCTGTTTGGATAGCCCATGGGAAACCAGGTCTCCCAGCAGCTGCTGATGTTCGGGCAGTCCATTCTGCTGGGCCTGTGCGCCGGACTGCTGTACGACCTGCTGCGGCCCTTCCGCCTCCTTTTCCCCCGGCTGACGGGGATTCTGGACAGCCTGTACTGCCTTTTGACCGGCGCCGCCGTCTTTCTCTTCCTCCTGCGCGGAGCCGGGGGACAGCTGCGGGGCTTTGTGGTTCTGGGAGCGCTGGGCGGAGCCGTTTTGTTCTTCTGCGTGTTTTCAGCACTTCTGCGTCCCGTATGGGCATTTTGGGCCGATACACTGGTCTATCTGTCCCATCTGCTGTCCCTGCCCCTGCTGTGGATAAAAAATTTTTGCAAAAAAATCGCCCTTCACGCAAAAAAGCTCTTTTATTTTACGCGCAAATGCTATACAATAAGAGAAAACGGATGGCGGCATCCACTGCGGAGGAGGAACGGCAGACATGGGCAAAAAAAATCAGACGGCAAGGGAAAAACACCGCATCATTCACGCCGGGCCGCTGACCAAGCTTCTGCTTCTGGTTCTGATGCTGGGCATCGGCTGGCAGCTGTACCGCCTCCAGAGCCAGGTGGAGGCCGCCCAGGTGGAAAAAGACCAGTTGGCCGCCCAGGTAGAACAAAAACGCCAGGAAAACGACGCCCTGGCTGCCGACATCGCGGCCGGCAGCACCCAGGAGAAAATGGAGGAGATTGCCCGGAATGAGCTGGGCATGGTCTTTCCCGGCGAATACGTACTTTGCGATGGAGTGAATTGACCGGCGCCGGGCGAGTGTGAGGACATGGGATTTCCTCCGCCCCGGGAGCCGGCCTGTTCTTTTCAAGTGTGTGTTTGGCTCTGTTTAAAAAAACAGGCGGGGCCTCATTAAAAATCATCGGAAGGAGAAAAAAACAGCGGTATGGAGCCTCAGGTTGGGAGTATCTTGGAGGGAAAAGTAGCCGGTATTACAAAATTCGGCGCATTTGTTGCCCTGGAGGGCGGCAAATCCGGGCTGGTACATATCTCGGAAATTGCCAACACCTTTGTCAACGACGTACACGATTTTTTGCAGGAGGGGCAGACGGTGAAGGTGCTGGTCCTCTCGGCGGAGAAGGGGCGCATCAACCTCTCCATAAAAAAGGCCCTGCCCCCTCAGGAACGCCCCGCCCCCAGGGGGCCCCATCCCGGCGGGGCGCCCCGTCCGGCCGCAGCCCAGCCGTCCCATCCCCACCCTGTCCAGGCGGCGCAGCGGCCCCTGCCGCCCTCCGGAGACCAGGCCTTTGAGGACAAGCTCAAGCGCTTCCTCTCCTCCTCAGAGGGTAAAATGGCAGATCTGAACCGCAGCATGGACGGCAAGCGGGGAGGACGCAGGAGGCGGTGAGCCCTCTCCATTCCCGGCGGAACACATTCCGCCGGGAATGTGTTTCCCTGCCGCCGGGCCTTCCGCCCTTTTTACCCTCTGCCGCCCGCCCTCTCCATCTTGCATAACCGTCTGAACACACCACGGAAAACCAAGGAGGACACCTTATGAAATGGTTGATTGCATCCGATCTTCACGGCTCCGCCCGGTACTGTGAAGCGCTGCTGAACGCTTTCCGCCGGGAACAGGCAGACCGGATGATGCTGCTGGGAGATCTGCTCTACCACGGCCCGCGGAACGACTTTCCCAAGGAATACGATACCCGGGCCGTCACCGCCATGCTCAACGGCGTGAGGGAGCGCCTGCTGTGCGTCCGCGGCAACTGCGACGCCGAAGTGGATCAGATGGTGCTGGAATTTCCCATCATGGCGGACTACTGCTTTTTGTCTATAGACGGCCTGTGCATATTTGCCACCCACGGCCACAGCTATGGGCCGGACAACCCGCCGCCCCTGGGGGAGGGGGAGTTTCTCCTCTGCGGCCACACCCACCTGCCGGTGCACCGGAAGTGCGGCAGCTTCACCTATCTGAATCCCGGCTCTCTGTCCCTGCCCAAGGAGGGCACGCCCCACAGCTACATGACGCTGGAAAACGGCCGGTTTATCTGGCATGACCTGCTGGCCGGCACGCCCTTTCAGCCCTTAAACTGAAAAAAGCCAGGAGAACGCCCGGCGTTCTCCTGGCTTTTTCAAACCGGTTCCTCTCAGTCCGCAATGGTGGGCACAGCGTCCGCCGGGATGGGGCAGACGTAACCCGGCTCCGTCCGCTTTTGCATCTCGGCCCTCGCCGCCTCCAGCAGCTCCGGTTCCTCCAGCAGGTCGATGGCTGCGGCAGCCAAAACCTTTCCGGCGTGGAGGGCCGCCTTGTGGCCGATGGAGGTACGGCCGCAGGAGACATTCTGCCAGCTGTGGCCGGGACAGCCATTGGGCCAGGCCGCCACATGGATTTGGCCCGCAGGCGTCTGCCAGCTGACGTCGCCCACATCCGTAGAGCCGGGCTGAAACGCCTCCCCCTGGTACAGTGGCAGGAGAAAGCTGTTCATCGCGTGGCCGTTCCGGGCCCGCAGCGCCTTCACCTGATCCGCAATTGCCGGGTCATATTTGGCTCCGATCCCCGGCAGGCCGCCGCTGCCCGGATAGGTCGTTGCCAGCGCATCCGCATAGGCGTGCTCCTCCTCCGTATAGTCCGGCGTGCCCAGAGCCTGGAAATTCCGGTACAGTACGGACTCCAGCGTATGGTTGGGCACCGTGTCCGCCAATCCGTCGATAAACTTTTTCTCAAAGGTGGTGCCGGTCATCAGCGCCGCGCCCCGGGCAATGTCATCCACCCGCTCCTGGAGCTCCACCGCCTCACCTACCCGGTTGGAGCGAACCATGTACAGCACTGAGGCCCGCGGCTGCACCACATTGGGGCTGCGGCCGCCGGCATCTGTAATGGCGTAGTGGATCCGGGCCCTGTCGCTCATGTGCTCCCGCAGAAACTGGACGCCGATATTCATCAGTTCCACCGCGTCCAATGCACTGCGGCCCCTGTCCGGCGCTCCGGCGGCGTGGGAGGCCACGCCGGTAAAGCTGTACTGGGTCTGGATACAGGAGTTGCTGGAACCGGTGACCACCTCGTTGGCGTCCTCCGGGTGCCAGGTCAGGGCGGCATCCAGCGTGCGCCACAGCCCGTCCCGGGCCATGAATGCCTTGGCCGCACCGCCCTCCTCGCCGGGGCAGCCGTAGAGAATGACGGTGCCGGGGCAGCCGGTGCGCCCTATATAGTCCTTTACACCCAGGGCAGCGGCAAGGGCCCCGGCCCCCAGCAGGTTGTGCCCGCAGCCGTGGCCGCAGCCGCCGGGAACCAGCTCCTCCCGGGTGAGGCTCCCCCCCTTCTGGGAGAGTCCGGACAGCGCGTCGTACTCCGCCAGAATCCCGATGAAAGGCCGCCCGCTGCCGTAGGCGGCAGAAAAGGCGGTGGGGATGCCGCAGATTCCCCGCTCCACCGCAAAGCCCTCTCTCTCCAGCACAGCGCAGTACAGCGCGGCGGATTTCTCCTCCTGGAGGGAGAGTTCCGCATAAGACCAGATCCGGTCTGCGGTATCTGCGACCAATACACGCTTTTCCTCAATGGCGGCAAGGGCCGCCTGTTTTGCTTCTCTCATCGTCTGTACGCTCCTCCCCTGTGTGAAAAGGGAGGGCATCCCCTCCCTTTTTCATCACAGAACTTTACTCAGAAAATCCTTCAGTCTCGGGTGCCGGGGACGTTCAAAGATCTCCTCCGGGCTCCCCTCCTCCAGCAAAAGGCCGTCGGCCATAAAGAGGACCCGGTTTCCAACCTCCCGGGCAAAGCCCATCTCGTGGGTGACCACCACCATGGTCATTCCCTCCCGGGCCAGGCCCTTCATCACATCCAGCACCTCGCCCACCATCTCCGGATCCAGGGCGGAGGTGGGCTCGTCGAAGAGCATCACCTCCGGCTCCATGGCCAGGGCGCGGACAATAGCCACCCGCTGCTTCTGGCCGCCGGAGAGCTGGATGGGGTACGCCCCCGCCCGGTCCTTCAATCCCACCCGGTCCAGCAGGGCCAGGGCCTTTTCCTCGGCGTCGTCCCTCGCCATGCCCTTGACCTTCATGGGGGCCAGGGTCATGTTGTCCAGAATCGTCATATGGGGAAAGAGGTTGAAGTGCTGAAACACCATACCCATCTTCTGGCGGTGATGGTCGATATCCAGCTTCACCAGCTTCCCGTCCCCATCCCGAACCTTCTTTTTTGTGATATCCACCCCGTCAAAGACAATGGAGCCGCCGGTGGGCTCCTCCAGCAGGTTCAAGCTGCGGAGGAAGGTGGACTTGCCGGATCCGGAGGGCCCGATGACCACCATCACGTCGCCCCGGTCGATATTCACCGTAACGCCATCCAGGGCTTTGATGGCCCCCCGGTTATAGTGCTTTTTCAGGTCCGTGACCTGAATCAGGCTACCGCTTGTCGCCACGGCTCATCCTCCTCTCAAAGTAAGCGATGATCTTGCTGGTGGGGAAGGTCAGGCAGAAATAGACCACTGTCGCAATCACCAGGGGTTCTGCAATGCGGTAGGTCGCCCCCTTGATGGAGGACACCGCGTACATGATCTCCTGCACGCCGATGGTGTAGCAGATGGAGGATTCCTTGATGATGGTGACAAATTCGTTGGCGATAGGCGGCAGGATGTTCTTGATGGCCTGAGGCAGAACGATGAAGCGCATATTCTGCACCTGGGAGAGGCCCAGGGAGCGGGCCGCCTCGGTCTGACCGCCGTCGATGGACTGGATACCCGCCCGGATGATCTCGGAGAGGTAGGCCCCGGAGTTCATGGCCAGGGCCACCACGCCGGGGAAAAACCGCTCAAACCGGATAAAGCCGAAGAGCTTGAAAGAGGGCAGGGACACATCGGCAAACACCACGTAGTAGACGATGAACAGCTGAACCAGCATAGGCGTTGCCCGGAAAATCTCCACATAGACGGAGGCCAGAAAGCTCAGGGGATTGAAGCGGCTCAGCAGCGTCAAAAAGCCCTGTTCCCGCAGATGTCCGTCCGCCGTCAGCCCCAGGGAGCGGAAGGGACGGACGTCGGACAGGCGGGCAATGGCCAGGATGAGCGCCAGGATAAAGCCGAAAATCACGGTCAGCAGGGAGAGGGAGATGGTGCAGACCAGCCCCTGCTGAAAAAGGGATATGTACTCCCAGGCCGTTTTGAAGCCGGCGGCAGTAAACACGGGCAGTTCCTCCTTTTTTATCTGGGTGCCGGAAAGACAGGTAGCCCCCTCCCCGCAAAACGCGGGGAGGGGCTGTCCGAATCAACCGTTTTTACTCCACCAGGCCCTCAATGATATCGCCGGAGGCCTGTTCAATGGCTGTGACCACAAACTGGTCGAAGGAACCGTCCTCCAGGGCGGCCGCAATGGCCTCATTCACGCCGGCCAGCAGAGCCGCATTGCCCTTGGATACGCCCACTACAGAGCCCACGGCGTCATAGGGAACCTCCAGAACCACGCACAGCTCGGGATAGTTGGCGGCGTAGCTCTCCGCCACCATGGTCTCGATAAACGCGCCGTCCATCTTGCCGGTCAGCAGCTCCGCCAGGATATCGGGCACCTTGGCCAGCTCAATGATATCCGCGTCAGGGGTGTGCTCCTTGGCCAGATCTGCCTGGATGGAACCCACCTGGGCGCCGATCTGGTACTCGGGTTTATTGGCGTCCTCCAGGGAGGTAAACTTGTCCTTGTTGGACTGGAGGCAGACGAAGGACTGGCCGCCGCTGATATAGATGTCGGAGAAGTCCATGGCGTCGGCCCGCTTGGGGTCGGGGGAGTAGCCGGCCATGCCCAGATCCACGTTTTTCTGCTGGAGCTCCATGATGGTGCCGTCAAAGTCCATGGGGATGACCTCCAGCGTCAGGCTCAGGTAATCGGCGATGTACTGGGCCAGAGCCATGTCAAAGCCCGCCAGTTCGGGCGTACCGCTCTCATTCACCGCATAGAACTCATAGGGGGCAAAGTCGGGGCTGGTGGCCACGGTGAGCACACCGTCCTTAACGGTGGTCAGCTGGGCCTCCGTACCGCCGGCATTTCCGTCCGCAGGGGCGCCGGTATCGGCAGGGGTATCGCTGTTGGCAGGGGCATCGCTGCCGCCGCCGCAGGCGGCCAGGCTCAGCACCATGGCCAGGGTCAGCAAAAGCGCAAATAACTTCTTCATAACACAATCTTCCTCTTTCTCAGATTTTTCCTGATTTGGAGCCATTACCGGTCCAAACGGATCCTCCCGTTGACTGTGGATACCTTACCACTCCCCGGCCCCGCTGTCAATACTTTTTCAAAATTTATGTATATTTATTTGGGCACTTCTTCCATTTCCCCAGAAAATTTAGAGCATCTTCCTGTTCTTTTGTTGATTTTTTAGGTATCTTTTACAGAATTCGATGAATATTAGAATGAATATTCATTGGGCGTTCGCCCTTTCTGAGTGCCAAGAGGCCGGCGGACAGGCGGATACAGGCAAGATCATTATGCGGGGGAGCACAAGAGGGCAGTGCCTGCCCCGCGATGGATTAAATGTCTGCAAATACCTGCTGAACAGGCGTTTGCGCCGAAGGAGGAACCAGTGAAACCGGTGACGGAAATACCGGGAGGCCCGCAGGCCGAGACAGTGCAGAGCGGCAGATTTTCAAATCGCGTAGCGGTTTGAAAATTGAGACATCAGCAGGCTGTCGAAAAAGTCCCCGAGGGCTTTTTCGACAGCCTGAGGGCGGGCGCCGCGGCGTCCGCCCTCTCTGAATCTATCCCAGCCAAACGCCCACAACCAGAAAGGCCATGGTCAGCAGCAGGAAATACAAAATCAGCTTCCAGACATATTTCACCCATCGGTCATAGGGGACATGGCCCAGGGCCAGGGCGCCCATCACCACGGCCGCCGTGGGGGTGATGATGTTCACAAGGCCCGAGGCGGACTGGAAGGCCGTTACCACCAGATCGCCTCCCACACCGGCAAACTGCCCCAGCGGAGCCATAATCGGCACTGACAGCGTAGCCAGGCCGGAGGAGGAGGGGATCAAAATGGACAGCGGCAGATAGATGAGGAACACCAGCAGCACAAAGCTGACAGCCCCCGCGCCGGACAGGGCCTCCTCCCCCCAGTGGAGGACGGTATCGGTGATGCCGCCGTCGTTCATCAGCACGGTAATTCCCCGGCTGATACCGATGATAAACGCCACGCCCAACAGGTCCGCGCAGCCGGCCACAAAGGTCTCGGCCACCTCATCCTCCCGCTGGCCGTCGATAAAACCGATGATCACCCCACCTGTCAGGAACAGGGCGCTGAGCTCCGGAAACCACCAGCCCAAAACCGGCAGCGGCAGCCCCATCTCGTCAAAGGGGATCACACCGTAGATCATAATCAGAAATACCAGCGTAAAGAGGATCATAATGGCCCTGCGCTTGGGCGTAAACTCCGGCTGGGGCTCCTCCATACTCACCTGGATCTTTCCCGCGCCCACACCCACTACGGACTTTGACGGATTTTTTTTCACCCTGGACGCATAGGCCATGACAAACCAGACAGCGGCGCTCTCAAACACAATCCACTGGAGAACCCGCAGCACAATCCCCTCCCCCAGGGACACGCCGGCAAACCCTGCGGCGATGCCGGTGGCGAAGGGATTGACGGTGGAGCTGATGACGCCGGCTCCGGCTCCCAGCAAAATCACGGAGATACCCACCACGGCGTCATATCCCGCCGCCAGGAACACAGGGATCAACAGGGGGTAGAAGGCCATCGTCTCCTCCCACATGCCGTACGTGGTACCCCCCAACCCGAAGAGCAGCATCAGAATGGGAATCAGCCACTTCTCCCTGCCTCCCAGCCGCCGGATAATGCGGGATACGCCTGCATCTACCGCGCCTGTTTTCATCACAACGCCCAGAAAGCCGCCCACCATCAGGATGAATACACACACATCCACAGCGTCATAAAAGCCGGAAAAAGCGGCCTTCAATACCGCCCCAAGGCCTTGGGGCGTGGAGGCAGTGGGGTGATAGGTGCCCGCCGCCGGAACCCCATCCACGTACTCATACGCCCCGGAGGGGATAAACCAGGTGGCGGCGGCCACCAGGATGATCAGCAGGAAGAGAATGGTGTATGCCGTGGGCATGCGGAATTTGGACTTCTCCAAAGGAACGCCCCCTTTTATTTTCCGATGGTTGCCACCAGCACCGCCTTGATGGAGTGCATCCGGTTTTCCGCCTCATCAAAGACCACGCTGTGGCGGCCCCGGAATACCTCGTCTGTAACCTCCCGGATATCCACGCCCTTGTCCTTCCACTCCTTGGCCAGCTTGGTCTCAAAATCGTGGAAGGAGGGCAGGCAGTGCATATACAGCACATTGGGATTGCCGGTGGCCTTCAGGGTCTCCTCCGTCACCCGGAAGGGGGACAGCAGCTCCGCCCGCTCGGGGATCAGCGCCTCCTCGCCCATGGAGGCCCAGATGTCGCCGTAGATGACGTCGGCGTCCTTCACGTCGTTCATGTTGTCGGTGATCTCCAGCAGGGCGCCGTTCTCCCGGGCGGTGGCAAAGGTGGTTTTCACCACCTCCTGGTCCATCTCCTTGGCCAGCTTCTCCGGGCCGATGCCCACAAAGTGCATTCCCATCTTGGCCGCGCCGATCATCCAGGCGTAGCACATGTTGTTGCGCACGTCCCCGGGGAATACGATCTTGATCTGGTTCAGGGGCTTGTGGCAGTGCTCTTCAATCGTCATCATATCCGCCAGAATCTGGGTGGGGTGATCGGCGTCGGTGAGTCCGTTCCACACGGGGACGCCGGCATACTTCGCCAGCTCCTCCACGTTTTTCTGGGCGTAGCCCCGGTACTCAATGCCGTCAAAAAACCGGCCCAGTACCCTGGCGGAGTCCTCCAGGGACTCCTTTTTGCCCATCTGGGAGCTGTTCGCGTCCAGATAGGTGACGTGGGCCCCCTCCTGGGTGGCGGCCACCTCGAAGGAGCACCGGGTGCGGGTGGAGGTCTTTTCAAAGAGAAGGACGATGTGCTTGCCCTTTAAGGCGGGGTCGCAGATGCCCGCTCTGCGCTTGGATTTCAAATCGTGTCCCAGGTCCAGGAGATAGCGGATCTCCGCCGGGGTGAAGTCCTGTAATGTCAGAAAGCTTCTGCCTTTCAGATTGACTGCCATAGTAAATTTCTCCTTTATTCTTTTATTGACGGTTATACTAGAATCCATTAAAAAGCAATAAAAAGCTTTTTATAGCGCCGAAGGCGCGTTGGATTCTTATGCGACGTGTTTTGCGCCAGGATGTCGCAAAACGGAAACGCAACATGCGTTTCCATTTCAAATAAAACGAAATCGTTTTATTTGAAATTAGTATTACATAAAAATTTTCTCCTGCGAAGAGCGGAATCCCCGCCTCCCTTCGGGAAATCCGACTGCGGGGCGGAATGGGGACGTCTGTCCGGCCACGGGCCGGGGACGGGGCCGGCACTCCTCTGCCATGCGGAATACACCCCCATGACGACGGGAGAAGCTCCCCTCCCCCGGGACAGGATCAGGGATCCTCCCTCCACAGCGGCATGGACATGCACCGCGGCCCGCCGCGCCCGCGGCTCAGCTCCGCACTGGGGATTGTGTGGATTTTCACCCCCGCCTCCTCCAGGGAGCGGTTGGTCACATAGTTCCGGGAGTACACCACCACCTCCCCGGGGGCAATGGCCAGCGTGTTGCTCCCGTCGTTCCACTGCTCCCGGGCGGCGTCGATCTCACTGCCCTGCCCGCAGGGAATCAGTGTCACACGGTCCAGCTCCAGATGTTCTTTCAAAATGTCCTCCAGCCGGCCCTCCTCCTGGCGGATGGTCATCTTGCGGTTTTCGTCCAGCTCCATGACAAACACGGAGATGCTGGAGAGGATATTGGGGTGGACGGTAAACTTATCCCGGTCCACCATGGTAAACACCGTGTCCAGATGCATAAACGAGCGCGTCTTTGGGATATTGAACGCCAGAACTTTTTTAAAGGTCTTGCTGCGGCTCAGCACAGCTTCCGCCAGGGTGTCGATGGAGTTCTCCCGGGTTCGCTGGGAGATGCCCACTGCCAGAACCCGGGGGGACAGCACCAGAATATCGCCGCCCTCCAGGGAGGATACCTCCCCCCGGTCATACCAGCGGGGAGCATTCATATACTCCGGGTTGTGCTCAAAGATGAGCTTTCCGAACAGCGTCTCCCGGTTGCGGGTGGCGGTGTGCATCCTGTGAATGGACACGCCGGTGCCGATGGTGGCAAAGGGGTCCCGGGTAAAATAGAGGTTGGGCATGGGATCCACGGCAAAGGGATAGTCGTCCCCCTCCGCCGGGAGAAAGTCCCCCAGCCGTCCGCTGCCCTGCCGCAGCTGGCTCTTGCGGACGCCCGCCATCATGGTGGACACCATCTCCCGATCCGGCATTTTGCCCAGATACTCCTCCAGGCACTCCCGCATCCGGGGATCACTGACCTCCGCCTCATCCAGAAACTGCCGGACAAAGCCCTTTCGCACCTCGCTGCCGGTAATCGAGCTGACGACCAGATCGGTGAGGTACACCACCTCCACCCCCTGCTGACGAAGGCATTCGGCAAAGGCGTCGTGCTCCCGCTGAGCCTCCCGCAGATAGGGGATATCGTCAAACAGCAGCCGCTCCAGGTATTCCGGCATCAGATTCTCCAGCTCTCCGCCGGGGCGGTGCAGCAAAACCTTTCTCAGCCGCCCAATTTCACACGTGTTATGGATTCCAGTCTCCATGTTGCGTCCACTCCTTTTCCAGGGTCCGGAAAGAGGCCGCGCCGGGATTTTCGGCCCCCTCCAAAAAAATAGGTGAATTGCTCTGGATTAGGGTCTCTGGAATTTTGCTTTTCATGCGTCAAACGCCAAAAATTATGGTCGGCGCCCACAAAAAGAACCGGGAGGCGGATTCTCATCCGCCTCCCGACAGCTTGTCGAAAAAGTATTTTCGACAAGCTGAGCGGGATTTTCACAACTTTAAAAAGTTCTGAAAATCCCTGATTT
>ERZ808035.575-NODE-575-length-30082-cov-5.507015_pt1 | contig 30082 bp, 32 predicted proteins | sample MGYA00380189_ERZ808035 | MGnify/ENA primary metagenome ERZ808035 (study PRJEB31490, sample SAMN06133407) | mouse gut metagenome | isolation source: M5_1 | host: mice | place: China: Chengdu | collected 2015-05 ...
CCTGTGCAGCCGGACCGGACTCCGGCGCTGCACTTTTTATAAACTTATGGGTAAACTGCGGAAGGGGCGTTACTTCTTCCAGTTTCTCAAATAATCCGTCCTGACCATTAATCAGATAAAAATAAGTATTACAATGATACATTATCCTTCTCCTTCCATGTACCGGATCTCCCATTTATCACAAATAAATCACCCCAATATGAACTACACCTATTTATGCATTCAAAACAATTCCGGCTTTTAAGCATTTATACAAAGCAAGAAGGGGCATATAACATTATACACCCCTTCTTGGTTGAAGTCTATTCAGACCATCTTATTTTGTTATAAATTCAATCACCGGGCCATATGACTTATCGGTAATTCTGAATCACTTCTTAGTTTAAAGCCTCAACCAGTTTCTTCAGAGCTGCCAGTGCCTCGTCAGGAAGCTTGTCATAGCCTTCCTTCTTGGTAGCGAAGTCTTCTACAGCCTTTACACGAGTCTCCATTGCACTCTTAAGCTGTGCCTTGTAATCTGCATCGCCAAGATCTGCCTTGAAGTTCTTGAAGCCTTCTGTCTGGCCATCCCATGTATTCATGATCTCGATGTCCTCGAAGGGTCCCCACTGCTCGAACTGAGCCTTACCCTCTACGATGGTCTCAAGGATTCCAAGTGTATCAGCCGGTTTAACCTTCTCGCCCATGAAATCGCCTGTGTTAACAATGTAACATGCCACATTCTTCTCTTCAACCAGCTTCTTGAACTTATCATAGTCGTTAACCAGAGGATAGGTTCTGAACGGGTTAGCATAAGGCACGATACGGATCGCATTCAGATCTGTACCTGCAGCCACACGCTCTGCGGTGGATGTCTTGGTAGCCAGTGTAGCGCCCATAACGGATGCCAGCGCGGAACCTTTCAGTTTTACTACCGGCGGGATCGTAGGATCTTTCATGATCCAGAAGATCGCATTAACAGGAGCGTCGATCTTGTCTACACGGTTAGGAGACCATAATTTGGACTTGATCGCACGGCCGTTACCATTTCTGATATCCTCTGTAACAAGCTGGATCTTGCCTTCGCTGTCCATTGTACAAGAACAGTTCTGAGCAGATAACAGATATTCATTGTCAGGACATCCTGTCGGATAGTCTGCTGTCTTATCAAAGTAAGTAGGCTCAAGCGCTACAGATGCACAGGTATCTGTGTTAATGATGAAAGCATCATCGTGAAGAACCTTGATCTCATACTTGCCGCCATGCTTTGCATGTGTCAGCGTGGATTTACCGGAACCTGACAGACCGTATACGGATGCAACGAACTTGGAACCGTCGTTTAACAGATACTCTTTCTGTCCGCCGTGGCAGGATGCATAACCGTTTCTGTTAGCAAGCGCCCATGCCATTGTCAGTGTACCTTTCTTGTGCTCACCGAAATATTTCATACCGAGAATTGCTGCACAGTTCTCATTGGTATCGAAATAGCACAGTGTCAGCGGGTCGCTTAAGCAGCTGTAATCAACGTCAGGAGCCTCTTCGGGTGCCCACTGGGGATCGGAGAAGATATAGATATCAGGCTCGTTGCCATCGCCAACCGGTTTGGAGTTCTTGTACATCTTAACATACTCGTCAGACATATACTGGAAGTTGATCATCCAGTTGTACAGTAAGTTCTCCTCTCCTTCCGGAATCAGAAGGTGAGCCTTAACCATGAATTCAGGATCAAGACCTACGAAACACTCTGCATGATACATTGTCTTCCAGCGTGTCTTATAGATCGCATCCATAACAACCTTGTCAAGCTTCGCTGCATCTACGCCGGGCTCGCCTTTGATACGGCGTGCTGCTGCATAACGGCCTGTTACAGCGCCATCGTTAAACAGAAGAACCTTTGCGTCAGCAGGAAGGCCGAATGTCTCGCCGCTCTTAACCGGCATGTCAGTTACAACCGTACCGGGTGAATTTTTAGCTAATTCATAAGCCTCTCTTAATGTGTTGATCCTTACTACGTTGTTTCCGTAGAAAGCTGCCTCGATGATGGAACGGGTCTTGGAAAAGCCAACCTTACCGGCACCGATCTCGGAAATGGGATAATACGCTTTTGTTGCCATATTATGTTCTCCTCCTTAAAATTGTATTATTTAACGGAAGATACTGTATCTTCCGCCTCCTGCATGATATGTACAGAATGCCCGTACACCGCTCTAATTATCTCAAAACCACCCTTAAAAGTCAATAAAGAAATCATAAAGTCTCAACCCCTTATTTTTTCAGCATTTTTTCGTTCAAAAAAATTTCATTTTAAAAATATGAACATTCTTTGAATAATGTTAAATCTTTCTTAATTACATCTTTTTTCTTGTACCACACTTTTTATTTATGTTATGATAGTGTAGTATGAGAATAAAGACGATGAAAAAGTAAAGAGAACGGAAGGAGGTATTTTTTTATGGAACAGAACAGTTTTTCCGAGATTACACCTGAGATTATTCGACTTGCAGGTATGAGCGAGCAAGCCGGTATTATAGACACCGATCTATTCACAAAATATGATGTCAAACGTGGACTGCGTGACCTGAACGGCAAGGGCGTACTGGCCGGCCTTACTAATATTTCCGATGTGCGCGCCAGCAAGACCGTGGATGGCGTACAGGTTCCCACCCATGGAAAGCTCTTCTACCGCGGCTACAATGTAAAGGATCTGGTAGAAGGTTTTGCAGGCGAGGAACGCTTCGGCTTTGAAGAAGTGACTTATCTTCTTCTGTTTGACAAGCTTCCCGACAGAAAGGAACTGGAAGAGTTTTCACGGCTTTTGTCCGGTTACCGCTCTCTTCCCACCAGTTTTGTGCGGGATATCATCATGAAAGCGCCCAGCAATGATATGATGAACACACTTGCCAGGAGCGTGCTTACCCTCTATTCTTACGACGACAGAGCGGATGACACCTCACTGCCCAATGTACTGCGGCAATGTCTGCAGTTGATCGCACTGTTTCCCATGCTCTCTATTTACGGCTATCAGGCTTACAGCCATTACCATAACGGAGAGAGCCTGTACATACACCAGCCCCGTGCAGAACTGTCCAACGCCGAGAATATCCTGCATATTCTGCGTCCCGACAGCAAATATACCCCTCTTGAGGCCAAGATTCTGGACATAGCACTGATCCTGCACATGGAGCACGGCGGCGGTAACAATTCCAGTTTTACCACCCACGTGGTCACTTCTTCCCTGACAGACACCTATTCTGTCATCGCTGCAGCCATCGGATCTTTGAAAGGTCCCCGCCACGGCGGTGCCAACATCAAGGTCGTCCAGATGTTTGAAGAGATGAAGAAAGAAGTATCCGACTGGAGCAATGAAGGCCAGGTTGCTGATTATCTGACCCGCCTGCTGCACAAAGATGCTTTTGACCATGCCGGCCTGATCTACGGTGTGGGACACGCCGTATATTCCAAATCAGACCCCCGTGCGGTTATTTTCAAAAACTTCGTGGAAAAACTTTCCGAGGAAAAAGGACTGCATGACGAATTCGCACTCTACTCCTTAGTGGAGCGTCTCGGACCGGAGCTTATCTCCCGTGAACGTCCGATTTATAAGGGTGTTAACGTAAATGTGGACTTCTACTCCGGTTTCGTATACCATATGCTGAACCTGCCGATGGAGCTTTACACACCGATCTTTGCCATTGCCAGGATCGTCGGATGGAGCGCCCACCGTATGGAAGAGCTGGCCAATAACGGTAAGATCATCAGACCGGCCTACAAGACAGTCTGTACCGACCGCGATTATATTAAAATTGATAAAAGAGATGCCTGACCGCATCTCTTTTAATATGATTCTCAGAAAAAATTTCTGTCTGCTTTTCCTGTCTCAGCGTTTCTTCCCGCTCTGTTTATCCCGCACTCTCTGCCGGCTCATATACTGCTTCCGCCCACGCGAAAATGTGATGCCATAAATACCGATAGCGGCAACAATCACCCCGATCCCGATCCATGTGACCTGTCTGGAATGAATGAAGTAATCGTTCACAAGATGAATGATACCGGCGATTACGATCATAATGCCTGCCAGAAGAATCCCTTTGTACATATACTCGATAAATCCCACTTTATCCTTAATGTCCTTCTCCGTGGCATCCTTGCTTAACATGACATTAACCGCGATAATCCCGCGCTTCTTCGCCGATATGGCGCTGAAAATCAAATAAATGCCGCTTGCAACAAAAAGAATGTCAAGCATTCCGCCCATTCCCATTGCCTTACTCCTCCGTCTTCCAGAGCGCCTCGATCCTGTCCAACAGCATCTGAGGTTCAACCGGCTTCCTGATAAAATCAACCGCCCCTAACGCCATCCCCCGCTCTTTACTTTTCTTCCCATTATCAGCTGTCAGCAGAATGACCGGAACTTCCGCCGTCTCCGGAGCCGCCTTCATGCATTCCAACACCTCATAACCATCTATCTCATCCATATAGATGTCCAGCAAAACCAGATCAGGGATCTCCGTCTTAAAAAAAGCCAGTGCCTCCCTGCCGGATTTTACCATGGTGATCTTATATTTTCCTTCTAATATCAAACCCTCACATTTGAGATTGGTGGACACATCATCAACTAATAAAATATGTTTCATCGCTATGAAACAATTCCCAGAAAACGCTTTACTGTCGTTTTCATTTCTGTTTTATCACATACCGTGTCATGAAGCACCGGTGCAGTGCGAATCTCCTCGATTGCCGGAGGCACATCTACATTTCCGATCTTTGAAAGCTCGTCCACCAGTTCAAAATCGGACATTGCATCATATTTGCCGTCGATAGCGTTCATAACATTTCTTGTAAACTTAAACGGACTTGCCGTAGATACGATCAGCGTCGCGGTATCGTCCTTCGTTTCAGTCTTATATTTCTGATAAACCGCACCGGCCACAGCCGTATGTGTATCAAGCACATAGCCCGTACTCTCATACAATTCTCTGATCTGCTGTGAAGTCTCCTTCTCGTCAGCATAATTGCCGTAGAAATCCGCAAGCTGTTCCTTCATCTGCTCCGTAATCTCATAAGATCCCGTCCGGCCAAGAGCTTCCATAAGCTCCTTGTTCTTCTGTGCATCATCTCCCGCAATGCGGTAGATCAGACGCTCAAGATTACTGGATATCAGAATATCCATAGACGGCGAACTGGTCAGAACAAACTCCCTGTTGCGGTCATATCTGCCTGTCACAAAGAAATCATAGAGTACCTTGTTTTCATTGGACGCACAGATCAGTTTTCCGATCGGCACACCCATATTCTTCGCATAAAACGCTGCCAGAATATTACCGAAATTACCGGTAGGCACTACCACGTTGATCTTCTCACCATCCCTGATCTTCTCCTCCTCAAGCAGCTTTGCATAGGAATATACATAATAAACCACCTGGGGCACAAGACGCCCGATATTAATAGAATTGGCCGAGGAAAACTGCATTCCCGCCTGCGCCATCTCCTGCGCCAGTTCACGGTCATTGAAAAGTGCCTTTACCCCTGTCTGGGCATCATCAAAATTACCATGGATCCCCACCACAAAAGTGTTATCCCCTTTCTGAGTCACCATCTGTTTCTCCTGGATGGGGCTCACTCCGTTCTTGGGATAAAAGACGATGATCTTCGTCCCCTTCACATTCGCAAATCCGGCCAGCGCCGCCTTGCCTGTGTCACCCGACGTAGCTGCCAGAATAACAATCTCATTGTCCGCATGATTCTTACCCGCCGCCGTAGTCATCAGATGAGGAAGAATCGATAAAGCCATATCTTTAAAGGCTATGGTGGCACCGTGGAACAATTCCAGATAATATGTATCCTCCGCCTGTGTGATCGGTGCAATCACTTCCGTATCAAATTTGGAATCATATGCCCGGCTGATACATTGTTTCAATTCTTCTTCCGTAAAATCCGTCAGAAAAAGCCGCATCACTTCATATGCGATGTCCTGATAAGACCTGCCTGCCAATTCTCTCATGGAAAGCTCCAATGCCGGGATATGATCCGGAACGAACAATCCGCCGTCATCTGCCAGTCCTTTCAGAATCGCCTGGGATGCAGTGACCTTTTTCCCGCTGTCTCTCGTACTGCTGTATAATACTTCCATTTTATCCGACCATGCCTTTCAAACATTTTTCAACAACATTTTTACTGGCCTATTGTACCATACAATCCGCGGCCACGCAACAATTCACTGCATGTTGTCCTCTGCATCCCCGATACTTTTTTTAATTGTATTTCAAACCTGCGTTTCGATCTGATAAAAATTTCCGCAGGCATTCATGTGATTCCGTTTTATTTTTTACTGAAAGAATTCATGATGTCCGTAGGCAAATAATCTTGTAAGTTTACGGTCAAACCATTGCAGTTTCTCGGAATCGGCTTTTTCCCTGGCGCAGAAATACAGCGCTCCCTGGGATATATCCTCCCCGTACAACGCCCGCTCCACCGCCTCTAACGTGTCTTCACTGATCTTGACACTCTGGTATCTGCCGTCCACGGTAGGAGAAAACTGTGCGATCCCCTGTTCCTTCTGCATCACCACTTCAAACACCGTATCCGGGAAGCTTTCGCTGTTAACTCTGTTTAATACCACATTGGCAACTAACAGCTTGCCGTCCTGATCCTCTCCTCCCGCTTCCGCCTCCACGATTCGTATGAGCGCCTCATAATCCTTGTCCGACAATTGATACTGCCTGGTCTGTTCAAGCACTTCATAGTCCACAACTCTCTGTCCGGACGATACGCTGGAAATCATCTCTATAAAACTGTGCTTATCCTCCGTCATACTCTCATCCAGATATTCCATCTGAAAAGCAGGCTTGGCCGCAATCCGGTTAATCTTGAGTTCCCTGGCGCATACCCATGACGAACATACCACCATGCTTGCCAGTAAAAACCCCGATACATATTTCCTGTACATCTTTCCTCCATTCCATACGATACTTTTATCGTAATTTTTAGCAGTTCAGTGTTTCAGCCGGCATTCCGGCAGTGTACTGCACGGTCTGACACAGGCTGTAACAGGCGGCGCACCGAAAACAATGCACCATAGACTGGGCAATTACAATTTTTTCATGTTTATATTCTATACAGGATAAAGGAAAAATATTTCTGAATTTGTTTTTTTTCTCAAAAATGGTACAATCATATAAAAGGAGAGCGATTCCATGAAACAGCAGTTACCCGGCGTATATACGGCAAAGCGCAAGGATCAGACCACCTATTACCGCGCCTCATTAACTTATCGCAATAAACACATCAGTCTGGGAAGTTTCGACAATCCGGAAGCCGCGCACCGTGCCTATCTGACTGCCGGTTCGCTGCTGGAAAATCCGGATCTTACCCTGCAGCATTTTCATGCAGAATCACCTCTCCCTTTTATAAAATGGGTAATTTTGCTCAATTTCCGGGACAATGGTCTCTATTTTTCCACGCCAATCTATATCCGTCCGCGATTTTTTTATTACTATTTTTCTTTGACGGAATTCTTTATTTTTGATCTGGAAGATCTGTTCTATTATTCAACCCGTCGTATTTCCCGGCGGGGCGGTCACTATTTTGTGGCAGATTATGGAATGCAGGTCAATATCATGAGCCGTTACGGCATCAAAAACTATGCCGTGGAAGGCCGGGACTATCGGTTTATCAACGGGAACAGCCAGGACCTGCGCTATGAAAATATAGAAATCATCAACCGCTATAACGGCGTGTATGCCGTAAATACCAACGGCACCATCCATTATCAGGTGAAAATTCATGTAAAGGGAAATATCAATGTGGGAACCTACACCTCCGAAACAGAGGCTGCGATCGCCTACAATAAGGCTGTGGATATGCTCAAAAAAGCCGGCGTAAACAAGGATTACTCTCCCAATTATATGGAAGGAATGTCTCCTGCCGCTTACGCCGACCTGTATGCTTCTGTAAAAATTTCTTCCGGTGTCAGAAATTACCGCTGTGAATAACCTACAAAACAAATATTCAGATTGGCATTGCCGTCTATACCGTTAAGCACCCCTTCCGTGGAATACTGCCACATCGCATACTGATAGGGATAATCCGGAATCTCTTCTTCCTGTGCAAGCCATACATCATAGTTTTGCAGCTTTGCCAGATCGATCTCTTTGATCAGCCATTCCTTATCGCCGTAGATCATCGGCACATAACCTCCCGCCTTCACACTTTCCAGAAAAGAGGCTGCTATATTTGTCCTGTCCTCTCTACTCAGTCCGTCGATTCTAGCCGTATCATTCGGGACAAACTCCATATCAAAGGCAACCGGATACTTAACATGCACACGGTAAGGTTCCAGGTTCTGCAGTACAAAACTTGCCTCCTGCACCGCCTCTTCCTGGCTGACTGCCTGAGAGTAAAAATATACACCGATATCCAGTCCCGCGGCAATGGCCCCATCCATATTCGCCTTGAAATTTTCATCCAGCGTGATCTGCGCAGAACTGTAGCCCCGGCCTCCGAGACGGATCATCACATAGTCGATACCTGCCGCTTTCAGCCCGGTAAAATTCACCTGACCGGTCTGTTTGGAAATATCAGCGCCCACATAAGACACTTTCCTGCCGTTCTCCATGTAACGTTTTAGGCCCGCCTTCTCCTCTATCTTCGTAAAGTCATAAGTATTCTTGGTCAGATAGGGGCTGATCAGTACCCATTCCTGTGTGCCGTCGGGATTCGTGATCTGGGTATGTTTTCCGTCAACAGCCGGATCGTTGAGTGCTTCCTGTTCTTTTTCTTTCTCCCTCTGCTCCCGCTCTTCCCGTTCTTTCTCTGCCTTTTCTGTAAAAGTGGACCGGGGCTTCTCCTGAATGACAGCCACATCGTTCTCACCCTCTGTCTCTTCATCTCTGGTTGGATACATATCCCAGAATTCCAGATCCTCTGACCTTATCTTTCGCCCGGATAGTGCGGCCTCTTCCGCCTCCTGCTCCAAAACGGCAGCGGCGGCCTCCTCTTCCTGCTGCTCCTGTATTTCCTTTAAATAATCGCTGCCCTTTTTCTGCTGATCATTAGCCTTCAACAGCACAAACAGCAGAATGACCACAAAAGCCGCCACACCTATAACCATATAAACTACGGAAATTCCTGTTCCGCCAGACTCTTCCTCTCCCGGTAATCTCATATGAATGACCATGCCTTTCCGTAACCTGCAAATTTAAAACCGCAGGCACAAATTTCAATTCTGGTAACAGTTCAGCCTCCGGCTTCACGGTTCCGATTCTGCACAATATATACTTCCCTGTATTGTCTGCGTCCTGTACAAATGCTATACTGTCTGTTATGGTATCATGTTATGGGAAATTTGACAACTCAGACAAATCCGCGCCGGTGCTGTTCCTGACTGGAACGCAATCCACACATAATATCTGAGAACCGCCTTTTTACCGTAACACGGACTGTTGTTCCCACAAACCACCCCTGTCAGGAGTTTCCATGAATGTCACAAAATGTTATTTATTTGTATTGACTATATCAGTCATCATCAGCCTGTGCGGCTGCAGCCGTACTGCCCAGCCCGTTTCACAGGTAGGATTCTATCTGGACACGGTAATTCAGATCACACTTTATGACACCAAAGGCAGCGATGCCTGCCGCCAGCATATTGAAGAATGTTTCACTCTGATAGAACAGTACGAGCATCTGTTCAGCGCCACTCTGGAAGACTCGGATGTCTGGAAAATCAACCACAGCGGCGGTGAACCTGTGACTGTTTCCGGCGACACCGCCTGTCTTCTCCGAACCGCGCTCCATTATTGTGAATTATCCGGCGGACGGATAGACCTCAGCGTGCTGCCTGTAAGCAGTCTCTGGAACTTCGGCTCTGAAAAAGCCCCTCATGTGCCGGATGCCGCTTCTCTGGCAGAAGCCCTCTCCCATGTCGATTACCACGGTGTTCATATAGAAGATAATACCGTGACGCTTTCGGATCCTCACTCCGCCATTGATCTTGGCTTTATCGCCAAAGGTTATATTGCTGACCGTCTGAAGGAATACCTTCTGTCTTGTGGCGTGGAAAGCGCCTGCATCAGCCTGGGCGGCAATCTGATCACCATAGGATCGAAACCGGACGGTTCACCCTACCGTGTAGGCATTCAGAAACCCTTTGCCGATGAAGGCGAGATCATCACTGCCATTGACGTTACCGACGCTTCGGTAGTCTCATCCGGCATTTATGAACGGTATTTCTACGAAAACGACACTCTGTACCACCATTTGCTCGATACAGCTACAGGCTATCCCGTGCACAATCAAATAGCAGGTGTGACGATCCTGTCAGCCTCCTCCACGGAAGCCGACGCTCTGTCTACTACCTGCTATTTCCTGGGTCTTGATGCCGGTATGGATCTGATCGAATCTCTGGACGGTGTGGAAGCGCTGTTTATCTTAACAGACGGCACCCAGCACCGTTCCAGCGGATTTCCTTCCGAATAATACCGCCGATGCCCCGTACTGTTTTCCTGCGTCCAATATCCCTTTCCTGTCGTCTGATCCGCCACGCTTATACATCCACTGAAATTTCTCCTGCCAGAACTTTCTTGTAGTCTTCCAGATTCTTCTGCAGCAGCGCCGGCGTATCCAATCCGTAAGGACATTTGCTCTTACACTGGTTACAGTGTATGCAGTCCTCGATCTTCATCATCTTCTCCTGTCCTTCCGGGCTCAACTGCGCCGCAGAAGGAGCTCGTCTGAGAAGCAGTGACATTCTCGCACAATTGTTGATCTCTATTCCTGCCGGACATGGCATACAATATCCGCAGCCTCTGCAAAAATCTCCTAAAAGTTCATCTCTGTCATGACGGATCACTTCAGCAAGTTCCTCTGTCATCGCAGGCGGATTGTCTATGTAGGATAAAAACTCATCCAGTTCTGCTTCCCTCTGCACACCCCAGATCGGAAGCACATTGTCATATCGGGCAAGGAATGCATAGGCCGCCGCAGAATTATTAATCAATCCTCCCGACAGTGCCTTCATGGCAATAAATCCCATCTCCGCCTGTCTGCATTTCTCTACCAGTTCAATATCTTTCTCCGTGGCCAGATAACAGAAGGGAAACTGCAAAGTCTCATACAATCCGCTTTCAACCGCCTCATGCGCTACTGCCAGCCGATGATTGGTGATACCGATATGACGTATTTTTCCCTCTTCCTTTGCCTTAAGCGCCGCCTCATACAGACCGCTTCCGTCTCCCGGTTTCGGACAGAATGCCGGATTGTGGAACTGATACAGATCAATATAATCCGTTTGCAGATTTGTCAGGCTTGTTTCCAGATCCCGCCAGAAACCCTCTGCGTCCTGCGCCCCTGTCTTGGTAGCCAGAAACACCTTTTCCCGCATTCCTGCAAAGGCGATCCCAACTTTATGCTCGCTGTCGGTATACCATCTTGCCGTGTCAAAAAAGGTAATGCCGTTTTCATATGCTTTCTTAAGCAGATAAACTGCCTCATCGTCGGAAATACGCTGGATCGGCAGCGCTCCGAAACCATTCTTATTCGTTACGATTCCTGTTTTTCCAAGTCTGACTGTCTCCATACTTCTGTTCCTTCCTGTAAACATCTCTATCAACCAACAGTTCCACCTGATTCAGATCTACACTTATTGCCGGTAACTAAATATCGCCGCCCGAACCGAAACCGGAACCGTCATACCGGCCCAGCGTACCGGTCAATCCGCACCAGCCGCACGTGAATCTGGAATCATTACCGTTATGGCAGTTCAATTTGCCGCACATGCAGACAACAAAATCCATTGTTTTGCAGTAAGGGCATCCCGGATAGTCACGATCCGGTACGAGGTCTCCGACGATCTTCGTTTTGTCATAATTTTCCCTCTTTGCGGCTGCTTCTTTCACAGGAAAAGCCCATGTATATTTCCACAGTTCTCCCGTCCGCTCCAAACGCACCCCGTATATTCTTCCGCCTTCTTTACACTTGCACAGTGCAATCCGGGCTTCCATTTTTTCAACCAAGACAATCCTTCCTTTCATGATCCAGGCAGACATCACTCTGGACATAATAGGCAAAAAGTGCGGTAATATCGTCACCGCAGCCAAGTTCACTGGTCTCACCCAGCCACGTCTTCAAATTCCCGGATACCGCCTTTACGCCATGTTCGTTAAGCAGCGTGTAGTAATCCTCACAGGTCTTTTTAAATTCATCATCGTTTTTAAAACTGTTTGCCATGCCGTCCGTGGAAAGCATGTACATCACAGGCAGAGGTTCATTTTCATCCTCTCTTTTTACAAAAGTGACTGCCTTCTTCCAGGACTGCGGCTTACTGAGGGAATGTGTTTCCGTTCCCAGAATTTTATCCGCCTCGATCACATTCTGTACGCCTGTTCCGGATACCCTGACAATATCCCCGTCACCAAGCTGAAAGGCAAACAGAAACGTATCCGTGATCACGAGCCCCAGAAGTGTGCTGCCGTACATTTTATAGATTGCTTCTTTATCTTTATTTTGTTCAGCATCCCGAATCACTTCCCGCTTGCAGTTGGCGTGAATCTTGAGTATTCTGCGCTTCCATTCCGCATCAATGGCCTGCGCCACTTTCGTATCGCCTTCCCGTTTCAGAAATGTCAAAAGAAACTCCGGCTGTCCCTCATAAGTTTCCAGATAATCACCCAGAATTTTGCAGAATACGTTCACAGCCACATAAGAGCCGGTCTTGCTGTATGGACTTGAATCACTTCCGTGACCGTCCGCCACCGCCAGTATGACCGTATTTTCATCTTTTTCCACCTTTTTCAGACTGTCCTGACATTCTCTTCCGTTCCTGATGTGGGATGCTCCCTGCACAGATTCTCCGAATACACTTCGCATCATATGTAACGTCCTTTCTGCGTAACAGTTCAGTATCCGGCCTCACTGTCACAATTGCAACCGTGTTACGATCCATGCCCCGAATGCTCCAAAGGCACGTTCCTTGCCGCCTTTTTACCAGACATCACCTTCCTGAATGTCATCAAGATCCGGGATTCTTCCTCCCATATCTACGATCACCGGGTTGGCAGTTCCGTCCGCAGATATCCGCTCCCCATCGGCTGCTATGCTTGCAGGCGCCGACACAAGAGATGCTGCAGTGGATGCCCATCTGATCATCTTCGTAAGAGCCGCCGCATTGTTCGCCTGAAGAACCAGCTCTTTATTGCCCGTAAACTCTTCCAGAACCTCATCATCCGCATCCTGTCCGATGGAAATCCCTATCTTTACTGCTTTCTTGCCCCAGGGAAGCTTCTTGAGTTCCGCCAGCGCCTTCTTATAATCATCTGTCGGCTGCCCGTCCGACAATAACACAAGCACGGGCGGCAATGCCCGGTCCGACATCGGCGGAATGGTAAGCTGGGCAGATAAAAGCTCAAACGCTTTCCCCAGATCAGTCACACCACCTGCCTCCAAATCATCCCATGCAAAATCTTCCACATTTACCGGATTGCTCGTCACCCATGACGCACCTGTGGAAAATTTCAGAGTACGTATCATCAGCTGGGCATTCGGGTTGTTCTCCGCTGCCGATACCATTTCCGGTATCGTGGATTGGATCGCATAATTCACCGTTCCGATCTTTTCACCATACATAGAACCGGAACAATCCACGATCCAAAAAAAGTGTAACGGCCTGCTTGCCAGTTCTCCTCCCGGTCTTTTCAGTTCTGACATAATAATCCTCTCTATACTTTCTAAAATATATTTTGCAGAAAAACTGTGGATCAGCTATTCATGCAATCGTTTCAAGTTACAACAATGGATCTGCGCTTTGTAACAGCCGGAAACGCCTTAGTATTGAACATTCGCGCATCTTATCTGCTGTGTCCTGGCATAGCGCATCGCATAGGAGCCTGCATTACACAAAATCGTAAATTTCTCATGCCGTTCTTCATATTCTCCGAAGGTCTGCAGGAATCCATTGCCTTTTCCGCCGCCGATCTCCGTTACAGAATCCGGTATGTAAATGCTTTCCAGGCTTCTGCATCCCGCAAACGCCCCCTCTTCAATGCTTGTCACGCCTTCCGGCAGATCAATATTCCTGACCGATTCACATCCTTCAAATGCCGAAAGTCTGATCACTTCCAGTTCCCGCGGGAACACCACTTCCTCCAGACTCCTGCACCATTGAAACGTTCCTTTCCGAATTTCCTTAAGCCGAAACGGGAGTACTGCCTTCTTTAGGTTTCCACAGCCCGCAAACGTGTGCTCGCCAATAGATTTCACACGATCCGGTATGGTTATGCTCTCCAGGGAAGTGTACTCAAAGGCACCGTCAAACTTGGTCATGCTGCCTAAAATCGCCGGGCATCCTGTCGGATCCGTCGTTCCGATGCACTTCAAAGTCCCCGGCAGCACAACCTCCTTCAGCCCCTTACAGTTCAAAAACACACCGTTTCCAAGGATTTCTATTCCTTCTGAAATAATGATCTTCTCAATCCCGACACAGCCTTTAAAAGCATGATTCCCGATTGCAATCACCTTTTTTCCTTCTATGACGTTGGGAATGACCACAACATTTTCATCAAAATCGGCGAATCGAAGGATCTTGATCCCCCAGGACGTTTCTTCAAACTCATACAGACTGTCACTGACAACCTCTTCCCACTCTTTCGTACCTGCTTCCGACGCCGGCTCTCCCAAACCTCTGTCGTTACGGGCACAGGCCGTACCCTGATCCGATAACAGTCCCATGGCCCGGGCCCATGTATATACGGCATTTTCTGCATTTTTTGTCCTTATGCCGTATCCCTGCTCCATAGACCTGACAAACCGGTGCATCGCAATCTGATCGATCTGTGTCAATCCTCTCATCTCATTTATAATGCCATCATCAAAAGCCATGAGCAGCGTATTTCTTTTAAGCCTGTCCTGTGGAAAAAAATCCGCAAACAAAGCCTGCAGTTTCTTCCGCTCCGAAAGAGCATCCGGATAATCCTGTATAATTTTTTTCAGAATTTCATAATCTTCCATGCTAATCCCCATGCATATCGCAAGCCTGCTTGCGATACTGCTTACGCCATTCCGGCCCTGTTCTAATGAAACTCTCCCGTCATCTGTCCAAAGTCGATCTTCGTATCTTTGGCAATCGCTGCTGTACGGCCTTCCATCACGGGAATCTGGGTTCCGTCCGCTTTAATATAAGTCCAGTTGTCTTTTGTTAAATTTCTGATGCCCCAAAGTCTGGGGTTATTCGGATTCTGCACCACCTCTCCCGCCACGGTCTCCATATCATGTCCGCCGTTTATATGATGCATATAAAGCTTCGTGTTTGCCATAAGCAGAATCGTACTTCTGCCGATCACGAGTCTGGACGGAACAGGCACCGTCTTCTGGCATCCCCAGCACGTATGCATAACACCGTTTGCCTCTTTGCCGGGATCATAAAATACTTCAGCGCCACAGTTTGGACAGATCATGATCCCTGACATAAGATTCGCAAATGTTTCCAGCCACTTGCTTTCTGTAATCCGCCTGTTTGGCTGCTGCAGACCTACCGTAAATGACGCGGTAAACAATTCTTTTAACTGCTGTGGATACAGATCCCAGAAAATGAGTGCATTGTCCTGATATCCGGCAAGCGGCCGGTTGTCTTTATGATCCGGGTCAAAGATAAACAGCGGATCTGTTCCGTACAACTGATTCATCGCATGAATATCCATACATTTGATCTGAGCTTCCCGCCTGCCCTCCAACGGATGATTCAACATAAACATATAGAAAAGGAGTACCGCCAGTGAAAAAAGATCCGTGTTTCTCGAAGGTTTCGCCTTACCTGTAACAATCTCAGGCGCCATGAAGCGGGGCGTTCCGTATATACCGGTTTTCGCCCCGTTATATGAAACATTGTCGTTGTCACAGATGAGCACATCACCGGTATCCGGATCAAAAAACACATTGCCGAAAGAAATGTCCCGATAGCTGTACCCTTTTCCATGCAGGGCATTATACCCTTTTGTCAGATTGTAGGCAGCTTTGCACAGACAGTAGAAAGACGGCTCCGCCCTTCTTTTCATCATATCCACAATACTTTTATAATTCTTCGGCCTGAGAGGCATGATATAGCCAAAAGACTCACCGGGCGATGTTAAAATCATATCCTGAGGCCAAAGGAAAGAATCATCCGGCGCGCCGCTCTGGATCAGATTATCCAGTATTTCTTTCTGGTTGTTCGTTGCCGTATTTTTATAATACCATTTCAGCGCATAAGCTCTGCCGTTGGCATTTACCGAATATACCTCGCCCTGTCCGCCGGATCCCAGCAGTTTCTCAACTGTATATCTGCTTCCGCTTTCCGCCCTGAGAACCGCGCCGCTTTTCAACTGTCCGTCCATATCACCGTATTCCTCTTTTCCACTGTAGCTTTGTCTGCTTATTCAAGTTATTTCCGCTGATCCAGATTCGCGATACTTTTCATTTATTCGAGTTCGCGCAGAGAATCTCGTAAGCGAGCTTTGCTCGTTTTTAATGGGATAGGAAATTCCTCCGCTTATTCGAGGCTGCGAAGCAGATCTCGTAAACGAGCTTTGCTCGTTTTTTTACACAATTACTTTCTTCGGACACTTCTCTTTACACACACCGCAGCCGATACATTTCTCCTGATCGATGGCAGCATGGAAATCCTCAATCGTAATGGCATCCGCCGGACAGTTCCGCTTACAAAGCTGACATGCGATGCAGCCCACATCACAGGCCTTGATGGTAGCCGGACCTTTCTCTTTCGAGCTGCACGCCACCACATGTTTCGCGTCATAGGGAATCAGCGTGATCAGGTTCTTGGGACATACTGCGATACATTTGCCGCAGGCCTTGCAGGCTTCTTTGTCTACCACCGCCACACCGTTTACCACATGGATTGCATCAAAGGGACATACTTTCACACAGCTTCCAAAGCCAAGGCAGCCGTCATTACAGGATTTCGGCCCGCCGTTTGGCACAAAGGCCAGCATACGGCAGTCTTCAATTCCGCTGTAATCATAATCCGTTCTCGTGCGCTCCCTGTCACCCTGGCATCTTACAAATGCCACCTGCCGCACACTGTCTCCGGCTTCCACTCCCATGATCTGGGCGATCTGACTGCCGACTTTTTCACCGCCTACCGGACAGGCGTTCACCGGCGCCTCACCCTTTGCGATGGCCGCTGCCAGCCCGGAACAGCCTGCATAGCCGCATCCGCCGCAGTTATTACCCGGCAGAACACCCAATACCGCTTCTTCCTTTTCATCTACTTCTACTTTAAACTTAATACCGGCAACTCCCAGAAACAGTCCCACAAACAATCCAACCGCTCCTACGATCATCGTCGCCATCAATATTCCGGTTATATTCATATCCCTACCTCACTTTATATATAATTGCGCCGCATTTTCCAGATTTGCAGAACAAAGCCTGCAATTAACTATAGTAATCCGGAAAACCCGCAAAAAGCGATCGCCATCAGTCCTGCCGTAACAAGAACAATGGGCATTCCCTGAAAAGATTCCGGTATATCATTATAAGTCATCTTCTCCCTGATGCCTGCAAGAATCACGATGGAGATCGTAAATCCCACAGCCGTGGCAAATCCGTTCACGATTCCGGTACCGATGCCATAACTCTTCTGCACATTGGTGAGCGCAACGCCCAGCACTGCACAGTTGGTCGTGATCAGCGGCAGATATACACCCAATGACTGATACAGCGAAGGTATAAATTTCTTGAGAAACATCTCCACAAACTGTACCAGTGCCGCTATAACGAGAATAAACACGATCGTCTGCAGATAGGTGATATCCAGGGGCACAAGAATAAATTTGTAGATCGCACCTGCCACCGCCGATGCCAGTGTAATGACGAATATAACCGCTACACCCATACCAGTGGCCGTATTTGTCTTCTTGGAAACACCCAGAAACGGACAAAGTCCGAGAAACTGGCTCAGCACAACATTATTGACCAGCGAGGATGCTATCAAAATCACCAATAAATCTTTAACCATTCTGCTCATCCTCCTTTGTCACTTTTTCTACTTCTCCCGCAGTATCTCCTTCTGCCGGTATCTCACTGTCTGATTTTTTTACCTCTGTTTCTGAGGCTGCCTGGCTGGCTGGCTGTGCTGCCGTTCCCGCAGATGCCTGGTTGACCGGCTGTGCTGCCGCTCCTGCAGACACATGACCTGCCGCCTTCTTAACCTTGCTGTCCCCGCTCTCATCATAAAATCTGCGCGCACAGCCGCTGTCAGAGCAATTCATACAATCCGAATTGCAGCCGGACTGAATCTTCGACATATCCTTACCCTTTTTCTCCCCGGCGATCTTTACTTTATTCTGGATCGCTGTCAGAAGCGCAAGCACAAAGAACGCTCCCGGTGCCATAATAAAGATGCTTACCGGTACAAAACTTTCGGGCATCACATGAATCCCGAACAACTCACCTGCTCCAAGCAGTTCCCGCACCGCACCGATACAAGTCAGCGCCACTGAGAAACCAAGCCCCATTCCGATTCCGTCAAACAGTGAAGGAATCACAGGATTCTTATAAGCATATGCCTCCGCACGCCCCAGAATGATACAGTTTACAACAATCAAAGGGATATAGATCCCCAGCGCATCATACAGAAAGGGGATAAATCCCTGAAGCAGCAGCTCCACCACCGTCACAAATGACGCAATGATAACAATAAATGCAGGAATACGCACTTTATCCGGTATGATGTTTCTGAGCAGGGAAATGAATACATTACTCAGTGCGAGCACCACCATTGTGGTCAGCCCCATACCTAATCCGTTAACTGCCGATGTGGTAACCGCCAGTGTAGGACACATGCCGAGCATCAGCACAAAGGTGGGATTTTCTTTTACAATGCCGTTAACAAGACGTTCTTTTGCACTATTCATTTGCACTACCTCCTCCCAATTTAGTCTGGAAATAGTATAAGCCAGCATTGACTCCATTGGTCACTGCATTTGTGGTGATCGTAGCCCCAGAAATCGCATCGATCTGATTCTCTGATGCAGCGCCGTTCTTTGTATACTCAAATTTCTCTACCTGTTTATCCGCAAACTGAGGCTTCAATACGTCCTCCGCCTGCATACCCAGACCTGCCGTCTCTGAAATAGATAAAATCGAAATACCGTTAACTGTTCCATCCATCCGTATTCCGACAGAAAACTGTATATCCCCGCCGTATCCTTCTCTGGTGGTCACCGTAACCACATATCCGAGAAGATTTCCGGAAGCATTTTTTGCCTCCATTACCTCATCAATGCTTTCCTGTGAATATCCGGCCTCATTCCATCCGGCAGCATCCACAGCTTCCACTCCTATCATTCCAAAAGATGCGGCATCCTGAAAGACTTCCTGACAGGCCTCCTGTTTTGCCTGTGCTTCCTGTCTGGCAATGGGATCCTTCGTGATCTGGTACACCAGTCCTAACACCAGTCCGGCCACCAGCGTAATCACCAGCAGAATCCCTGTATTTTTCATCATTTCTTTCATACTTTTTCTCCTCCTTTACCAAAAGCTTTCGGAAGAGTGATCTTCTCGATCAGCGGCACAAGCAGGTTGCCGATGATGATCGCATAGGACACTCCTTCGGAGGAAGGTCCGAATATACGGAAGATTCCCGTCAATACACCTAATAAAATACCGAAAAGGTACTGTCCGTTCTTCGTGATAGGCCTGGTCACATAGTCAGTAGCCATAAAGAATGCACCCAGCATCAGACCACCGCCTGCAAGATGCGCGGAAACATACGCAAAATCCAGCCCATGCCCGCCAAAGATCAAAACAAAAACAACAAAGCTTATTATGTAGCTGCCCGGAATCCGCAGATCGATCACACCCGTCAGAATCAGGAAACAGGCACCGATCACAATAGCTATCATAGATGTCTCACCGATCGTACCTGCCGTCCTTCCGATGACCATATCCAGAATGTTAACATCCAGTCCGCTCTTCAGATCTGCAAGCGGCGTTGCCCCCGTGTATCCGTCACATTCAAAGTTTGTCATAATGGACGTAAAAGAGATCAGCAGGAAGCATCTGGCACCCAGCGCAGGATTCATAAAATTCTGTCCCAGTCCGCCGAACAGCATTTTCACCACAAGAATCGCGAACACACCGCCTGTCACGCCGATCCACCAGGGTGCGGAAGCAGGCAGATTCAGCGCCAGGAGCAATCCCGTCACAACCGCCGAGTAGTCTCCTATCGTAACTTTTTTCTTACATATTTTCTCAAAAACAAATTCTGTAATCACTGTGGATGCCACCGTAACCAGAATCAGAATCAGTGCATCCAATCCGAAATTATAAATACCGAATCCAGCCGCCGGAAGAAGGGCGATCACTACGGCCAGCATAATATTACTGGTGCCGGTTTTGGATCTGACATGCGGATTGGAAGATACCTTCATTAAACCACTCATATCTTTATATATGCTCCTTTCTTCCTACTTTTTCTTCTTCGCAAGCTGTATTTTACGCATGGATTTGATTGACTGTGTAAGCGGTCTCTTAGCCGGACACACAAAACTGCAGCAACCACATTCCACACACTCCAGTCCTTCGTGAGACAAAAACTGCTCTTCCTCGTAATGCTCTGCATAATCAGCCAGCATACTCGGTACAAGCCGGCTGGGACAGGCTTCCACGCACCGGCCGCAGTTGATGCAGGCGCTGGGTTCCATGCGGGACACATCGTCCTGGGTCAGACACAGCAGCGCCGATGCCGTCTTTGTGGTCGGCACATCCAGGTCAAAAATACCGAATCCCATCATCGGACCGCCGGAAATAATTTTAACAGGGGGTGTCTTAAATCCTCCCGCCTCTTCGATCAGTTCATGGTAATTAGTGCCGATCCGCACAATAAAGTTCCGGGGATCAGCCACCGCATCTCCGGTTACGGTAACGATACGGTTCATAAGCGGTTTCCCCTCGTAAATGGCATGATAGATCGCAACCACCGTATCTACATTGTTCACCACGCACCCCGCATCTGCAGGAAGCATTGTGGAATTGATCGCACGTCCCGTAGCTGCATAAATAATCTGACGCTCGGCACCCTGAGGATACTTGGTCTTAAGCGCCTTGACACTGATCTTCGGCTCGTCTTTCGTCAGTTTCTTCAAAATCTCGATGCAGTCCGGTTTGTTATCTTCTACCGCCAGTATACCCCTGGCATTTTCAAAAAGTCTCAGGGATACCTTTAACCCCTTGACCAGCTTCTCCGGTTCCTCTATCATTCTTCTGTAATCAGATGTAAGGTAAGGTTCACATTCCGCACAGTTTGCAATCACATAATCGATCTTATCCGGCTCTTTGGGTGAAAGCTTGATAAAAGTCGGGAACCCCGCACCGCCCATACCTACTATACCGGCTTCCTTGATCCTCTCAATGATCTCTTCCCTGGACATCTCCTCCAAAGGTTTCACCGCCGGATATTCCACTTCTTCATACAGCCCGTCATTCTCGATAATAATGCTCATCACATTATCTCCGGTTACGACACGTCTCGGCTCGATCGCTTTAACTGTACCAGACACTGTCGCATAGATCGGCGCCGATACAAAACCGCCCGCCTCCGCAATTTTCTGCCCGGTCAGCACATGCTCACCCTTCTCCACGATCGGCTTCGCCGGTGCACCGATATGCTGAGACAGCGGATATACCAGATCGCCCTTCGGCAGAACAGCCTTGATCGGCTTATCCTTGGACAGTTCCTTGCCGTCGTAGGGATGGATACCGCCCTGAAATGTTAACTTCGCCATTCTTCGCCCCTCTTTCCATATAGTATCATTGCTTCACGCCCGCCGAACCGGTTGAGTCATTCCGCATACTGTCTGGTGCCGAATCAACAGGACACAGGGCCGTAAAAAACACTATTATAAATATACTATTTTTCGACGAAAAAAACTACTGCTATTTCAAAAAATATGTTAGTATATATCTAAGTTATTTTTCGCGGGTATATAACTTGAAAAAGCAAAGATCTGTCACACGGCTGTTTGTGTCGGAGCACCGCAGATCAGCCTTTACGGCATACGCAAATCTGAGATTTATACGTCCCGCCGCACAAAACGCTCCAGAATGAGGAACAATATGAGAACGATCAATCAAACCCTTGAAAATTTTACCATACAATACCCACTTGAGCGCATCGCTCCGTTGGAGAAACTGCTTCTCGTTGACATCGAGACCACCGGTTTTACTGCAAAAAGCTCCTCCCTTTACCTGATCGGGGCAGCATACTTTTATACCGGCTGCTGGCACATCAAGCAGTGGTTTGCCGAACATTATCAGGACGAAAAAGCTCTGCTCACGGATTTCTTTTCCTTCGCAGCGGACTTTACCCACCTGATCCACTTTAACGGCAACAATTTCGACCTGCCCTATCTTCTACAAAAGTGCGAAATGCATAATTTGCCGTACAATTTCGACAAATTTGAGGGGATCGACATCTATAAGAGAATCTCTCCCTACAAGTTTTTTCTTCACACGCCTAACTGTAAACAGAGAACCCTGGAGGAACTTCTGTGCGTTGAAAGAGAAGATACTTATAACGGCGGCGAATTGATCGGAATCTATCATGATTACGTAAAAAATCATGACGATAAGTCATGTCGTTTTCTCCTGCTCCACAACAGTGACGACATCAGAGGTATGCTGCAGATCCTGCCTTTACTTGCCTTTTACGATCTTTTCAACGGGACAGTCAAGGCAAAAAAAGTACAGTCGAATCATTTTGTAGATTACCACGGACACGAAAAACAGGAACTGCTGATGAAGCTGGAACTTCCTACGCCCCTCCCGCTTACGATCTCCAATCTTTCAAACAGCTGTTATTTCAGCGGAGAAGCTTCAGAGGGTATCCTGAAAGTTCCTGTCTACGAAGAAGAAATGAAATATTTCTATTCTAATTATAAAGATTACTATTATCTTCCCGAAGAAGATATGGCACTCCATAAATCGGTTGCCTCTTTTGTAGACAAGGCGCATCGTGCACAGGCATCCGCCGCAAACTGCTATACACGCAAATTTTCCACCTATCTGCCACAGTGGGATATCTTTATGGAGCCTTTTTTCAAAAGAAATTATAAAAGCAAGGAATTGTTTTTTGAACTGACTGACGAAATGAAGAAAGACAGAAAACTTTTTTCCCGCTATGCACAGTATCTGCTCGAAAGGATGGCAAAGACATATTAGATTGCCGCGAACTCGGATAAGTCGAGAAATTTTTTATACCATAAAGAAGGACACCTCACCACGAAGTGTCCTTCTTATTTGTACATTATATTGAATTGACATTCTACATCGGTCTCTGATAAAAGAATGAATTCTTTCTCTCAAATCCGACTTCCTTATGGTTAATGATCTGCTCTGTACTTCCGATAAACAGATATCCGCCCGGTCTCAGGCTTCTCTGGAACTTGCGGAAGACTTCATCTTTCGCTTCCTCAGTAAAATAGATCAGTACGTTCCGGCATACAATCAGATGATAGTCTGTCGGATAAGTATCTTTTAACAGATTATGTTCTTTAAATTCTACTCTTGCCTTAACCTCATCGGAAATCTGGTAAGAAGGTCCTATCTTCGTAAAGAATTTCTTCTTGAGATCATCCGGAACACCTACAACGCTCTTCGCAGAATATAATCCTGCTTTGGCCTTAGCAATAACCTGTTTATCCAGATCCGTTGCATAAATCTTGATCTGGTTCATCGGCAGATGTCTGGAAAGCGCCATAACAAGCGAATAAGGCTCGTCGCCGGTGGAACAGGCCGCACTCCATATCTTAAGATTCTTTCCGTAACGTTTGATCAGATCCGGGAATATTTCCTGATCCAGAAGTTTCCACTGATCCACATTACGATAAAACTCAGATACATTGATCGTCAGATAATTCACAAACTCGTCGAACATATTGTGGTCTGCCTTCAGCGCCGCAACATACTTGTCGTAACCAACGACCTTGTTCTTGGCGATCAGTGTATCGATCCGACGTTTCATCTGCTTCTCTTTATAAGCATTCAAATCAATTTTTGTCAGATCATAGACCGCCTTCTTGAAATACTCATAATCATATGCCATAATCGTCACCGCCTGTTAATTATATTATTCTGTTTATATCTTATCCGCAGTGCACCCGGGCCGCGTGCCGCCTTATCCTGCCTGCGGACTCCGCGCACTTTATGCCTCTGTCTCCTCCCCGGCATCCTCTCCGGAAATCACAGCATCAATATCCACGGACACAACATCCGCATCTTCATCAGCCTTCTCTGCCGCCGCTTCAGGTGCAGACAATGCTTTAATGCTTAAGCTGATCTTCTTATCCGCTTCATTAAAATCAACAACCTTAGCGGTCACTTCCTGTCCTGTCTTAAGAACATCGGAAGGTTTCTCGATGTGCTCCTTGGAAATCTGGGATACATGAAGTAATGCGTCAATACCCGCTTCCAATTCAACAAATGCACCGAAATCAGTCATTCTTGCCACTTTACCGGTCACTACACTGCCAACCGCATATTTCTCCGCCGCATCCTTCCACGGATTCTGGTCTTCAAATTTAAGGCTGAGTGCGATCTTCGTGCCGGAAATATCTTTGATCAGCACTTTGACAACATCGCCAACCTTAAACACTTTCTTCGGGTTCTCCACTCTGCCCCATGACATCTCAGAAATATGAAGCAGTCCGTCACAGCCGCCAAGATCAATAAACGCACCGAAATCAGTCACATTCTTAACTGTACCTTCCACAGTGTCACCGGGTTTTATCGTCTCGAACAGTTTCTTCTGCATCTCAGCTTTCTCGGCAAGAATCAGCTGCTTCCTGTCACCGATATATCTTCTTCTCTTCGGATTGTACTCGCTGATCACAAACTCAATCTCCTGACCTGCATACTTGGTCAGATCTTTCTCGTAAGTATCGGATACAAGACTTGCCGGAATAAAAATCCTTACCTCTTCCACTACAACGCTCAAACCGCCGTCAAGTACCTGAGCAACCTTCGCCTTGAGCACCTCATTGTTATTATATGCTTCCTCGATTCTCTTATTGCCTCTGTCTGCGGCAAGACGCTTGTAAGTAAGGAGAACTTGTCCCTCACCGTCATTTACCTTAAGCACTTTCACTTCCATCGTATCGCCCGGTTTGGCGATGGTTGTCAGATCCACATTTGGTTCGTTCGTATATTCGTTTCTTGTAAGAACACCATCTGATTTATATCCGATGTTGAGAATAATCTCTTCCGGCTTCACATCGATCACGGTACCTTCAACAACCTCTCCTGTGTGTATTGTCTTTAAAGACTCTTCTAACATTTGTTCAAAAGTTAACTCTGACATAATTTTGAACCTCCTCGATAATATTGTTTGGGGTTGAAGCCCCTGCTGTAATACCCACCAGTCGGACAGATTTAGGTAAGTCCAGATGCAAGTCGTCGAGTGTCTGTATAAAATACGTATTTGCACACTCCTGCATGCAGATCTCATATAGCTTCCTTGTATTAGAACTATGTTTACCACCTATTACTATCATAACATCGACCTGCGCGGCTATCTTCCTGGCCGCAGTCTGTCGCACTTCCGTAGCGTTACATATAGTATTCACAACATAAACATTGTAACCTTTTCTCATAAAAATTTCAACCATATCTTGAAATTTATTGTAGTTAAATGTCGTCTGGGACACAATACACATCTCCTGACCCTGTCCAAAGGCGTAATTCTGCGCCTCTTCCAGGGATTCGACAACATCTGCATGTACCGCCGACCACCCCATGATTCCTTCTACTTCCGGATGCCCGGCATTACCGATGATCACAATCTTCTTACCTGCTTTACTCTCTGTCTCCACAATATTATGAATCCGTTTCACAAAAGGACAGGTGGCATCCACACAGACAAGCCCCTGCGCTTCTATCATCTCATAGATTTTCCTGGAAACGCCGTGGGAACGGATCACCACAGTTCCCTCCGTAAGCTCCCGAAGCTGTTCTTCCGTCCCGATCACCTGTACGCCTTTCTGTTCCAGATCTTTCACCACTTCCTCATTATGGATGATGGGACCGTATGTATAGATCGGGCCTCCCCTGGAAACCTGCTCATATACCTGCTCCACCGCCCGCTTGACACCGAAACAGAATCCGGCATGTTCAGCCAGTATTACTTCCATAAATTTTGATACCCTTCCGAATTTCTCTTCCCGCTTTTTTGTACATAACCCGTTTTCCCCGCAGCACTGAGCAGCACTGAATGGATATGGGCTTTAAATTTCCGGCTTCTGCCCTCGCGTAAGTTAACCTTTATCTGTCTCCCGCCAGCCCGATGACCGCTTCCACAACCTGATCGATAGTCATATCGGAGGAATCGATCAATGCAGCGTCCTCCGCCTGCATCAGCGGTGAAATCTCTCTTGTCATATCCTGATGATCCCGTTCGATGATATCCTTCTCGATCGTATCAAGATCACACGAGATACCTTTTGCCGACAACTCTTTATATCGTCTCTCAGCCCGCACCCGGCTGTCCGCCGTCAGATACACTTTTACCTGTGCATCCGGGAGCACACAAGTGCCGATATCACGCCCGTCCATGACCACATCCCGGCTGGCCGCCAGTTTCTGCTGCAGCTCCACCATCTTCTTCCTGACGTTGGGGTTGGGGCTGCTGGCTGATGCCATGTTTCCCACCTCTTCCGTGCGGATCAGCCCGTTCACATTTTCACCGTTTAAATAAACGATCTGTTCTCCGTTTTCATAACCGATGGTAATATCCGCTTCCTTACATCTTGCATCAATCTTCTCCGTCTCGGAAGGATCAATATGCTCCCTGATCAGATACAGCGCCATAGCACGGTACATTGCCCCCGTGTCCACATAGATATATCCCAGCCTCTTTGCTATTTTCCTGGCGATGGTGCTCTTACCCGCACCGGCAGGCCCGTCAATTGCGATATTAAAGCTCATACTGTTTTCCTCTTCCTTCCTGCATGAGTATTTGACCATTCAATACCTATGCATTTCTTTATTTTATCCACATATATTTCCAGTTCTCTGTCCATTTCCCCGGTTTTCAGTCTCCATCCGGTATGCTGCTTCCCGCCAGATGTCCCGTAGACCAGGCGATCTGCAGATTAAAGCCGCCGGTAACCCCATCCAGATCCAGAAGTTCTCCTGCAAAATACAACCCTTTCACCAGTCTGGACTCCATCGTGGACGGATTTACCTCTTTCACTTTAATGCCGCCCTGCGTGATGATGGCTTCCGTATAATCCCGCAGGCCGCTCACATGCATCTGCAGGTTTCTGGTAAGTTCAACCAGATTCTCCCGCTCTTTCCGTGTGATCTCATGGATCTTCTTTTCCCCGTCGATCCCTGACAGACTGATCATCACCGGTGTCAGTTTGGCCGGGTAAAGGCTGCCGATCACATTTTTAAACTGCTTGTTCAGATTTTGTTCAAATTCACGCAGGATTCTTTTGTCAAGCTGCTCTGCCGTGAGCGCCGGCTTCAGGTTGACGGTGACCGTCACCTCATCCGGATTCTTACATTTATGATAAAAGCTGCTGGCTGACAGAACAAGTGGACCGCTGAGCCCGAAATGGGTAAAAAGCATCTCTCCGAACCCCTGCCAGATCTTCTTTGTACCGCAGGCCATTGTAAGAGTCACATTTTTCAATGAAAGCCCCTGTAAAAGACGGCACCAGGGCTCACTGATCTCCATAGGCACCAGCGCCGGGGTACATTCCTTTACCGTGTGTCCCAGATTTTTTGCCATCCGGTATCCGTCTCCCGTGGAACCGGTCGTGGGATAAGACAATCCACCGGTAGCCAGCACCACGGCATCCGCCGCAAAAGTTTTCCCGTCCGTTGTCTTTACTCCGGTCACCTGTCCGTCCTGTGCAAGCACTTCGCTTACCGTCCTGTGAAGCCGGATCTCCACGCCCTTCTTTCGCATAAGACGTTCCATGGCTGCTATAATATCGGAAGAATGATCGGATACCGGAAAAACCCTCTCTCCCCGCTCCACTTTAAGCGGACAGCCTGCACTTTTGATAAGTTCCATCAACTGTTGATTGTCAAAGTCATAAAAAGCACTGTATAAAAACTTCGGATTGCTCACCACATTTTCAAACAGCTTGTCCTGCTCACAGGCATTGGTCACATTACAACGGCCTTTGCCTGTAATAAAAATCTTTTTTCCAAGTTTTTCATTCTTCTCTATCAGCACCACACTGTGTCCACGCTCTGCAGCGGCGTACGCCGCCATCATGCCAGCCGCGCCGCCGCCTGTTACGATCACATTACTCATTTTCTTCCATTCTTCTCTTTATTTCTACGCTGTCCTGGTCCGGTTCTGCCCGGTCTGCGCATGATACCGGCAATATGCCGATCACTCTTCTTTTTTCCGCAAAGAATAATTGAGCATCGGCTCCTCATCGATGAAATTAATCTCATCATTCAGGTAAACCTGATAATTATTCCATGCCTCTTCCAGATTCTTCAGATTCTTCTTCACTTCCTCCGGCCGTTTCAGACACATGGCAACCACCAGTGCGTTAATCACGCTAAGGGGCGCCACCAGCGAATCAACGATAGAAACCATATCGCTTCTTGCCAGAAGGTTGCAGGAAGAATACAGGTTCATGGGCGAATGCACGGAATCCGTCACCGTGATCACCTTGGCATTCCTGTCGTTGGCAAACTCCATTGCCTTTAAGGTACGCATGGAATACCTTGGAAAGCTGATGCCGATCATAGCATCCTGCTCGTCGATGCGGATCATCTGCTCAAAGGTTTCAGACACACTGGTAGTCTTAAGCAGTATCACATTTCCCCTGATCATATTCAGATAAAAGTGCAAAAAATCCGCCAGCGGTTCACAGCTTCTGACTCCCATCACATAAACATTTTTTGCTTCAAGAATAATATCCACCGCTGTCTCAAAAGCAACCGGATCCAGACTGTGAATGGTATCCTGCAGCTTCTCGATATCCGCTTCCAGCACCGAGGTCAGTATTTCCGACTGGGTGCTCTTGCCGTACTTGGCACCGATCTTCTGAACGGAATTGATTTTATTCTGCACCCAGTCTTCCAGATCCCTCTGAAATTCCGGATACCCGTTGTAACCGATAAACATGGCATAGCGGACAACGGTAGACTCACTGACTCCTACCGTCTCCCCCAGTTTGGCCGCCGTCATGAACACCGCCTGATCATAATGATCATAGATAAACGCGGATATGGCTTTCTGCCCTTTGCTCATCTTGCCGTAATGTTCATTGATCCTTGTGATAATATCATAACGATTCTGTATAACCATCTTCTACCGAAAATACGCCCTTCCCGTCTGTTCTATGGTAACAGCCCGCATCTGCGCTTAAATGTATTCCTCAAAGAACCCGGATGCAGGCCGCAGTATTATACGTTCAAAAAAGCCTTATAAGATTCTTCCAGTAACTTGATCGTCTCATCTTCCGGAAGATCATAGTCTCCCGTCAGTGACATACACGCCGACCCGTGGATACAGATCCACATCCGCATAAACATGCCGCTGGGATCCTTGCATCCGTGAACCTTTGCATTGCCGATCTCTCTGACCACCGTACCGCTGTTTCCGTTCAACAGATCATACAGACTCTTACCGTGACGATTCTCGGACATGAACAGGAGCTTGAACAACTGCCTTTCTTCCTGTGCAAAGCGAATATACGCGATCCCCATATTGACAAAAGGCGTGCTGCTGACTTTCGCAAATCCGGCACAATATGTACTGAAAAATTCTATTGCCCTGCCAAACAGATCTTCTCCCAGCTCTTCCATGTTCTTATACACACGGAAAATAGGCTGTGTGGAACATCCCGCCCTGGCCGCCAGCGTTCTGGCACTCACCTGTGCAAAGCCTTCCTCTCTCGTCATCTGGAATGCCGCGTTCAATATTTCTTCCTTCGTGATCGTCTCTTTTCTTGCCATAAGATATACCCTTTCCCCTAATACAACCATTATCTTTTGGTAACATATGTTATTATAATATAGTATGCAATCTCCGTCAACCGAAGAAACGAAATATTTTACGGTTTTTCTGCATAATCCATGGATTCACGTA
>ERZ808035.578-NODE-578-length-29949-cov-10.322342_pt1 | contig 29949 bp, 34 predicted proteins | sample MGYA00380189_ERZ808035 | MGnify/ENA primary metagenome ERZ808035 (study PRJEB31490, sample SAMN06133407) | mouse gut metagenome | isolation source: M5_1 | host: mice | place: China: Chengdu | collected 2015-05 ...
ACATACCACACGATCACCAGCGGCCCCAGCAGCACGCTGTACGTAAACGGAAGCTCCACCGCCGGCAGATTGCCCAGTCGTGTGGTAATGGTTCGTACTGCCATGCAAATTCTCCTTATCTTTTGATATTCCATGTGTTATGGTCAGGCCTTGTTTGAAAAATGTCGAAACACCGTCTTACGGCATCTCTTTTCGCCAGGGCTGCGTTGATTTCCCTTAAAATCCGTCAGGATTCCCGCGGGAAATCGCCTTGCCTGGCAAAAAATCTGCCGCAATCCAGCATTCCGCCAATTTTCAAACAAGGCCTAATCCGGGATATGCTGCACCGTATTCCATAAAATGCTCCTCCTTTTTAAATCCTGTCATAGGGGTGGGCCCGTGTGCCTGCCTCTTCCCCGGGGATACCTTTTTCATGGGCGGGCATTCAGGTTCGCCCCTACAGCCTTTTTGATTTCATAACCCCATTATAAAATTGGCGCCCCTTTACCCCGGGGCCGGCTCCTCTGGCCCCGGCAATAGGTGCCGGGGTGCCTGTCCCCGCCGGCAGGGACGGCGGCGTCATTTTCTCTGTGGCCCTGCGGCGTTCCGCAGATCATCCGCCCTCCACCGTGTACGGTGGTTAATGTCGCTATATTACCACCTTTAGCGGTGGATGTCAAGCTATTTTTCCACCTTTCAAGGAAATTTTTTATTGATCGCCTCCATATGCTGTGGTATAGTCATAACCAGGGAGGAGGGTAGCGCATGTGGCTGGACAACCTGCGGACCATGAAAGAGCACAGCGGGATGACGACAAAAGAGATCTCAAAAAAGTCCGGCATCCCCGAGCCGACTTTGGAAAAACTATTTGCCGGAGCGACAAGGGACCCCAAATTACCCACCATGCAAAAGCTGGTTCACTTCTTTGGATATACATTGGATGATTTGGATGACACGCCCTCAAAAACAGAAAAGGCCCCGCCCTACTCCGGCGAGGCACGCAAGCTGGCGGACGCCTATGACAACAAGCTGGATCAATGGGGCCGTCAGGCGGTGCGGGAGCTGGTGGAGACGGAGACGGCCCGCTGTGAGGAGGAGGCACGCCTTATGGCGGATGCTTTGCCGCCGAAGGTCATCAGCCTGTTCCTGGAGCCCTCCGCTGCCGGCATTGCTGCGCCGACGCTGGGCCGGGACTATGAACCCTATACGCTGGGGCCCGGCGACCCACCGGGGGCCGCCTACGCCGTCCGCATCCGGGGGGATTCTATGGAGCCCTACTATCCGGACGGATCCATTGTCTTTGTCAACCACGACGCCCTCCGGGACGGGGAGGTGGGTATCTTCTGTGTGGACGGCGGCACCGTCTGCAAGCAGTATCATAAAGAGGGCCCCATGACGTTTCTCTTCTCCCTGAACCGGAAGCGGCAGGATGCCGACATCATGCTTCTTCCCGGCTCCAACAGGCCGTTTTTCTGCCAGGGCCGGGTGATGGGGCAGAGGCGGTTTCCGGTGCCGGGGAGATAGGCATTTTTCTCGATGGCATGTACGCCATGGGGCAGCAGGGACTGTGGGCCCATTTTCTCCCCTCTGCTCTTTCCGGGCGGAAGATGGAAAAAGCAAATTCTCAAAACAGATGCCGCAGGGCAGTCGCAGGGTGAGGGTTTGAACACACCGAAAGGTGCGGCGTGTTCAAACCCTCGCCCTGCAATTTATGTACTCATCAAAGGTGCGGCCTGCCGGGGATCAAAGGCACTCCTCACTGCACCCGGCCGTCGATAGGGTATACAAGGTATAATCGTTTTAAAACCGGGCCAGTGAGCTCGGAACAGGCGGGGTGATACGCAGCCGCCGGCTCTGGTGTGGATCCCCCCTCTCCCATTGGCGGAAAGGGGCAGGGTGTCTTTTACGGCATCAGCAGGGCGGTCCGGGCGGTAAAAATGCCGTCCTTTGCCTCCAGGCGCAGCTCGCTTTGATAGCGGCGGGCCACCCCCTCCATGATCTTGAGTCCATATCCGTGGCCCGGACCCTTGGCGGAACGGAAGCGTCCGCCGCCCTCCGGCACGGAGGCCTGGGTGCAGGTATTGCGCCCTTCGATGAACAGGCACTTCCCCCGGATGTGCATGGTAATCTCCACCCACCGGGGCTGCCCCTCGGGGACATCTGCCGCCGCCTCCAGCGCGTTGCTGAGCAGATTCATCAAAAAGGCCGCCAGATCCTCGTCGGGAACGGGAAGGGTTTCCGGCAGACATACCTGGCAGCGAAGCTGCACCCCGGCCTTCCTTGCCCGCTCCGCCCCCTGGGTGAGGATGGCGTTGACAATGGGGTGGGCGGCCATCTTCAAGGGCACGATCTCACTGGTCTGCCGGGTGAGCCGGGCGAGATACTCGCCCAGTTTTTCGTACTCCCCTTCCCGGCAAAGGGACTGGAGAATGCCCAGGTTGCCCAGCATATCATGCCGGGTCCGGACCAGCGCCATGCCGCTCTCCTGCATGATCCGCAGGTTTTCCCGGTTCAGCTCGTCCCGGGCAGTCAGCAGCGCCAGCTCGGTCTGGTCGTCCGCCGCCCGCCGGACGGTCTGATACGCGCCCAAAAAGGCGCACACCAGGAAGAACCCCACGCCCAGAAGGGGCAAGAGGAGCCAGGCATCCCCTCCCAGCGCGTAGGACAGCGCCGCTGTCCCATAGCGCCCCAGGGAGGGGGACAGGACGCAGCAGAGCAGGAAGACGGCGCACAGCAGCGCGGAGGCCTTGAAAAACAGGAAAAACATCCGGTTCCCCCCGGCAAGCTCCAAGCCGGCAAACACCAGTGTCACCGCCACACAGGACAGCATAAGCGCGTCATAGATCCAGACCGGGCAGGGCGGAACGTCCCACACCGGGCGGAGCAGGGCCGCCGCCCCCAAAAATCCCACCGAACAGGCGCACCACCGCCGCCAACGCCCCATGCAGGTCATGAGATAGGCCAGGGGGAGCAGGAGGAACAGCTGGGGGAACACCGCGGCCAGAGGAATATCCAGGGGCAGACTCAAATTGAAGCGCATATCGAACTCCCGCAGCCAGTAGAGGCTCTGGCAGGCGGCCGCCAGGGCCAGCAGCAGAAGGGGCCAGTCCCGCTTTCCCCGGAAAAGGTCGTAGCAAAACAGACCCAGCAGGCACAGCGCGGCCGCGGCAAAGACGGCGGCGGGCATCCCGAGGCGGTTGGTCAGGGCCACGTTGTCCCGGGTGATAATCTCCCCGCAGGTCAGTGCCATGGCAGGTGAGTCGGGGTATTCACCGGCACGCCGGGCGGCGACGGTCAGGGTCCTGCCGCCGAAGCCGGGCGGCAGGGTGCACCGGACCGGTTCGCCAACACCGGCATATTCAGCGGGGAAAGCGACTTCACCCACCCGGTCTCCGCTGCCCGGGGTGGTGGTGTAGAAAAGGGCGTCATCCAGAAACAGGCTGAACTGCCAGGTTGATCCCAGCTCCAGGTAGGTATAGCCCGCCTCCTCCCAGGCGGGGTCTAAGCGCCGGGAGAGATAGATGGTCTGGGCCGACCGGGACACCTCCTCGGTGGGGAAGCTCTGCATGCCACCCTCCCCGAAGGTGTAAATATCCCAGCCCTGGGCGTCGGTCGGAACGGGCGTCAGGGCGACGGCCTCCTCGCCGCTCTTGGTATAGCGGGAAAAAAAGAACAGCGTCAGGGCACACAGCAGCAAAAATGCCGCCGGAAGCGTCCGCCGGAGCAGCCTTTTCCGCGTCATAGGGCCTCACCCGCCTTTCCTCCCTAAAGATTACGGGAAGACCGGGCCGCTGTCAAGGATGAAAATTCCCAATCAGAGGGATTTTCTGCCCGTTTGGTCAAAACGCCTTTCCCCCCGGCTTTGTCACAAGAGAACATTTGTCCAGGGGGATTTCACCTCAAAGATAAAATCCCCCTGGACCGGAATGTACAAATGTTATAATTCCTCGGAAAAGAAATCGCTGTCTACCTTTTTTACTTCGTAAATATGCTCTACAGAAACGCCGACATTATGCTTAATCATTAGTCTTGTTAAGGTCAACCCATCAACCAAAACAACCTTTGTTCCAAGTAAATTGTTCGCATATTGCAAGGCTCCACTGGAAAACTTTGCAGTTGTAATAAATAGTCCTTTTTGTGCTTGCTGTCCTTGAAGTGCTCCTACAAATTTCTGAATCTCTGGTTTTCCGACCGTCTGGTCTGTTGCCCATTGTTTTGCTTGAATGTAAATGCTGCTGAACCCAAGCTGGTCCTCTTTGATAATTCCATCTATTCCACCATCGTTAGACTGCTGTGTGATCATCCCTGCTTCTGTAATTCCGTTCCCATATCCCATATGAAGCAATAGACTGACTACCAGCTTTTCAAATTCTGTTGAGGATAATTTCATTACTTCATCCATAAGCTGGCTTGCTAATGTAGCCGTTATTTGTTGAAACGCAGCATCCAAAACTTCCATGGGAGATTCATCTTTTTCTTCATCAACTAAGCCGGAAACATTAGGAGTTATTGTGTTGTGGAATTTCCTGAATTCTTCTGAACGCTCCAAATATTTTAGATTTAGTTCCTCTCCAGATGCTAAAGCTTTCTTGCCATCATTAGTGATACGGTATTTCCCTCTGGCGGGAGTTTCTATAAGCCCAGCCTTATCCAAATATGTTCTTGCCCATGCAACACGGTTATCAAATTTGCTCTGCTTCCCGCTCGGAAGCATTTCTCCACAGTCTTCTTCCGAAAGTTGCATATCGGAAGCGAGTATTTGTCTAACTTCCTTCGCAGTATGCAACTCCCCGTCTTCAATTGCATGCAAAAATCCTTCGAAGAATTCAAAAAATTTTGGAACGGCCATTATTGATTCCCCCGACTTTTTATTATGTGCGCACTTTGTCTATTTATTTCAAATATATCACCAATCCAGACAATATTCAACCCTTGCATAGGCTCTACCAGTAATGGCAAGCAATGCGCCGGTTATACCCGGTGCCGCTTGTTGGTAGCCGATGGCCCCCAAGCCCCCTCAGTGCATCGGCGCAGTTCCGCCCGATGTACAAGCCGCCGTTGGCGTCTGCTGTACATACCGGCGGGTGAGGACTGTCAGCGGAGCTGCCCCGTCCCCCGGAGGACGCACGATGGCCGCAGGTCATACCTCCACCAGCCGGCGGCGGTGATGAGTAAATGAACCGCCAGCCATGTAATGTGTTCGGTGGTAAAACCACCCTTTATACATTACATCCCAACACACCCAGGGAGGTGCAGATTGCAGATTGAAGCATACACCATAGCCCAAGTGAGATCCAGTCAAGAACTGCTTCCAACTGCTCAACAAAAAAACTCCCGAAATCCTGCGATTTTGAGAGTTTTCTGGAGCTGCTGGGCAGATTCGAACTGCCGACCTCATCCTTACCAATTACCTTTTGACTGTTTTTTGTTCTCCTGTCTTGTTGTATCTTATCTCCTCTATCCGTTGCGCTGCAACGGGTTTTATCATTTTCCTCGCCCATTTTGTTGTAACTTTTTGTGTGCTTTGGGTTGCACCCTTATCTTGCAGGTTGCGCCTTTTGTTGCGCCCAAATCAGAGAGGGCCGGGGAGTGTCCCCCCCCCCGACCCTTTGCTTACATCATGACCCCGCCCACAATCATGGCAAGGACGACGGTCAACCCCATCACGGCAACCACGCCCCAGCCTCCGCACAGCGCCGCCACGCCGATGACCATGCCCGCATATATCCCTGCCCCTGCGAGGGCGCAGACGACCTTGAAACGCTCTGGCGGCATGGGGTCCTTCTCTACCTCAAAGGCGGTGTCACCCCGCTCAAATCTGATTTTCACGGTCCTCCACCTCCTAAATCAGATGCAGAACAAAATGGTAAATGTTCCGCAGTTTTTCTTCATCCGCCAGATTTAGCAGCCGAATAATGGACATGATTAGTTCTGCCCGCTTATCCACATCCGTCATACAATCGTCCTCCGAACCTTCCCGGCAGCCAACGGAATCGGGTCCCCAATATTGCTGCCGCGAATGGTGGGAGCGGTCCCCAACTCCCCAGGGAAGCTCTCCGGGTCCCGTTTCCAGAGAAGCCGCCCGGAAGGGTCCCACGATGCTATGAGCACGCCCAAAATTTCCTCTGCCATAAAGCAGCAATTCATCCTATGCGTTCCCTTCGACAGATCATAACGAGTCCCCACCATCTGCCAGGGTCCCCATACCCCCAGGTACTCCTTTGCCATGATTGCGGGTCCGGGCTGCTCGGGATATGTCGCATAGCACAGGCATAGGTCAGAACTGCCGTCCAAGCCCTTGCTCTTGTACCTGGGCGGCGCGGGGCGGCGGGTGAAGTCGACGCACACCCAGCCCCCGTCCAGCACCTGGGCATGCTCCAGGCAGTCCCCGTAGACGGGGAGAATAGCCTGGGGGTTGTGTTCCATGATGGTCTCCACCTCCTCGCGGGTGATAAGGCGGTCTGCGGATTGCGGCATGGGTCCCAGCTGTTCCGGGATCCCGCGCACTTCAAAAAACTGATTCATATTTCCTCCTTGATATTTTCCAGGAGGGGCGGTATAATCTATCTACCGGCCCTCCTGGGCTTGGTGGGGGCTCTTATACAGCGTTCTTGGTCGGGCGGCTGTATAAGGGCTCTACTCATTAGACCAGCACGAACCGGCGGGCGGTGGTCTGCTTCATGAAGCGGGCGGCGATGTCCGGCAACTCCTTTTTCAAGGCCGTGCTGTCCAGGCGGTTGGTGGTGACGTTCTTCCAGGTGACTTTCCAGTCGAAGCCCAGCAGGGTGTCCATGCCGTGGGCATCCATGTGGGCCTTGAGCTCGTCCTGGATCGCCTCGATCTCGGCGGCAAGCTCGTCCTGCATCCGTTTCAGTTCCCGCAGCTCCTTGACCTTCGCGTTCATCATGTCGATACTCATTGTGTGTGCCTCCTTTTCGATTTGTGGGGGTTGCACCGGCGGCGGGTGGCTACTTGTCACTTTTCGTGCGCCTCACAGGGCCGACTTACCGAATCCGTTCCCGCTCTTGTGTGGTGTTCTTGCTGTTACCCGTCCACCTTCGCCGGTGCTGTCCCCTCCTGACATTATCCATTATAATACGGTTAACCGTATTTGTCTATTGGCAGACTGCATAATGTTAACCGTATATTTTGTCTATATTTATACTGTTAACCCGCTCGAATTTGTGATATAATATAGGTGCAATCAAGGAAGGAGGTAATGCAATGGCCCCCAGCGAATCGCAAAAGCGGGCTTCACTGAAATGGGACAAAGAAAATATGATCGTGCTTGGATGTAAAGTCAAAAGAACGCAAGCAGCGGCTTTCAAGTCCTATTGTGCGGAGCGCGGCAAAACCTCTAATACAGTCTTAAAGGACTATGTGCTTGACTGTATCGGAGAATCAGACGAACAGGAGGAAGGAGGCGAACAAAATGAGTAACCGCGAATTAGCGAAAAGCCTGATTGACCAAATACCCGAAAGCCGGCTTTTCTATGTTGTGGCCTATCTGCAAGGGGCCGCTGTCCCGGATGAAACACCAAACGCCGAAACCCTGGAGGCTATGGCGGAGCTGGACGGAGGCGGCGGGCATAGGTTCAGCGGCACCACGGAACAGCTCTTTGCCGAATTGATGGAGGATTGACTATGCTGGATGTTAGATACTCCACCAAATTCAAAAAAGACTTCAAAACCTGTGTGAAGCGCCGCTATAATATGGCCCTCTTGCAGCAGATCATTGACACACTGAAAATCCCGGACGCCCTGCCGCCGAAAAATGTTGACCACAATTTGAGCGGAAACTATGCCGGGTATCGAGAGTGCCACGTTTCCCCGGATTGGCTGTTGATCTACAGGCAGGACGGGAACGAGCTTTTACTTTACAGGACGGGAACACACGCCGATTTGTTCGGAATGTAGCACAAGGGCCGGGGAACACTCCCCGGCCCCTCTCTTTGCCGTTTAAGGCCCCTGTGCGGCGTTTTAGCGTGTGGGTGGTATACTTTTCCCTATTCGCCGTCCACGGCCTTGCAGAACGCTGCAACGGCCTCCTCGTTCGGCCCCACCTTCTGAAAACCGTGGTCTTTTGTGACGGCGTTCGGGAAAGCCGCCATTCGGTTGATGGTGGCGGTCAGGCCCGCGCCGTCAAGGTTCATCGTGGTGTAGCTACTTTCCCCACGCAACAGGGTCCCGCAGCTCCGGCGCAGCACGTCAATGGTGTGAAGGGCACTGTCTGTGTCCATCATTGCCCCAGCCACGGTCACGCCCATGCCCATGATCTCATGCTTTTGGGCCAACTCCCGCAGGACGCCCAACGCAGCCGAGCAATTCGCCATGCTGTTCATTGCCTTTTGCAGTTCGTCCCGGCTCAACCGCTCCCGCATTTGCAGGACGGACAACAGGGCCGTTTGCTCCGGCGTGGGAGGCGTCATGGGCTGGGCCTTTGCCGCCTCCGCCATGCTGTTCAAAATGGTGTCAAAGCGCGGCCCATACTCTTGCCGCAAAGCCGCTGTTGCCTTGTCCCGATCCGCCTGGGCGGATTTTACATCTTCCTCATACCCGGCGCTGCCCTCAAACCGCTGGAGGCCCTTCATTTCGTTTTCATACTGCTGGCTGATCTCCCGTAGCCGGTCATGGTACTGCTGTACCGCATTGTGGAATTGTTCGCTTAATTTCATGTAAAAATCTTTCCTTTCATCTTTTGCTTCACTTGAATATCCGTAGTATCTTCATCATGTCCTCCAGTTCCCTGATCTGGTGGTGGTGTTGGTACTTGGCGAACCTCCGAAGATACTTCAAGTATGTTGACTTGTGCATGTACCTGGGCCTCTCTGGAATCCAGGTGCAAAAGTCGAAACCATCAGCTCGCACCCTGGGCCATGTGTCCAGGTGCTTTTCCACCAGGGTACAGCCTTTGTCATACCAGTATAGCGTCCCCGAGCGGGTCTCCTGCTGTGATTTGTAATTCAAACGGGCACATTTCCTGCAAAGAAAGGTTGCGCCCACCTGATACAGATACCGCCGCCGCTCGCCACAGTTTGGACAGAGAAAGAAAACCTGACTGCCGCCGTAGCCGTTCGCCTTGCGGGACAACTCTATAGTTCGGCTCCATCCGGTCTTGCTGTTCCACACCTCCAAATTCTCCCATTCCCCATCCGGCGCACACCCTGTATTATGGCAGCAGTCCAGCACCAGGGGAATCCCACCGTCCGTACAGCCGAACAGCGCCCCACATCCATCAATCTCCCCGGCCTCGAAGCTGTCCACCCTGGGCACTCGCTCGACTTGTCCGTGGGTCTTGTTCCAGCCGCCGTTGTTTCTCCATCTGGACACAGAATCACCCCTTTTTTTATGCCGAAATACTTTGTCAATCTTGCGCTTTAATGTCACTTTCTGCGGAACAATGCCCTCCGCATTGGCACCCGCCAGCCCTCGCGGTTTCTCCTGTGGAACACGGCGGGGAGGCCGTCACCGAACCGGGCCGCATCCTGCTGGGCCTGTTCCAACGCCGCCGACAGGTTGACATTTTCACGACGCTTGACTTCAACGTGAATCCCCTTTACACCCGTAATATCGGGGGTGCTCCCATAAGAAACGGCCTGCCCTGGCTCCGCCGGAATACCGTTTTCCTGCAATATACGGACAAGCTCTAATTCAGCGTGCCGCCCTTTTGCCTGTGAAGATTTTCCCAAAATGCAAACTCCTTTCAAAAAATGGGGGGGTATAATACACCGTTGGTATCGTTGCAACCGTTGATACCGTTGCAGATAGACGGCTGATACCAACGGTCGCAACGGTCTAAACGGTATCAACGGTGTTTTTAGCCCCCCGAAAACGGGTCTATTTCTGATTGCTCCAATTCTTCAAACTGTGGGGCATCGACATAATAAAACCTGTGCTTTCCTCCGCCGCTGCCGTTGCCCTTGCGCTCATGGGCAATGCCGTCATACTCCAGCAGTAGATTGTCCAGCCCTTTCAGCTTGTTTGTCAGGGCGCGGGCAGAATCGGCCAATGATGTACGGGCTATAAATCGGCCAGCGTCTAAAAGCTGTTGCGCTGTGCCTGTCCATTCGCCCCCTTGCTCCAACAGTTTTTTGATTGTCCGCACAAGCCTGCTTTCCTGGTATTCCACCCTCGCTTGCTGTTCGGCAAACCAGTCAGCGTCCCCCAGGTTTTCCCATCGACAGGTATCTTTATTGAATCGCAATATCGTGTCGCTGCTCTCCACATCTCGGCCCGCAATGGATAGGGTAGCGTTCTCGTCCCCGCGCTTTTCCTTTGTCAGCACAAGGGCGGTATCTGCCGCACCCATCAAGCCATTTGTCCCGCTAATGCGGTTGAATGGGTCGGAGTCGTCCGCCATTTTCCGCAAATGATGTACCAGCAATACAGCGATCCCGTGTCTGTCCGCAAAAGCCTTTAGCCCGCCTACTTCCCGATAATCGGCGGCATAGGCCCCCTCTTTCCCGTGAACCGCACCCCGCACCCGCTGGAGCGTGTCTATGATAATCAACCCTGTTTTGGGGTGGGGCTTTAGAAAACCCTCCAGCTCATCAAATAAGCCGTTGTCCATGTCATGCGCTGCCGTTGCAAAGTGGAATCCGGCGGGGGCGTTCTTACCGGCTAACAGCTTCATCATACGGCTTTTTAGGCGGCGTTCTGAATCCTCCAAGGCCAAATAAAGCACATCGCAGGGGTTTGTCTGATAGCCCAGGAAACGGCCTCCAGCGGTCACGGCAAGGCCCAAATCCAGCACCGCCCAGGACTTGCCATATTTCGGCGGGGCGGCCAGAATATTCAATCCGGCGGGAATGAGGTTTTCCACGATCCAGCGGATAGGGGGTATGTCCTTCCCCTGGAGGGCGGCGGCGGTGATAGCGTCCAGGGTCGGCGGCGGGGCCTTGCCCTGTTCTTCCTTCGGCGGCAGGCCAAACTCCCCGGCCTCCATCAGTTGCTCAAAACTTTCTCTATCCACTGGGCTATCTGCCCCCTTTCTTTGTAAATTTGCGCCTGTTCCTCTGGTGTCCCATCGGCCAGGGTGTCCGCCCAATACTCAAAGCAAGGTTGCCAGCGTATCGCCAGCGCCTCCCGCTCGGTCAGCTTCTCCCAATCCGTCATATCCCGTAAGGCGATGTGCGCCACGCGGTAAGCCGCGCACAGCCTGGAAATAAAGGCTTTCCGCCATTCCTCAAACTCTTTGTGCGCTCTGGCTATCTCCATTCGGCGGCGGACCGCTTGCGTCTCTGCTGGTGTCGGTTGCCGGTGGAGCGGGAGGGCAAGGGAAAAATCAGCGTTCAGCCGTTCCACCGCAGCCATAGGCTCCAGCCCCAGCAGCCGCCCGGTAAAGTCGATACTATCCCCGGACGCATTACACGCCCAGCAGCGGAACCGCCCAGCCCGGAAGGACATAGAGGGGTGCTTGTCCCGGTGGAAAGGGCAGACGGCCCAGCCCTTGCGGTCAAAGGTCAACCCATAACGGCGGGCCGCGTCCTGGGCGGACACCCTTTCCCGGCACTCCCGGAAAACATCAGTCAAGGCCCGCCGCCCCCTCGATTGCCCGCGCTGTCCGCAGTATCTCCCGCGCCCTATGCTGCATCGAGCGGGCGAACCGCTGGGCCTCCGCCGGATCATCGGTCAGAAAATAGCCGTGCTGGTTGTCGCTGATAATCAGCGCCCCGGCCCTCCGCTCCCGCTCGATCTGCCGCCTAACCTCCCGGCCCGGAAGGTCGGCCAGTTTCTCCAGGTGGCGCAGCGTTACGCCGTTCTCTGAACCGTAGGAAAGGAAATCGGCGATATGTACCGCTTGCCCTGTTGTTCCGCCTGTGGTAGAATTAGAAGTGGAAGTGGTGGCCTGTCCAGTCCCCGCCTCCATCTTTGCCCGTCTCGGTGTTGCCTCACCGGGGCGGGCTTTTCTGTTCTTCCTCATGCGCCCTCCGGCCCGCTTTCCGCGCCCAGCTGCCGCAATAATGCCGGAACATTCACAAAGAAGGTTTGCCCAGATTTAGTGTGCGGGATAGAACCGTCCCGGCATCCCCGGCGTAGGTAGTATTGGGACAGCCCGGTTGTCTTGCTGGCATCCGCGATTTTCTGGAATGGTACTACTTGCTTATTAGTCGTTGCTTGCATTTTCTTGCCGTCCTTTCAATTATTTTTGCTTTTCCTATTGACTAAGAAGTTTCACTTTATTATAATAAGATACATAAAGCACCGCTTCTTTCCTTTAAGATAGCACACCACACCGCAAGTAGCAAGCATTATTTCCAAATTTTCTATATCTGAAATTAATATTTATTTGGAGGGCCAGCTATGGGGCGCAAGAAAAACGCCACTTCTGAAATGGACGTGGCTGAAAAGTTATCAGCTCCACTAACGCAGCGATTGAATGAGCTGATTACCGATAGCAATGAACTAAAGGATTTTTTAGGCTGTTCTATTCAGGCAGTAAACCAATATAAGTTGGGGATTTCCCGTCCATCGCTTGAAAACCTCTGTAAAATAGCGGATTTTTACGGGGTTTCTACGGATTACCTCTTGGGCCGGACACGGACAAAAACGTCCGACATGGACAAGCGGGCAATGTGCGACTATTCCGGACTAACAGAATCAGCACTTGAACTTCTCCACTCATTCAAAGATAATCCCGATTACTCGCGGATTATAAGTGCCATTCTGGAAAACGAAACCTTCCAGGCAATACTTCCACAGATACCCGATCTCGAGCGCGTTAAACTCGGCGCGGAGCTTGACCGTTTTGGTATTCTTGCACCCGTAAAGGAACGCTGGACAGGGGAAGGGTATCTTGTCGGCACGTATGACTATTTTGATATGTTGGAATTTAGAATTGCACAAGAGCTTAAACTTGTCATATCAAGCATTACCGATCCACCCATAGAGGAGGAATAGCCAATGGCCAGCATAAAAAAGGAATACGATACCACGGGCGCAGTTGTCTACAAAGTCCAGGCCAGCGGGGGCCGGGGCCGCAGGGTCAAGCGATCCTGGAGGCCGGAACCGGGATGGAGCGCAAAAACCATTGAGCGGGAGTTAAGCAAATTCGCCGCCCAGCTGGAAAATGAGCTTGCCAGCGGCGCGGTGAACACAAGGCAGGAAGATAAAGAAGCGGCCCGCCTCGCAGCTCTGGAGGCGGCAAAGCTGAAAACCTTCCAGCAGTATGCCGTCGGCGTTTATATGCCCACCAAAACGGCCACCTTCTCCGAAAATTCCCGATCAAGCTACCAGCGGAATCTTGACGTGCATATTCTCCCCGTCCTGGGCGATTTCCTCATGGTAGACATTACCCCGGCCATGATTTCCAAGCTGCTACTGGACTTCCAGAAGAACGGCCACGCCCACGCATCAGCGGTCAAGCTCTATAATATTTTGAACGGCATCTTTCAAATGGCTTTCCTGGATGATACGATCAAGGCCAACCCCATGTTGAAGGTTAAGCGCCCCTCTCCCCGCAAAGAGGAAAAGGCCCAGGATGAATCTGATAAAGCCTATACTGTCCAGCAGCTTGCCTATATCCTCCAATGCCTGGAGAATGAATCCTTGAAATGGCAGACGTATATAAACCTTGTCGTCGATGCTGGCATCCGGCGCGGTGAGGCTTGCGCCCTGGAATGGTCTGATATTGACTGGGCAAAGGGAAGCATCACAATCAGGCGCAACGCGCAGTATACCCCCGCTGCCGGGGTCTACGTCACCAGCCCCAAAAACGGCAAGTCCCGAACTGTGGACGTGGGGCCGGACGTGCTGAAGCTCTTACAGCAGCTCCGTCTTGAACAGGCCGGGAAAACTATCAGCCGGTATATATTCACGCAGGACAACAGCCCCGACATTATGCACCCCCAAAGCCCCACCCGCTATTTTAAGAAGTTCGGCCAGCGGTACGGCATAGAGGACTTCCACCCGCATAAGCTCAGACATACCAGCGCCTCCCTCGCAATCACCAACGGCGCGGACGTGGTATCGGTCAGTGAGCGTCTGGGCCATAGCGACACGGCGGTAACGCTCCGAATGTACGCCCACGCAAATGAGGAATCTATACGGCGGGCCGGTCAGATCGTCCGAGACGCGCTCAAAACACAAGGCCAATAAACAAGAAAACCGGGCAGGGAATCCCCCCTGTCCGGCTTTCGTTTCAAATCCAATGTTGCGCCTTTTGTTGCGCCTTTTCGTTTTGGTCATCGCTTAGAAGAAAAAGCAAAAACCCGCTATCCCTTGCGGGACAACGGGTTTCGTGGAGCTGCTGGGCGGATTCGAACCGCCGACCTCATCCTTACCAACTGATTGCCAGCCTCGGGAGTACCGCTTTCCGGTGCTTTCGGGGCGTTTTTGTTGCGGAGGGTCGTGGTCTTTGACACTTTCCTGTCCATTGGTTCCGTCCGCTCGTTTCGCCGTGTGGGTCACGGTGTGGGTCAAAGTGCGAATCTACAATTCTGTGAGATACCGCCGCTCCAAATATTCGCCTATCTCTCCGCAAAAAGCCGCCGCACCAGAAAAGAGAACCTTGGTATCCTCGACAGAACAGATATAAAAATCCTCATAATCACTGCGGTTGCGAATCAGCGAAGCATTGGAGATCAATTTGCTGTACTCTCTGGGCAAAATCTCAGGCTTCAAATAATTCAGAGTAAACCGGGCAATCACCGCGGAGTGCTTCTTGAAGTCCTCCCCATCCAGGGCCAGCACCGCCCGCATCGCATGGAAAATTGCATAGTACGCCCGATTATTGGCGGAGGCATAATCCTTTGCCTCCATATCCCGCCTGGCGGACAGCAGCATTTCCTCGGCTTTCTGAAATCGATACCGTGATAAGTCGACTTTTGTAATATCAGGCACCGATTTTCACCCCTTCATGCGCAACACTGCGGTAGAATGGAAATACCTGTAAATTCCGGTTAAAATACTCCCGATTTTCCACGAGAGGTGACACCACGATGCCGTGCTCCAGCAAAAGCTCAGCGGCCAGATCCCCGATCTGCCAATTCCGGTCCGAGATATCCTGACGGGAGGTGTCTACAAGAAACAGCACATCAATATCTGACCCGGAATCAGCATCTCCTCTGGCATAGGAGCCAAACAGGATGGCCTCTATTTTATCCTTTGGAAACAGCAGGGCAATCCTGCTGCTCAACTCCGCGACAATTGCGGCCACATCCTGCCCGGTATGCATAAGGCGCCCTCCTCTCTCCCAATATTGTTTCCCGGTACGCGGAATCCTGCGCAACAAGCATTGGAATCTCTCTTCATTGGTAGTCTACCATGAAAAGGGCAGAAATACAAGTCGTCCTGTGTAATAATTGATACGCCATAGACAAAGAATCGATGCAGAAGAGATTATCCAGAATGCACGGATCACTCTTTGGAAACAAATGTGCTTCCGATCCACCTTTTATATGAATCTCATCATTTTTTTGTCCATCTGTATTCTTGTCCTCTGTTGGCGGAGGAACGGAAATAGGCGCATAGAAGGTTGCCTTCAGTATTTTATAAACTCAGCACGCAAAGCCACATCTCAAATAGCTCAGTGGGCCAGCCTACCGGCGGCCCACTGAGCTTCCTTTTTAAAGGACCTCCAAACAGAGGCTTTTACTGTCTGGCGATTCAGCAAGATTTTAATTATAAATGTAATTACATTTTTAATGTGAAAAATAACTTGAAAACTCATTACTTTTAGTGTATAATAGAGGCATTCTCCAAAAGAAGAGGTGAGATGGCCTTGCTTTTTGAGTACTTAAAAACATATAAAGCTCAAATTTTTAACCGGGGCCAATCTGCCAAAGTATTTAGAGAAGCCCATGAGAAAAACGCAGCAATTTGCGTAATCAAAAACAGCGAACCCTATATTGCGATACTTCCGCATGAGCTATATCTCGAACTGGTGGAGAAAGTGAACCGCGCGAATGACCATTCGAAGGAGGGCAAATGATGATAAAAGATGTCTCCATTGAAATTATTCAAAAGTGTGTGAACCGTTGTATCCATTGCTCTTCCTGCTCAACAGAGGACTGCACAGCCACACTGGATCTGGATACAATGCGCCGGGTCATTCGTGGACTCCAGAGACTACAGGTCGAGAGAGTTTGCCTCTCCGGTGGTGAGCCGTTCCTTCATCCCAATCTTGCGGAAATTGTTGGAGAGATTGCCAGCCGTGGTATGACAGTGGACATATACTCCTGCGGGGTTAAGAAAGGGGCAGAGATGTCGGAGCCGCTGTCCCTTGAGGAGTTATCCGTCATGAGGGCTGCCGGGTTGAGCGCGCTGTTGTTTAATGTGCAGTCGGTGGATGAGTCCATCTATGACCGTATTACCCAGAGCAAGGGGCATTTCCCCCTGCTGCGGGAGAGTATTTCCAATGCCATCGCCTGCGGAATCCGAACGGAGATCCATTTTGTCCCTATGCGGCAGAATGTAAGTGGCGCAGCGGACGTAATTCGGTTTGCCGAGGAGATGGGGATTGAACAGGTCAATTTCTTAAAGCTGGTTCCCCACGGGCGCGCCCGGGAAAACGCGCAAAGTTTGATGGTCAGCGACGGGGACTTAACAATGCTGTGTTCCCGCTTGGCAGATTTAAAGGTCCAGGGAAAATCCATCCGGTTGGGGTTGCCCCTATCCATCCAAGGGAGCACACCGCCGTGCCACGCGGTGAGGGAAAAATTGTACATCAAATTCGACGGCTCGGTTTTTGGCTGTGAGGCATTCAAATACATTTCGTTCCGAAACGGGGATGGAAATCCCGTTCTGCCGGACAACATCTTGGAAAAGGATATCGAGGAAATCTACCGCAACTCGGAGTACCTGAAGCGGAGCCTTCGGCTTGTGGAACAGTACGAAGCCTGCCGAATTGGCTGTGAAAACTGCCCGGTGCAAAAGTACCTAAGAGAAGAGGAGGCGTCAAAATGAGTTACGCAATCAATGATCGGACGTTGATCGACGAACTGTGCAAGACGTTACGCAAGACCGTGCAATGCCAATACGAGGAACTGAAGACGACTCTGGAGCAGAACGGGCGGAAGCTGCCGGAGAATTTTGTCCACCCCCTGGACGAGGAAATCATCGGTAAAGAAGGGGCGGATGGAACAGAGGAGAAGACGGGGGAGCTGGCAAAACTTTTGTCGGAGAACGAGGATGCGATTTCCTATTCCAAGGCGGGAAAGCTAGACGAACTGTGGCGTTCTCTGCTCGATAAGGCCATTGTGTGCCTCCGCTATTTTGACACCCGGGAACCTTTTCTGGACAATCCAAATAAGGCTATCGTGGCCTACGGAATCGACAAACTGGAAGAATACCACAGGCGGTATACAGAATTTGAAAGTCTCATGTACGGCTCAAGCGCCTATTACCGGGATCATGTGTTTCATGCGATCCGGGTCTGGATGCTGGGGGTATTCTGTCTGCTGAAGGCTTTCGGCGACCAGGGGATGTTCATTGAGAAGCTGAGCCTTGACGGTGGAGCCGAACCGCCGGATAAAATCGGGTTCTTTGAGTATATCAGTATGTGGACCATCACCGCCCTTTGCCATGACCTGGGGTATCCCCTGGAAAAGGCTGAGCAAATTCTGGACAAGACCCGAAAGATGATGCGGGAGTTTGTTCCCAGCCCCAACGTCTGGAATAACTTTGGCTATAGCGGAACCCAAGATAGCATCAACGAATATGTCCTGAAATTCATCAGCACAAAAATGAAAGAGAAGCTGCCTTCCGAAGAAACGGCGAATCAGGAGGAAACAGGAAAACCGGCTGCTGGAGAGCCGACGGAAAAAGAATATCTGGGCCGCATTCAGCCGAAATATTACCTGAAATACGCAAAGTCTTTGGAGAGCTTCCAACACGGCATCATCAGCACCATCATTATTTACAAGATGCTGCTCTACTTCCTCGAATCCGATTTCAATTTGAACGACGACTACATATACAAAAAAGAGGATGCCCGGCAGTTTTATATCCGGCGTGAAATTTTGCGGGCAATTGCCGCGCACACCTGCCCCGATGCCTACAACATCCACCTGACGACCTTCTCCAGCCTCCTGTTTTTGTGCGATGAATTTCAGGAGTGGGGTCGAAGAACATGGAATGAGCTCTACACGGGCTTAAAGGAGGACTCCATCTCCCTCCAGATTGAAAAATTCTCGCGGGACGAGGTGAATATTCAAGAGACCATCAACATGGAGGGCGTGGAAGACACGGAAATCATTGTTCAGAACATCTCCCGGGTTTTTGAGCGGCAGTTCTCCCTATATAAGACCACGTTCCGGGATGGCCAGGATACGGCAAAGCGGGATTTTACCCTGTCGAAGACCATGAGATTTGTACTTCCCAAGGACGGGGCGGAAACAAGAGAGATTATTCTGACATACGGACTTCCGAAACAGGAGGCGAGCTATTTTACTGTGGATCTTTCCAATGCCAGAAGAGAACGCAAAGAGTACCAGGAAAAGATTGATAAAAAACTGTTCGGGCAAATGTATTACAGTGATCTAAAGTTCAAGCCATAACTGGGTTATGACAAAGGGAGAAGGTCTGCTTGATGACAATCGAAGAGTTCGTCGAAGACATATCCACTGTTTCCGATGAGCACCGTCTAATTACGAATCCCTACCGGGAGGAACGGTGCAAACATCATTTACTGCAATACCTACAGCATTTGAAGAACAGAGGCGTGGATGTCATGCTGGTGGGCGAGGCCCCGGGCTACCGGGGCTGCGCCTTGACTGGAATTCCGTTTACAGACGAGGTCCAACTAAAGCACTCTGAAAACTTTTATGCGCTGGGGGATTGGGAGCGTTCCGGCAGCATTGGCAATACGGTGGAGCGCTCCGCCTCTGTGGTATGGCCAGCGCTTCGGGAATATCACATCGTTCCGCTCATGTGGAATGCGTTTCCTTTCCATCCCCATCAGGAGGGGAAAAAAGCCTCCAATCGAACTCCAACACAAAGTGAACTGAAAGAGGGACTACAGTATCTGGATGCGTTAAGATCCATTTTTGCAATTGAGGATTCCCGGGTGTTCGCCTTAGGGAAAAAGGCAAAAGAGATGCTTGGATTGCCTGATGACAGCCACTACATACGCCATCCGGCAAACGACTTTAAGCGGGAATTCAGGCCACAGTTTGACCAGAAAATTGGGAAGCCTTATGGGCGATAGGTCGGGCAATATTTTACGGCGTACCGCGGGGAAGACAGCCTCGTCGAAATGGATACAAGGAAGGATTTGACTACTACAGAACCTCCTGGTAAATTTCATCATTCCAGCGGTATAACATGGAACGATTCCCACCCCCAAATGTCCGGACAGTCTCTATATTAGGTCTTGTCCGTTCTAAGCGGAATAGTCCAGGTGTTAAGTGTTGTCTCAGTCAGTCTAATTTCTCTCATGGCTACTCAATAATCTACATCTTTCTGTCGCGTCTCCTCTTTCCGTGATGGGGTGGTACCAGTTTCCCATTCAATGAACTACACCAGTGTTTACAATGAGAATACTCGCACATCAAGGGCTACTTTACGAATTGTAAAGTAGCCCTATTTTTATACAAAACCTCATGCACCTTTTATTTCTCCGCTTTCAGGTTCGCGAAAACTACACGCCCCATGGTGAGGACCGGCCTTGCCCGGCGGTCCCCGCTAATGACTTGACAGCCCATATCGGCCGGTCTTAGCATCAAATTTGAAAAGGGGAAAACAGACATGAGCGGCAAGCGAGACATTGGAAAAACCATTGGGGAGGTGGAAAAAATCACAGGGATTCCAAAGAGAACGTTGAAATACTTCATCGAGCAAAGACTGATCCAGCCCTCGCGGAAGTCGGAGAGCGGCTACTGGCTCTACAGCGAGGAGGACGTCCGGCGGGCGCAGCTGGCCGCCCTGTGCCGGGAGCTGGAGTTTCCCAACCGGACCATCCGGAGCATTCTGGTCGATCCATCCAGACGCTGGCCGGGAGAACTGGAACGGCAGGTCACCCGGCTGGCGGAAAGACAGCGCCGCGCCGGGGCACGGCTGTCCCGTGCGGAGTCCCTCCTGGCCAGCTGGGAAGGGGAACCGTGGGCAAGCCTGATAACCAATCCTGTCCCCACGGCAAAATAGATGATATGGAGGTACGATCATGAAAAAGAGACTCGCATTGACCCTGGCAGCTGTCATGCTGCTGCTGCTCGCCGCCTGCGGGGGTAATTCCTCCGCTCCCGCCGCTCCCTCCACGGAGCAGTCCGCGCCGGTGTCCTCCGGCACATCGCCCGCTCAGTCCGAGGGCGAGAGGACCGACATCTCCGCCGTCATTGAGGAGACCGTCCTGGTGGATGAGAGCGATGTGAAGATCACCGCGACAGAACTCGAATATGCGGCCTACGAAGTAAAGTTGCGTCTGACCATCGAGAACAACAGCGCCCAGGATCTGTCCTTCTACAGCGGCACCCTGGGGTATTGCTGCAACTCCATCAACGGTTACATGGTGGACGATGGGTATCTGAATGTAGATGTGGCGGCGGGAAAGAAAGCCGCCGAGACCGTCAGATTCAGCATGGACACGCTCACGGAATTGGGGATCAGCAGCATCGCGGACATCGAATTGGGCTTCCGTGTGACCAGCGGACCGCTGGACGACTATCTGGAGACTGGCCCCAGGCAGGTCAGGACATCTGCCGCCGAGGGCTACGACTACGGGGCGGATACGTACCGCCGGACCATTGAGAGGACACTGTCCAGCCTTGACCTCACGCTGGAGAGCGACAGCGGGGACGTGGCCTTTGATGAGCGGGGCGTCCGGGTAATCTCCCAGACTTTGGCAGCGGATCCCGATGGAAAGCGGGCCCTGCTGGTGGAGGTGGAAAACACGTCCGAGGATCCGGTGTACACCTCTGTGGGCGGCGTCTCCATGAACGGCCTGCGTGTGCAGAGCGGTGCCTGGTCCACGGACTGGCTCAGCCCGGGAAAGCGCCGGGTGATCTCCATGGATCTCTCCGCTATGGCGGATGAGGCCTGCCGGGCGGCCTTTGGGCTGGAGGAAATCGGGGAGGTGGCGTACTCCTTCGAGATCGAGGATATGGACTACGACACGCTGACGGTGCCGCAGGTACTGACGCTGACGGTCCCTGGCGGGAAGGCGTCCTACGACGGCTCCGGGGAGGAGCTCTGCCGGGCGGACGGGATTCGGATCGTCTCCAAGGGGCTGATGCCGGACGCCTACGAGTACAGTGATGACATCCACGTGCTGCTGCTGGTGGAAAATGAACTGACGGAGCAGATCACCTTCGATGTCCGTTACAGCTCCATATCGGTGAATGGATACATGACGGACTTCATCTGCTACAGCAAAGCAGTGGCCCCCGGCTGCGGCGGTGTGCTGGATGTAAGGCTGTTGGGGTCCTCTCTGGAGGGAAATGGCATCCGTGGGGTTGAGGATATTGAGGAGGTGGAATTGACGGTCGAGGCCGAAAACAGCAGCCGCAGGACGGTGGCTGAGCCGGTGGTGGTTGTCAGGGGGTAATCTGAAGGATCAGAGCGTCAGGGCCGTCTGGGGACAGGCGGCCCTGCAAATTCAAAGATATTTGACAGCAATTGTTCCTATTTGCTATAATAAGCGTGGCAAAAAATCCGCGAGCAACTCACAATTGCGACATCGGTATTGTCTTGAAACATAATCAGATACTGGAGTGAATGTTTTATGAGGAGAGCATCGAACTATTTACCAACAATTGTACTTGTTGTCGCTCTGGTTATCGTGGTCATTGCTTTCGCATTTCGTTTCTCCTCTGACGGAATGGCCAAGGAGGAACCAGTAATCATTACATCATCTACTTTGACCAATGCCATCGACATTTCCGAGCTCTCAACGGCTCAGTTTACTTACAATGGCATTGCTGAGCTTTATAAAGGCGAGGATAAACAAAAGGTAATATGCCATATCCGCTATAACGCAACCATTAAAGCCGGCATTGATATGGGTGATGTCAAATGGGAAATCAATGAGGCAAACAAGACCGTGACGCCCACATTACCGGAAATCAAGATCACAGCAAATCCTGTGGATGAAAAGGCCCTGTCGTTTATCCCATCCAATCCCAAAGCAGAGTTGAACGAGATTCTCAAGGCATGCAGTGAAGATGCGGAACGAGAGGCACTGGAATCAAGCGAATTGGTGAAAGCGGCGGAGGAAAATCTGAAGTCAATTATCGAAGGGCTTCTGTATCCTATTCTCTCCCCCCAGGGATATACCATTGTATGGAACTAGATTGCAGGAACTAGGAGGGGTGTGTGATGAAGATAAGGAAAAAAGAGGTTGTAGAATATGCTTTCGCTTTTGTTTTGATTGTATTGGCGGTCTATGTATTTTCTCTCCCAAGTGCCAAAACAGAGGAAAAAGCAAGCACTGCGGAATTCTCGGATGTAAGCAGGATCTGTGAGCTGGCGACACTACGCTGTTATTATCACGATGTAGCGGAGTATGAAAAGCAGCCGGATGGATTGTTTCAATACGGTCTCTTCCAGTACGGATACAAAAAGTTCTGGTTGGAGTACGATGGTATCGTCGAAGTGGGAATCGATGTCAGTCAAGTTCAGGTAGAGCGGCCTGATGAAAATGGGGTTGTGCGGATCTATGTTCCGGACGCTCAAATACTGGATATTGGCGCCGATGAAACGTCTATGAGTGTCCCCATTGCAGAGACAGGCGTTTTAACCAGTATTACCGCTGAGGAAAAGGCACAGGCATTTTCTGATGCGCAGTCAGCGATGCGGGCGAATGCGGAATCAGACAGCAGCATCTTGAGTCAGGCTAAAAATAATGCCAAAGAGCTTTTAAAACGGTATGTTCTTCATGTTGGAGAACAGATTGGTCAGACCTATACCGTGGAATGGTCAGTGAATCCACAGTTGAACAATTCTAAGGAGGAATGGCAAAATGAAGGATAATAAACTCCTGCCTGTTATTCTGGTGATTTTGGCTGTTATTGCTGCTATATTGGTAATTTGTTTTATATAGTGGATATATATGTGCATAAGTTCCGATCATTCAGACAAGCCATTTTCAAACGGCGTGTGAACATTTTGTGCATAGGGGCCGCGCTAAGTGTTTATTGTCTCAATAAATTTCTTTTAATAAATATTTCTTCAGGGCCGATAAGATACTTTTTTCGGTGCTACTTGAATGATTTGGTTTGCCCTTTATTTTTTCTGGGCTATTGCCAAATATTATTTATATGGGTTGAACATGAATTGTCCTCATATAAATCATGTTTGCTCTTAGGCATGTCTGCAGGGATAGTTTGGGAATATTTTGCACCAGTAATAAATTCCAAAGCAGTATCGGATCCATTAGACCTCTTATGTTATTTTATTGGGTCAACTATATACGTCGTGTTAATGAGGTTTGATCAACACAGACAATAAAACCAAGCAGTCAGCCTGAAAGAAATTCGACCATTTCAAAATCAAGTAAGGGATGGGCGCAAACGATGGATGAATACTTTTGTCCCAATTGCGGAGCAATATTAAATGATCAAGCGGGATTTGACCCTTCGTATGGGACTTGGACTTGTACTGTGTGCGGCACAGAATTAATGGATGATGACACTTTTGAAGGGGATACATACAAAGGTGTTGCGTGGTATTGTGATGAATGCGGAGCGCTCTTGAATCGGCAGCCGGGTTTTTCTGACAGTTATGACTCCTGGACCTGCACAGAGTGTGGACATAGTAACGGGACAACCGAAGATGACATATATGACTCAAGAGAAGACTATGAGGACCGGGTTGCGAATGATGCCGACGATGGCGAAAATAACGAAGACGAATACTATGGAGACGGCGATAGCGAAGATGGCGAAGATGAATATTATGAAGACGACGATGACCACAATTCCTCTCATACGTCCTCTCCCAACAGACCATCCATCTATATGGCAACTGTACCCCGGCCCAAAGCGGGAACAAGCTTCTTTCTGCGCCACTGGAAAGGTTCGCTTTTAACAATATTAATCTTGACCATCATAGCAGGACTAGCATTTGCGGTAAAGGAATTCCAGAAACGAATCCCGATAACATACAGCTCTGATGAATTGATTGGTGCAAATTATGAGGACGTGATTACCAAGCTGAAAGAGGTCGGATTCACGCGTGTTTGGGCTGAGGCTGCAGAGGACTTAGATTTATCTGATGTAGCAGAAGAAAACAAAGTTTATGAAATTGCGATATCGGGAGAAACAGAGTTTGATTCCAAGGCAAAGTACCCATATGATATAGAAATAATTATCAAATATCATATATTGAAACGGGTCCTTTCACCGCTTTCTTCAAAAGGGGTAAAAGGAATGAATTATCTCGATGTAGTCTCTGCATTTAGAGACGCCGGCTTTATCAATATCCGTACTACAGCAGAATATGATGTTATCATTGGCTGGATCACAAAGGACGGTGAAACAGAAAGTATCACTATCAATGGCGAGAACAGCTTTGAAACCGGAATGGGATTTCGCCCAGATGCGGAAATTATCATTACTTATCATACATATAGGAGCAACAAGAAAGTGTAGGCAAGCTCAAAATCTATTGTGAAGGATTGCGGAGTGTCCGTCCAAACTGTTCAAAAAACTCACTCACCAGACCCGTTTCGGTAAGTGAGTTTTTTGCGCAACAGCCTTTATCTGAACAGCCGGGAGCGGCTTGAAGAAGAGGCGCAGGAAAAGATGAGCGTGATGATGGGGCCAGCCCAAGCCTCCGCGTTGACGCAGGTCAAACTCTTGGCAAGGTCCATATGCGGCAGTTCCGCTTCTATTCAGGTAGGCTTTGCCGGAGGGGAGACGTGAGTATGTGGAAAAAACCATCTGTATATATCAGCAACATTGTTGTTCCTGTGTTCATGATCCTCGCAAGCATCGTACTGTTCTTTATCGGTATGCGGCGAATGGAAAAGGCCTATCAAGCCGCTGATCAGGACACATATGATAGATTTTATCAAGTAGCGTTTGATCATACGGAAGCGCAAAATCATGTGTCAAATTATGCAGTGATCTCCATTGAGGGACTCCAGGAGGTCTCGCGATTGGAGGTACTTTCGGTCACCGGATCGGAGTTTGTGATCAAGGACGCAGATGAGGATGACAAGACCGTCTCATGGCTGGAAGTCCAGGGGCGCGGCGTATTCACAGTCGATCTGTCCATCAGTGAATATCTTGTTGACAGGGAACGGCGATCTGTCTTCATCAAGATCCCAAAGCCTGTATTGACCGGGTGTACTGTGAATGGCACGGGAAAACATTTCTGGAATGACGGCGGTGTTTTTTACAATTTTTTTAAGGGCAGTGTTGCAGATGGCATCCGGTTATCACAGGCGCAGATGGGCGAAGGACGAACGAAGCTGGAGGACTCCATGAGAAAGAGCAGAACATTTAACGAGGCATCTCACAAGGCCGCGATCAATATGATCACGGAGTTGGTGCATCAATGGAATCCGAATGTTCCCGATCTGCGGGTCGATGTGGAATTTATGGAGGACAACTAGTCAAATCACAGTATGCAGCGGGGGCTGTAAAAGAGCCCGCAAAAAGATAGAATTTAGTTGCAATAATTCTAAGACACTTTTGCCACGAATAGGGCTAAAATTGATATGCTATAGACAAAGAATACGGGATCGGCTGAATGAACAGCCGGTCCCGTATCTTACTTTTGCCCTGCGGTCTCAGGAGTTCTTCAACCACGCCGTGAAGTCTTCCAGGGAGAGGGCGCCGCTGTCGCACTCCGCTTTTTTCTCTCTGGCCTGTTTGCTCCAGGCGTAAAACTCCGTATCGGTGACTCGTCCAGCCCTGATCCAGGCGAAGCGCCGCTTGTACTCCTTGCGGTAGACCCTGAACACCGGATCGTCAGTCTGCTTTTTCGTCCACTGCTGGAAAGCTCCCATCTCCCGGCAGGTCTGCTGTCCAGGAGCAACCGGCCGCTCACAGTACTCCGCACTGACCCGCCCGGTCTGGGGGAACCAGCGCCCGCAGTTCTTGCAGCGCCGCACGGTGATGCCTCGTTCCACACAGCTGCGGAGAGAGTAGTCGATCATATCCGCGATGCTGCCGGAGTACAGCACCGGCGAGCACCGCCCCGGCTCCACCGGCTCAAAGCCGAGAGGGATAGGATGGAAGGCGAACAGCTCCGGGTCCTTCGGCGCATCGTAAAGATAGTTCCGGGACGCCTGCTGCTGAGGGTCCCGCCCCGCGCTGTCCACGTCCAGAACCAACTCGAAGAATTTCTGGATCTGTTTCTGATACAGGGGAAGCTGTTCCGGGAGACGCCGCAGCTCCTCCAGCATCTGCCGGTCCTCCTCACTGCCCCGGTCGCCGAAAGCTCCCATCCTGGAGAAGCGGTCATACCAGCGCACATACAGGAACTCCAGATAGATGTGCCGCTGCTTGAGCCGGCCAAGCTCCGCCATGGCGCTCGTCCCGGCCTGCCGGTCATCCTCTGCAATCAGGCGGTCCCAGTTTTCGGTAATCCGCCGGAGCGTGGGTACCAGTTCCTCGCAGTCCATCTCCAGAAAGGAAAGCAGGCTCTCCAGAAACGGAAACTCGCGGGAGACAGACGGCGCTCCCTGTGTACCGGCGGCGTCATATTGAAAGAACTCCCTCTTCTCCGAAAAATACATTTTGGCGTACCACATACGCGCCTCCTCAAAATAGACAATCGCAAAAATATATTAAAATAGACTTGACAAAGTTCTGAGAGTGTGTTACCCTCAAAAGCACATTGGCTGTCAATATTGTATTGCAATAAGTCTAACATTTGGAGAGTGGTTTGTCAATAGGGAATGCGGCCGCCCTCCACGCACCTCGAAAACTGAATACCCATCACCAGAGACGATACTCGCCGGGGAAGCGACGCCAGGACGCTGGGAACAGCCGAGCGCGCCAAGGTCGAAGAAAACGCCGTGGAGGTCAAACAAGGCCACAGGGCAGGAACGGGTACGGTGCATGGCCAACCAAAATCACAAGACAGTCAATGTAAAAAGGCCGCTGAACTGCTGCAACAGTTCAACGGCCTGCTGCGTTTCGGAAAACACAGCTTGATCTGATAACAGTCTAACAGAGCGGCCTCCGAAACGCAAGAAAAATTTTCAGGAGGTACTGTTAATGAAAATGTCAAACTGCAAAAGCTACGACGACCTGCCGCTGTTCCTCAACGCAAGCCTGGTGGCACAGGTGCTGGGCGTCTCTTCCTCCACCGCCTACGAGCTGATGCACGAGTCGGGCTTCCCTGTGCTGCGCGTCGGCAGCCGCATGGTGGTACCCAAGGAGAAGTTCACGCAGTGGGTAGATGCTCAGTCTGGGGGGGGCCAAATGAGGAAACAGTATTGGACCAAGCGTGATCCCATCAAGAACTACTTCCCTCTGCCTAACGAGATATTTTCCCTGGGCCTGTCCTCCACCGCCATCGCTATCTACGGGTACCTGCTTTTCCGGGAGGACCGGAAGACGTATGAATGCCTGGCCAGTTACCGGATGATTGGGGAGGCCATCGGAAAGAGCCTGACGACCGTGCGGAAGTACGTGAGCGAACTGGAGGAGCGGGGCCTCATTACCACGGAGCGCACCTCGATCATGACCAGGGATGGGCGCAAGTGGAACGGATGCCTGCGGTATCACATCCTGCCCATCCAGATGTCCATCGACCAATTCAATGAGCGGCAACTCCGGCGGCTGGAGGAGAGTGCTACACGGCGGAAGGCACAGGCCAAGCTGTCGCGGCTTTGTGCGGCGCAGGAACCGCTCCCGGCGGAAGGACAACTCACCACGCCCTCGGCGACATAAGGCGGACGTGGAGCGGCTGTGGGGCCGTTGAGCACCAGATTACAAGGGGAGGGAGGAAAAGCAGGATAAAAGCGTGGCGTCTTACGCCGCCCCGCTGGTCCACCTCTGCCCGCAGTGCGGGCAGTTTACGGGGGACGGGGGTGAGGTCACAAACAGTGAGGAAACAACAAATTGAGGTCGCCCAAAGACGTGATCCGCCTGCGGCAAGGCTTTCAGATGATGTCTTTGGGCAGAAAAGGAGACATTTGGATGGATAACAAGAATGAGAACCGATTTCCACTGCGGCTGGATGATGTGACCCGGTGGAAAATCGAAAGCTGGTATGAGAAGGACGACTGCCAGAGCCGAAACGAGTTCGTGATCAAAGCGGTGAACTTTTATGCGGACTACCTGGCAGGGCAGGTGAATGGCGTTCTCCCCATGGCTATCCAGTCTGCTATTGATGGGCGGCTGGGGATGTTCGAGGACAGGCTGGCCCGGCTCCTCTACAAGCTGACCGTGGAGACGGACATGGGGATCAGCGCTGTTCTGGACTGCATCCAGTTGAACGCTGATTACCTGCGGAAGCTGCGTGCAAATAGCGTGAAGAATGTGAAAGCCACCAACGGTCTGTTGACCTTCGAGCAGAAGGTGAGATATCTGGACAATGGCGCAGAAGGTGATGATCAATGGCAAGACTGATCGTTAAGAGCCCCTACGTCAAAGGCGGCGCTGGTGGTGGCGGTGGGCCGGGAGGTTACCTGAAGTACATGGGCACCCGAGAAGGTGTGGAGCTGCTGCCCTCCGGCTATATGGAGTACATGGCAGAGCGTCCACGCTCTCACGGTCTCTTCGGCGACGAGGACAGAGTAGACATGGATGCCGTCATGAAAGAGCTGAACGAATACCCCGGCAACATCTGGATGCACGTCATCTCCCTCAAGCGGGAGGACGCCGAGCGGCTGGGATACGACCACGCCACTCAGTGGTGCAACCTGATCCGTGCTCACCGCAACGAGATCGCCGCAGCTATGAATATCCCGCCCGGTGATTTTCGCTGGTACGCCGCTTTCCATGACGAGGGCGGCCACCCCCATATCCACATGATGGCGTGGTCGGTGAAGCCAGAGCAGGCGTACCTCTCTACTGAGGGAATCCGCAAGATCAAGTCCGCGCTGACAAACGACATTTTCAAGCAGGAGCTGCTCCACACCTACGAGCAGAAGTCTTCCTCCAGAGATGATCTGGTGCGCAGGGCCAGAGAGGAAATGAAAGCTTTGGCGCAGGAGATGCAGACCAGCCTTGGCAGCCATCCGGAGATGGAAACGCTGATGATGACACTGGCCGCCCAGTTGGAAACCACGAAGGGTAAGAAAAAATACGGCTACCTTCCAAAAGGGGTGAAGAAAACTGTAGACGGGATCGTTGATCTGATGGAGCAACTGCCTGTCATCAACGAGTGCTATCAGGCATGGTGGGAGTTCCAGTGTCAGGTAGAAGATTTTTATTCTGAGAAGATGCGCCAGCGTCCGCCGTTGTCTCAGCAGAAAGAGTTTCGCTCCATCAAGAACGCAGTCATCCAGGAGGCGGAGAACATTCGCATATGCAAAGTCACTTTTGAAGATGAGGGGATGGAGGAAGGCACAGAGCTCTCCAATCTGTCATACGGCTGCTGGGAGCTGTGGATAGTCACGCGAGATGACACCGCTACGATGGCGAACAGAGATGAGGCGGCGGCACAGCTTATCGGTATAGCTGAAAGTGGTAACCCTGATGCACAGTATCTCACCGGCAGGCTCTACCGGGACGGTCCGGTGCTGATTCCGGACAACGTAGAAGCCCAATACTGGTTCGATCAGTCAGCCCAACAGGGTTATGTGCCAGCGCAGTATGCTCTGGGGCAGCTATACCTCACCGATGATCCAGAAGTGCATGACACCAATTTGGGAATCCAGTGGCTGGAGTATGCCGCCCACAACGGGAGCAACCGCGCGGCCTACCGATTGGGCAAAGAGTATCTCAAAGGTGAAATCGTTGAGCAGAACACCGACAAAGCGGTGGAATACCTCACCCAGTCCGCTGAGGCCGGAAACCAGTATGCCCAATACGCTCTCGGCAAACTGTATCTGGAAAGGCAGGATCGTGAGCAAGCCTACTACTGGTTCTCACGGTCAGCCGCTCAGGGAAACGAATACGCGCAGTTCTTCCT
>ERZ808035.580-NODE-580-length-29929-cov-6.136741_pt1 | contig 29929 bp, 25 predicted proteins | sample MGYA00380189_ERZ808035 | MGnify/ENA primary metagenome ERZ808035 (study PRJEB31490, sample SAMN06133407) | mouse gut metagenome | isolation source: M5_1 | host: mice | place: China: Chengdu | collected 2015-05 ...
AGGTTTGTGCCTTTTTTATGGACTAAAGTATTGATTTTTCAAGGTTCAGCACACCAATCGGTGTGGGAAGTTTGAGTTAAGTAACAAGGCCGGCAGCGCCGATATATGCAACAGAAAAGGATGGAAACGTAGAATGAAAAAAGATCAGATGAAAGACAAGATTATTCACCTTCCAGGAGAGCAGTGGAAGGGCACGGTGGTTCCCATTGGCTATACGACTAAGATGTATTATGATGTGAATATGCAAATGGTTTCCGACGGATATGATATTACGATTCACAAACGCAAATTTGATGTGCCGGTGACACATTGTCCGGAGGAGTACGACTTTCCGGATAAACTGTATCAGGAGCATTGGGAGAAAGCATTTGCCTGGGGAATCGTTGAAGAGCGGGAAGGGAAAGAGGAGCTGCTTGCCTGCATTGAAACATGCCCGGAAGAGTGGAGTAACCGTCTGATTGTCACGGAACTGTGGGTTCATGAGAAAATCAGACGGCAGGGAATCGGTCATGCGCTCATGGCGATTGCAAAAGAACAGGCGGTTTTAGAACATCGCCGGGCGATTATATTAGAGACGCAGTCTTGCAATGTGGACGCCATTGCTTTTTACCGGCAGGAAGGCTTTGAGCCCATCGGTCTGGATACATGTTGTTACACCAATCAAGACCTTGAAAGGAAAGAAGTGCGGATCAATATGGGATATTTTTCCAGGCGGCAGAAGGTGACGAGGGACGATATTGTCATTCGCAAGGAAGCGCCGGGCGATTATCATAAGACGGAGCAAATGACGTTAAAGGCATTCTGGAATAAACATCGTATGGGATGCAATGAACACCTGCTGGTGCACAAGCTGCGTAAGAGTGATGTGTATCTGCCGGAACTGTCCAGAGTAGCGGCTGTAGGGGACGAGATTGTGGGTGCGATCTTATACAGCAAGGCGTGGCTGAGAAAGGAGAACGGTCAGGAGAAAGAAATTCTGTTATTCGGACCGCTCTGCGTGGCTCCTGAATGGCAGGGGTGCGGTGTGGGCGGTCTGCTGCTGGAAGAAACGCTTGCGCTGGCGAAGGAGTCCGGTTATGCCGGCGTCGTGATTTTCGGTGAGCCGGATTATTATCCCAGGCACGGGTTTCAGACATGTGACAATTTCGGCATTACCACGGCAGATGGTAAGAATTTCGACGCGTTTATGGGGATCGAGCTTGTGGAAGGCGGGCTTTCCGGTTTCGGCGGGAGCTTCTATACGCCAGAGGTATTTGAGGATCTGCCGGAGGAGGAGAATGAGGCATTTACGCAAAGATTTGACGCGCCGGTGAAGAGGAAATTCCCGGGGCAGTGGGAGTAGGTTGAAAAATTATGTTGATGCACTAATTTTTCAACCGGACATTTGAGTGAGAGCCGGGATATGCCTTGATTGCAGTAAACTGTTCTGAAATGGCGGAGCAGATTGAAGTCAGGAACAGGGAAGCCGGGCGTGGATCTTATTCACGAGGATGTTCCGGGCATGTAATCTCAAGAATGTCGTCAAAGCTGATCTTCGTATTTACGATCTGTAATAACCGGCTGGTTTCGTCGATGCGGGCGACCATGCCGGTTATTTTAATATATTCGTTTTTGTGGAAATAGACCACCGTGGCGATCTGACCTTTGACCAGCAGATGCATCTGCCGATCCAGTTCTCCGGCTGCCTCTTCGGATAATTCTATTTTGGGTACGGTGATCTTCTCTTTGGCGGCCAGTGCATCCGGCAGGTTTTTCAGAGCCGCAAAGGGCATGAACTGCTTGGCCCGTTCTTCGATTGGCATTTTATGTTTAGGTTTATTCCCCACTTTTGTGTCCTCCGATCTGATGATTTCTTTCTCTGGTCATGGCCCCTTCTTCCAGATTCATGCCTTTTAAAATGGCATCTTTGCCGAATTTATTCTTGATACTGATCACAGCCTGCTGGATTCTGCGGCTGCGTTCCAGTTCCTCCCCGTCCACGAAAAAGTTATACTGGCGGTATTCTTCCGGCATCACATTGTTGCAGGTGATATTGATCCGGCGGATTCCATAGGAGGGATTTACGATCCTCTTGTACAGCGCGGTTACTGCAGGTATGAGCAGAAGGTCGGAATTGGTTTCCACATCCGGCGAGGCGGAGCCATGGGCGGAAGGAACATTCAGCCGGTTGGAATAGCCCACATGCAGGGTGATCGATTTCGTGACCAGATTCTTTTCCACCAGATCAAGGCAGAGCAGATCCATCATTTCCTTGACGATCAGGAGGCCTTTATCATAAGAATAATCGCAGGAGAGTACCTGTCCGCTGCCGATGCAGGTGGAATGAGACCGGTAGGCTTTGATATCTGCCATGGTGACGCTTTCGATTCCCCAGGCGTGATCAATCAGGAGTTCCGCGTCGATGCCGAAGAGCCGGTATAGAAGTTCTTCATCGGCTTCGGTGATATCCCGCATGGTACGTATGCCATAGGGTTCCAGCCTTTTGGCAATGCCAGATCCCACGCGCCAGAAATCGGTAAGCGGTCTGTGGTTCCACAGGCTCTCGCAGTAGCTTTTCTCATTCAATTCCCCGATGAAATCGGCGGCATGTTTGGCGGTGATATCCAGGGCAACTTTGGCCAGATAGAGATTCGTGCCTACGCCGCAGGCAGCACGGATGCCGGTGGTGCGATAGACATCTTCCAGAATGCGCTGGCCCAGCTCTCTGGCGGAGAGACGGTACAGTTCCAGATAGTCGGTCACATCCATGAAAACCTCGTCGATGGAGTAGGGGTGAATGTCCTCTTTGGAGATATATTTCAGATAGACCGCATATATGTCTGCGGAAGTATCGATATATTTCTGCATACGGGGCGGGGCGGTTATATATTTTATATTCTTCGGAATCTCGAAAAGACGGCAGCGGTTCCTGATACCCAATGCTTTCAGAGCCGGTGTGATGGCAAGGCAGATGGTCTTCTCGGTGCGTTCAGGGTCGGCCACAACAAGGTTGGTGGTCATGGGATCCAGCCCACGGTCTACGCATTCTACGGATGCATAGAAGGATTTTAAGTCAATACAAAGATAGACGCGCTGTTTCATAAATGTATTCATTCCTTTCATTTCCTGCAAGGCATAAATTTGCTGCGAATACCTGTTCGGTTATGTAAAAAAGTATATCACACAAACGTACGTTTGGATACTGGAAAATTTTATAAAGTTAAACAAAGAAATAGGGGGACAAGACATAGAAAAAATGATAGAATGTTTTTGACTGTTTCTATGGAAGTTGTAAAAAGAAACTGTCGGGCAGTATATTTATGAAGGGGAAATTTGCAAATGAGTGTGATCAGCAGCAAGGACGTCAATGAGATCATCAGGAAAACACTGGGTATCATTAATCACAAGATTATGAATCACGGGGAGATTACAGGATATATCCTCTATAAGATGATGGAGTATGAGAATACATATACGGAGCAGCACTACACGGAACAGGAGATGGTGGACTACGTAATGATCGGTATCCTGCATGATATCGGGCTTTATAAAGAGGATAATGTCAAAAATGTCAGCGAATTCGAGACGAAGAACCTGTGGCCTCATTCAATCTATGGTTTTCTGTTTCTGAAGTATCTCTCGCCTATGGGCGATAAGGCGGAAGTGGTATTGTATCATCATCTGGATTACAACAGACACAATCTGATCCAGAGCAGGTATATGCACATCATAGAATTGCTGAGTCTGGCGGATAAGATGGATACTTTTCTTCATTTGAAGGATGAGAGCCTGGAACCGGAATATTTTGCGAAATACCGGGATACGAAGTTTTCCGGGGCGGCGCTGGATCTTTTTCACAAGGCAGAGGAACGGTACGGCATCACGGAGAATCTGGTAAACGGAAAGTACAGAGAGGAACTGAATGTGCTGCTGGCGAAACGTGCTTTTTCCGAGCAGTATAAAAGAGGTTTTCTGGAAATGCTGGTGTACACCATCGACTTCAGAAGCGAACATACGGTAATACATACGCTGGCTACGGTTAATTTTGCGGAGCAGCTTGGCAGGCTGGCACGTCTGTCCGGAAGGGATCTGAGAGATCTTCATTACGGAGCGCTGCTGCATGACCTTGGAAAAATCGCAATTCCGCTCAACATACTGGAATCCACAGGCCGTCTCAGTGACGATGAGATGAAAGTCATGAAAGCCCATGTCCGTATCACGGAGATGATTCTGGAGGGCGTTGTGGACGATGCAGTGCTGCAGATCGCGGTCAGACATCATGAGAAGCTGGATGGCACAGGGTATCACAAGGGACTGAAGGCGGAGGATCTGACCCTTGCCCAGCAGATCATTGCAGTGGCGGATATTATGAGCGCGCTGTACGGTAAACGGAGTTATAAAGAGGCCTTCAGCAAGGAAAAGATTCTGGATATCATGAACGGCGACGCTGACAGAGGCAAGATCAACAAAAATGTTGTCACCAGCCTGGAACGCAATTACGACATGATCATCAAGGAGTTTGAGAAGGAGAAAGAAAACACGATCGGATTGTACCTTAAGATTAAGGAACAGTATGCAATCATCAGTGAGCGGTTCAAGATGTTCGGATAGCGGGGAAGAATCAAATTGCGGACATTGTGTTGTCAGACATAGTGCCGGCTGACAAAAAGCATGGATCAAAGATATAAAAACGCCGGTGTCTATATAAAAAATTATGAAAAAGGAGAACGGTTATGGAAAAAGCAAATGTTTATTTCACAACTTTTAAGGCGACGGAGCATGAGAATCTGCTTCAGAAGCTGCACCGTCTGATGAAGACGGCAGGATTTGAAAATATAGATTTTACAGATAAGTATGCAGCCATCAAGATTCATTTCGGCGAGTACGGAAATCTGGCCTTCCTCCGTCCGAATTATGCCAGAGTGGTTGCGGATTACGTGAAAGAAATGGGCGGCAAGCCTTTTTTGACAGATTGTAATACGTTGTACGTAGGCAGCCGGAAGAATGCTCTGGATCATTTGGAGACAGCCTATGTTAACGGATTTTCACCTTATCAGACAGGATGCCATGTAATCATCGGAGACGGGTTAAAAGGAACCGACGAGACGCTGGTGCCGATTAACGGCGAGTATGTGAAGGAAGCGAAGATCGGTCAGGCTGTCATGGATGCGGATATTTTTATTTCCCTGACGCATTTTAAGGGACACGAGATGGCGGGCTTTGGCGGTACGCTTAAGAATATCGGCATGGGATGCGGATCCAGGGCAGGCAAGATGGAGCAGCACTGTGAGGGAAAGCCAAGCGTGGATACTTCCGCTTGTGTAGGCTGTGGGGCTTGTGACAGAATCTGTGCCCACGGCGCACCGGTGATTGAGAATGGAAAAGCTCATATTGACCATAATAAATGTGTGGGCTGCGGCCGATGTCTGGCCGTCTGCCCGAAAGATGCGATTGCGGCAGATTTTGCAGATTCCGTGGCAGTTCTTAATTATAAGATGGCGGAGTACAGCCTTGCGGTATGTAAGGACCGGCCGTGTTTCCACGTGTCGCTGATTTGTGATGTGTCGCCTAACTGTGACTGTCATGCGGAAAACGATATTCCCATCATTCCTAATGTGGGAATGCTTGCTTCTTTTGATCCGGTGGCACTGGATCAGGCATGTGCGGATCTGTGCAACCAGATGGCGCCGGTGGAGAGCAGTGTGCTGGGAGAGAATCTGAAAGAGCACGGCAATGAGGAAGGGCATGACCATTTCCATATGACCCACCCGGATACGGAATGGAAGAGCTGCATTGCCCACGCGGTAAAAATCGGGCTGGGCACGGATCAGTATGAACTGATCAAAATCTGACGGAAAGGGCAGAGAACAGCCGGGAAGAAAGGTAATGCTGTTTTATGATGAATGTTGATGACAGATTAAATGCGCTGCGTAGATTGATGAAAGAGAGAAATCTCTCAGCATACATCATTCCCACAGAGGACTTTCACGGTTCGGAATATGTGGGAGAATATTTTAAAGTAAGAGAGTATTTGTCAGGGTTCACCGGATCGGCGGGAACCCTGATCGTGTTGTCTGAGGAAGCGGCGTTGTGGACAGACGGCAGATACTTTCTGCAGGCATCCAGACAGCTTGCAGGAAGCCCTGTTACGCTCATGCGTGCAGGCCAGCCCGGTGTTCCTACAATGGCCGAATTTCTGCGTGATCATTTGACTCCGGACAGCATTGTGGGTTTTGACGGACGCACGGTTACAGAGCGGTTTGTGCGTGCTGTTGGGAAGAAGACGGATACGAAAAAGATCAGATTTGATGGCAGTGAGGATCTGGCGGATCTGATCTGGACTGACCGGCCTGCCATGCCGGCGGAACCGGTCTGGGAGCTGGATATCAGATATGCGGGAAAGAGCAGAGAGGAGAAGCTTGGCGAAGTGCGCGCAAAGATGCGGGAAGAGGGAGCGGACGGGCTGCTGCTCACCGCTCTGGATGAGATTGCCTGGCTGCTCAACCTGCGGGGTAATGATGTGGCCTATACACCCGTGTTTTTATCCTATATGATCATGACACAGGACAAGGCCGTGCTCTGTGTCAGAGAACAGGCTCTCTCTGATGAATTGCGGAAGAAACTGCTGCAGGCAGGTGTGACGACGGCGCCCTATGAGGGAGTGGAACAGCTTTTATACGATATTCCGCCAGACAGCCGGATCTGGCTTGACAGCGGAAGCGTTAATTACAGGCTGATGCACTGTCTGCCGGCGGAAGTCAGGAAAATTGATAAAAGCAGTCCCGTGACGATGATGAAGGCCTGTAAGAATCCCTGTGAGACAGAACATATACGTGAGGCCCATGTGAAAGACGGGGCGGCGGTCACCCGTTGGATCCACTGGCTGAAGGAAAAAGTAAAGAGTGATGCCGGGGAAGAAACAGGAAGAAGGGCAAAAATTACGGAGTTAAGCGCTGCCAGACAGTTAGAGGCTTTCCGGCAGCAGGCAGAGGGCTATCTTGGCCCCAGTTTTTCACCTATCATTGCTTACGGCCCGCATGGGGCGATCGTCCACTATGAGCCTACGGAGCAGACGGATACAGAACTTGTGAAGGGAACGCTCTGTCTGGCTGACACAGGAGGGCATTATCTGGAAGGCACCACAGATGTCACTCGTACCATTGCGCTGGGCAACGTATCCGAGGAAGAGAAAAGATGCTACACGATTGCTCTGCGGGGACATCTGAATCTGGGGGCGGCCAGATTCGTACAGGGCGTTACCGGCCAGAATCTGGATGTGCTTGCCAGAGGTCCGCTGTGGGAAGCCGGCATGGATTACAACCATGGAACCGGACATGGGGTGGGATATGTGCTGAATGTACATGAAGGGCCTCAGAGGTTTCAATGGCGCAGCTCAGCACTGATTCAAAATGTGCCGCTGGAAGAAGGCATGGTGATCTCCAATGAGCCGGGGGTATATCTGGAAGGAAAGTTTGGCATCCGGCATGAGAATCTGGTTTTGTGCCGTAAGGATGAGAAGAACGAGTACGGACAGTTTCTGTACCTGGAACCACTGACTATGGTACCCTTCGACCGGGATGCGATTTTGCCGGATTTGTTGTCGGACCGGGAACGGAAGCTGCTGAATGAATATCATGCACTTGTATATAAAACGCTGGAACCTTATTTTTCAGGCGAAGAGAAACTGTGGCTGCGTCAGGCGACCGGGGAGATCTAATCCGGCAGCAGTCATGAGAAGAAAAAGACAAGGCGAAGGAGAGAAAAAAGCAAACGAAAAACAGATGATTTATTTCAACGGAGTTTTATGATACAATTTGTGGAAAGCAGACTGCTGCGGCAGTTTTTTTACGCAGTATGCTTATATAAAATTTGTCCGCCGGCTCCTCACAAGAACGGAACGGGAAAATAAAGACCGTTGAAGGAACCGCGGGACGGAAATGGGGGATAAGAAAAAATGGAACATCAAAATTTATCGGCAGCAGAGGCAATGGAGAAGCTGAAGGCGGGAAACCAGCGGTATCTGGAAGCGGCATCGAATCCCGGCGACGTATCACCGCAGATCAGACAGAAGACATGCGATGAGGGACAGAGTCCTTATGCTATTGTTATTGCATGTTCGGATTCCAGAGTCATACCGGAGAGCATTTTTACGGCAGGCATCGGCGAACTGTTTACGATTCGTGTGGCTGGTAATGTGATGGATCATCATCAGCTGGGAAGTGTAGAGTATGCGGCCGACCATCTGGGATGCAATCTGGTAGTTGTTCTGGGCCACACACACTGCGGCGCTGTAGGAGCTACGATCAGCAGCGATCCGTCCGGATTTGTAAAATACATAACCGATGAGATCCGCAAGGCCATCGGTGACGAGAAGGACGAGTACAAAGCAAGCTGCCTGAACGTTGAGAGAAGTGTTTCCCGTATTAAAGAAGAATTAAAACTTACAGATGCGGATAAACTGAAAGTATGCGGAGCCGTTTATCATATCGACAGCGGACGTGTAGAGTTTATGGATTGATTTCATGTGAAACGGAGGAAAATAACATGGCACAGGCAGACAATAAGAGCCCATACGCAGGCACGCAGACAGAGAAGAACCTGCAGGCGGCTATTGCAGGAGAATCGGTAGCGAGAAATAATTATACATTTTTTGCATCCAAGGCGAAAAAGGAAGGATTTGAACAGATTGCAGCAATCTTTCAGGAAACGGCAAATAATGAGAAAGAACATGCAAAGATCTGGTACAAAGAACTGTATGGCATGGGAAGTACGGCAGAGAATCTTGCAGCGGCAGCCCAGGGTGAGAACTATGAGTGGACTGAGATGTATGTGGGATTTGCAGAGACTGCCGAGAAAGAAGGATTTCCCGAACTGGCGGCTAAGTTCCGTATGGTTGCGGAGATCGAAAAGCACCATGAGGAGCGTTACCGTGCACTTTTAAAGAATGTGGAAATGCAGGAAGTGTTCAAGAAGAGTGAAGTTAAAGTCTGGGAATGCCGTAACTGCGGCCATATCGTAGTAGGAACTGAGGCACCGGAGATCTGTCCTGTGTGTGCACATCCGCAGGCATATTTTGAGATCTGTGCGGATAATTATTAATAAACCGCCGGGCAAATAACCGGACGAATCACGCGGAACAGAGGCCGGCGATTGGTATGGTTATTTGCGAAGCGATGTACTGGAATATGCATCATAAGACGATGTACCATACAAGTACAGGTGTCAGGGGTTGATCAGAGCCTTTGATGCCTGTACTTATTTTTTTGTGTCGATCGTCCGGGAAGGGTTCTGCTCAGAGTTTGTTCCCAGCAGCTTTTCCATCTTTCCGGCCACTACAAAATAACTGATTATCAGGATCACATCGGCACCCAGCCAGGCCAGAATCTCTGCATAGAAAATGCCGTTTTCACCTACTATCAGGGGAAGCAGGACGGCGGTTACCGCCCGCATGACAAATTCCGCAATGCCGGAAACCATCGGCAGGACAGTATTCCCCATGCCCTGAATGGTAGAACGGGTCACGTGCAGGATGTAGAGAACTGGCAGGAAAATGCTCATGATCGCGAGATAGTAATATGCAATCTGCAAAGTCTGTTCAAATTCTTCCGGGGTTCCCGAAATAAAACAGCTTAAAATAGTCCGTCCGCCCAGAAGCATGACGGCGGCAATCAGCGTGGAAGTCAACAGCGAGATCAGAACCGCCGCCCGCATACCTTTGCGGATACGGTCAGTTCGTCCGGCACCCAGGTTCTGGCCGGCATAGGTGACCATGGAGTAGCCGTAGGAAGTGGCAGCCACTTCCAGTACGCCGTAAAGCTTATTGGTAGCAGTAAAACCGGCGATAAAGATGACGCCGAAGCCGTTGACTACAAACTGTACAATCATACCACCTACAGCGATGATCGCATTCTGGAACGCCATGGGAAATCCCAGCGCAAAAAGTTTGGCCGGCCGGTGGCCGCGCAGGCTGTAATCTGATGGACTGAGAGTCAGGATATCAATTTTACGGATATGGCGCAGGCAGAAGAGGCTGGAAATCAACTGTGCGATCAACGTGGCCACAGCAGCGCCGCTGATGCCGAGTCCCAGCACAAATACGAATAACATGTCAAGCACGATATTGGTGAGCGCCGCAACAATCATAGCATACAACGGAGTCCTTCCGTCACCCAGAGAGCGCAGGACAGTGGCAAACAGGTTATAGGACATTACGATGGGAATGCCCAGATACATGATACGCAGGTACAGAAGCGCGCTGTCGATGATTTCGGGCGGTGTCTGTAAAAGTTCCAGAACAGGACGTGCCGCCAATTGCCCAAAGCATAAAAGAAGCACGGAGGACAGAAACGACAGGGCCATGGAACAGCCGATGGTCTTCCTAAGATCTTCATACCTGCCGGCACCAAATTCCTGTGCCATAAGAATGCCGAAGCCCTGTGTGATTCCCTGGATCATGCCAAGCATCAGCCAGTTCATCCATTCTGCGGCTCCGAGTGCCGCCAGAGCGCTTACACCCAGGCCCTTTCCCACGACCATAGTATCTACAACTGTATAGAGCTGCTGGAATACATTGCCCACCATCAGGGGCAGTGCGAAAGTGAAGATCAGTGCGCCGGGTTTTCCGTCCGTCAGATTTTTAATACGTGATGCCATAGTATCATACCTCGTCTGTAAAATATTTTTGCTGTTTCATTTGTTATGCTTGAAAAAGCAGCCTGTGTTCAGAGTCTGTTTCGGATGCCTGTAACGGTGCAGGGAACCGGGCTGTTACATTTAATTAGAATATGGTATCAGATTGTGTGACGGGTTTCAATAGATATTATTGTGCTGTTTGTATGCACAGGTTTGCATATTTTGCCGGTTGAGAGATAAGGGGTGAGAGATAAGCTTTCTTTGCCTCTTGCTTTTTCATCAGATATAGTGTATTATTAGTTTACATAATCATATTTACATAATGTGGAATAAATGGCAGAATACAGAAGTAGAAAATAGAAATGCAAAAGAGACGTTTTTCAGGGAATACGTTTCGGAATGGAGGCAGTGATGAAAAAGTATAGAATAGGAAAGGTGTGTATGACGGTCTGTATGGCAGTTGGAATCTTCATGATCCCCGCCGGAAGTATGCAGGCCAGAGCAGATGAAGTGATGGCAACAGTTCAGGGGGATGTTATGGATGGGACAACCACGGAACTGTTAATACTGAACACAAAAGACGGAAAGATGGAGATTAAGATAGACAGCGGGACGGATACCGGCAGTTGTAAGGTGCTTCTCCCCGGCAATCCGGTCAATGTCGCTGTATCTCATGGCTCTGACGGATATCTTCATGCGGCGAGGATATCAACCGGCACTGTGGAACCGGCGGTAACGATGGATACCTCGATGAGCATGAGTGTCATTGGAACGATCGGAGATAAGTCCACAGGAGATTTGCTGTATTTCAATACGGATCAGGGAGAAATGCAGATCAAACTGGACACGACTACAGATCTGAGCGGCTGTAAGGTTTTGGTTGCCAAACAGCGTTACCGGATCAATTGTACCAGAGGCTCTGACGGATATCTCCATGCGACGGTAATATCAGATGCAGATGCCGGGACGGCGCCAGGGGGCGGCGTATCTCCGGCAACTGGATCTTTTGCTGCACCAACACAGCCGACAGTTCAGACTCTGACACCGGCGCCTTCCGTTGCCATTAGTGCGGAGACCACATCAGTTACTGGAACGGTGGGAAGCAATACGAAGGAAGACCGCCTGTGCCTTATGACATCCAACGGAGAGATGCAGATTCAGATTGATGACAGTACTGATTCCAGAAGCGGTATGGTTCTTGTACCGGATCTTAAAGTGACGGTATCTGTTTACCGCAGTTCGGACGCATATATGCACGCAGCGACGATTGTGGGTGCAAAGGATAATGTCGTGCCGGCAACGGTGGACAGCGCAGCAGCTTCTACGGTCAGCGGAACGGTGGGAAGTAAATCAAACGAGAACATCCTGTATCTGACCACGGATGCGGGAGATATGGAAATCAAACTTGATACGGTGCGCAGCGTGACAGGTTGTAAAGTGCTGACAAGCGGCAGGAAGATTACGGTAAGCTGTTCAAGAGGAGTTGATGCATTTATGCATGCACTTGATATCACAGCAAATTGATAAAAACGGAAAATCCGGTAAAAGTGTTTGCGGCATGACTGCATATATGTAAAAAAACAGTATAAGATACGGTTTGAAGTGAATTTACAAAGCGAAAAAGATTTTATGTTAATTTGTTAAGAACGAAAGGTTGTTACTGGAACGGAGTGAGTAGTAACGAAAGGCTGTATGTCCGGAGTGGAGATATGGCCTTTTATGATTGCTGAAACGGACATGGCAGGATATACTGTATATACAGCATAATGTTATGCAGTATTATGGAGGGGAAACATAAGACCGCAATGATTACAGTGAAATTTTATGAGGATGTGGAGGACCGCCTGCTGAAATTTGCAGTGATTCTGACAGAGAGTGAGGGACGCTGGGTCTTCTGCAAGCATCGGGAGAGGAATACTTTTGAAATGCCGGGAGGGCACAGAGAAGAGGGAGAAACAATAACAGATGCGGCGAAACGGGAACTGTATGAGGAAACAGGAGCGGTCCGGTATGATATCTGGCCGGTCTGTGTCTACTCGGTGTCACAGACGGAAGAGGATGACAAGGATCGGAATGGCGGCGAATCTTTTGGTATGCTCTACTATGCCAGAGTAAGCACATTTGAGAAGGAACTGCACAGCGAAATCGAAAAGATCGTGATTACCGATGTATTTCCGGAACACTGGACGTACCCTGAAATACAGCCGTATTTGATGGAAGAGGCAAAGAAGAGAGGGTTTTGGATCAATCATGTTTAACAGGAGGAGTGCTATGCGGGAACAATATGTATTGGAGTGTTGTGTGGACAGCGTGGAATCTGCTGTGGCCGCGGCAGAGGGCGGAGCCGACAGACTGGAATTGTGCGCGGCGCTGGTAATAGGCGGTACATCGCCTGGAACAGCGTTGTTTGAACAGGTCAGGAAATGTTGTGATCTGCCGATACGGGTGCTTTTGCGGCCCCGGTTTGGAGATTTTCTTTATACAGATTATGAATTTGAGATTATAAAAAGGGAAGTGGAGATCTTCAGAAAGGCAGGTGCCGATGGCATTGTGATCGGCTGTCTGACACAGGACGGAGCGCTGGATCTGAAGCGGATGGAACAACTGATACAGACAGCAGGCAGGATGAAGGTCACCCTTCACCGTGCCTTTGACGTGTGTGCAGATCCCATGGAGACTTATGAAAGGGCAAGAGATCTGGGAATTGATACCATCCTCACGTCAGGACAGGAAAAGGACTGCCTTACCGGACTGCCGCTTTTACAGAAATTGTGTGTACGGCAAAAACAGACAGCGGGTCCCCGGATCATGGCAGGTGCGGGAGTGACCCCTGATGTGATCAGAACATTTCTGGCGGAAACAGAGATCACATGCTATCATCTGTCAGCCAAGATGGTTTTGGACAGCGGGATGCGTTATCGCAAAGAAGGTGTGCCCATGGGACTGCCTGATATGAGTGAGTACAGTATATACAGAACGGACAGCAGGATTGTGGCAGAGGCGAAACAGGTGCTGTCATATGCGGCAAAACAGAACTGAATTGTGTCAATCCCGACAGCTTTGTAAGCCACATCAAAAAAGTAACCGCCCTTTAACCGAGGTTGAAGGATACGGTTACTTTCTTTCTGCAGGTGAATAAACCTGGGCGGACCGGCTGTCGGCAGTATTCCCTGTCGTGCTTTTACTGTAGCAGATGCCTCCGCTGAACAGTAAAAGGAAATAACTTACATGTGTTATCATGTGAACCCGATCAACAGGTTATTGCCTTCATGTGATAATTTCATGGCATTTAAAAAGGCATCATTTCCTGCATTGACCTGCGCCGGACTTGTCATTCCGGACACAGTAGTCTCAGCAGCTGATTTCATGGTATTATTTGCCTCGCCTAATATAGAAAACTGGAATGTGGTTGCCCGCTCTTCCCGCTTCTCCATTTTTTCAAGTTCGGCCTGTTTCTTCTCAGGATCAGTATCTGTACCACGTATTTCATCCAGGTTCATTTCGCCCTTTAAGATCGCGATGCCGTCTCTTGTTCTTGCGATAACAGCGCCCTGACGGTTTGCCTGCTGTACGGAAGAGGAGGCGGACACCATTGCATCCATTTTCCGGTCTTCCTGCATGTCCTCATCACTCCGCACTTCCTGGACAGCTGATGCTTTTTGAGCATCCAGGTCAGAGGAGGCATCAACGTTCCGGGTTTCTTCCGAAGACGGATTTTCTTTTAAAAGAACAGTGCCGTCTCCGTCTCTGGATATGACGGTTTCCTGAGTCCCCGGCTGTTGATTGTCTGCTGAAAGATTCTTTTCGTCTGACTGGTCCGAAAGAGTTTCAGCTGCCTGTATTTTATCTTCCGGTTCTTCGTTTTCTTCCGGCACCTGATCTTCCTGCAGTTCAGCCAGCATAATTTCTCTTCTCTGCGACTTGCTGAGTTCATCCTTATGCTGTTGCAGTTTGGTGTTGAGATCAGAAATTTCTTTTTGAAGTTTTTTCCGCCCGTCCATTTTTTCACTGGCAGAAAGCTCTTCCTGGGAAGATAATTTCTGCATTTGCTGTTTTGTGTCAGCAATTTCATTTTGAATATTTTTGATTTTGGGATCTGTTGAAGCTGCCGTAATCATTTGCATGTTTGACATGCTGTTTGCTGATGTTACACTACCGATTCCCATAGTACCCTCCGTTTCTGCTCTGCCTGCGAATTTGGGCGTAAGCACAAGCTGGCTTGTAAAAATATGTTTTTCACAGTATGATTTCCTTCTCACACAAAGGTCATTCTCAGATTAACATATTATATAATATGTATTTTTCAGAATATTGTATATATTTGTATTTTACTATTTTATATGGGTAGTAGGCAAGACTATTTTTCATATATTTTGTGATAATTGAAACGAAACGTTACAATTCACACCTATGTCAGATTTCGCATTAATTTACGGTTATCCAGTGTGAATTGCAACGATGATGCACACAAAATGCCAAAAAACAGGCATTTTGGCGCTGGCTCCGACACCATGCAGCAAGTGCATGGTGCGGGTGTGAACAGTAACAGCGAAACGTTACTGTTCATACAGGATTTAGCATTTACTGCTAAGTTGATACGAAAACATATATATTGCAAGTAAAAATCCATTTGCAAAGTAAATTTTGCATGGATTTTTACCTGTTACTGGAACGGAATGAATGGTAACAACGAAACAGAAAATGTAAAATTTTTTCACCGGATGTCCGGAGAAGAGAATGGCCGGAAGGAATTGACAGCTTTTGCGGAAACTTTTATAGTGGATTTAAGAGATGCTTCGCAGAATCATATCCGCGGGTACGGGCGTGGCTTTGGACGAAGGAAGTGCGGCAGGAGAGATTTGATATGGGATTTTTTAATCAGGCGGGAAAGAAAAAGAAAGAAGAACAGGCCGGTCATACAGGAAAATATGAGACAGTTCAGGCAGCGGAGACGGAACAGGCAGCTTTGGAGAAAAATGAAGTGGAGAAAACAATGTTTCTTTCACCGGAAGAACGTTTCATTTCCAAAGGTAAAAACGGCTCCCTCTATTCCGGAGAGGAGACGGTGTCCGGTGATTCCGGAGAAGAAACTGTCCAGGGTGATTCAAATATTATAAGCGATTCGGATTATCTCCTTCGCATTAATGAGACGCGGATGGAGGTTCTGCTTACCTTATATCGTACTTTTTCACTTGAAGAGCTTAACAGTCTGTTAAAGGAAAACGGGATCGTTTTTGGAATTCGGGAAAAAACGCTTCAGGAGCTTACACAGGGGAAGAAGAATTATGAGGAGGTTCCCGTTGCATCCGGCATTGCCGCAAAGGACGGGCGGGATGGCTTTTTTGAATATCATTTTGACCCACAGCCGGCAACAAAGCCGATCATTCTGCCGGACGGTTCGGTAGATTATAATGTGCTGGGGAAGATTGAGCTTGTGACGAAAGGGCAGCTTCTCGTTACCTATCACCCTCCGCTGCCGGCGGTGACCGGAAGGGATGTGCTGGGAAATACCATTGATGCCTATGAGGGAAAAGAATTGCCGCCGTTACAGTGTAAACGCTGCGGTCCGGACGAAAGCGGAAGCAAATATTTTGCGGACACTGAGGGGAATGTGACAGTGGCAGGAGACCGGCTGACTGTAACGCCCATTTATGTGATCAAAGGCAATCTGGATGCTGCTACCGGGGACGTGGATTTTCATGGAGACGTGCTTGTACAGGGCAATGTATTTGCCGGTGTTACCGTAAAAACAACCGGAAACATTACCGTAAACGGACATGTGGAAACGGCGCGTCTTTTTGCGGGAAAGGATGTTATTTTGAAAAACGGAATGCAAGGCTCCGGGAATGGTGTCATTCGTGCAGGCGGTACTGTTATGGCGCGCTTTTTAGAACAGACACAGGTTTATGCGGGAACAGAGATCAATACGGGCGCTCTGATGAACTGTGAGGTGGAAGCGGGGCAGAGCGTGGTGATTGCCGGTAACCGGGGCAATATCATCGGCGGTACGGTTACGGCGGTGGAACAGATCACGGCGGCTTCGATCGGAAACCGTGCCGGGGTAACCACCCAGCTGGTTATCGGCCTGGATTGCGAATTCAAACAGAAGATGGGGGAGATCGACCGCCTGATGGAAGAATACCAGAATAAAATGAAAGATGCCGAAGATGCGCTGGATCTTGTTGTATGGCAGTTAAAGACACAGCCGGCAACTCCTGAGCGGAATCAGGAGAAAGCAGAACAGACGCGCAGAAAGATTAATTATCAGCTTAAATTAAAAGAGATTTCTACGAGGCGGGAGGAGCTGATTGATATCAACCGTCGTTCGGCAGAGGGAAAAGTTATTGTCAGCGGCACTGCCAACGGGGGATGCATTATTATCATAAACGGGGTGCGGGAAGAACTGCATTCGGAGTATCGGGACGTAACCTTTAAAAAGGGGAGAAAGGAAATACGGATCGTGTCGAACAGGCAGTGAAGCAGCGGAAATATGAACGGAACGGCTTTGCTGAATGGGCATTACCGGAGAAGGGCATTGCTGGAAAATTTATGGTTGACAAACCATAGGCGCATAGGTATAATTGTTTGAGTGTGAATAGGAGTCAACTATGTTCGTGAACTTAACTGATGTGTTTACAAATGAAGGCAAAGAAGTCACGATGCAGGTGGAATCGGAGCTTGAGCAGGTTATAATCGGCAATACGGTATTTCTGGTGGCTGACAAAAGACCGGTGGATCTGACTTTTACCAATATCGGTAAAGGGAAAGCACGGATCACGGGCAGTACGGAAATTACATTTGCCATGAACTGTGACAGATGCCTGAAGCCTGTGAAGCAGACAATGAGTCTTCGGTTTGACAGAGAAGTGTTTGCGCCGGACATGGCAGAAGCCATACCTGACGGGGAAGAAGAGCAGGAATTTATGGATGGCTGTCAGTTCAACGTGGAAGACTTACTAAACAGTGAAATCGTAATGAACTGGCCTATGAAGGTCTTATGCAAGCCTGACTGTAAAGGAATCTGCCGTCAGTGCGGCAGGGATCTGAATACGGGAACATGTGATTGTGATACTTTTGTTCCTGATCCAAGGATGGCAGTAATAAAGGATATCTTTAACGGGAATAAGGAGGTGTAACAATGTCTATTTGTCCTAAGAACAAATCTTCTAAAGGTAGAAGAGATAAGAGAAGAGCAAACTGGAAGATGACTGCTCCTACATTGGTGAAATGTAGCAAATGCGGTGCTTTGATGGTACCCCACAGAGTATGTAAGAAGTGCGGCACATACAACAAAAAAGAAATCATTGCAGTTGATTAATTGTAAGAAACGCAGAGGAATCAAGAGTTGTAAACATATATGACTCTTGATTCTTTTTTTGTCTGTAACGCGATGACGAGGGTGTAATACGTTCGGTTTTTTGTGGCACGGCAATCCATTTTTTTGCTTTTACCTTGATTTTTATAGGTATATTTAGTATATTAATATATGATGTCTTAATGCGGAATATGAATTAAGCATAACGATTCGTAAATATGTCTGCGGGTGAAGCCGGCAGCAGGAAAAGGGGCGCATTTATCATTATGGGTGAATTCGTAAAAGTGGCGGTAGACGCGATGGGCGGTGACAACGCTCCGGTAGAGATTGTAAAGGGCGCAGTGGAAGCCGTCAATGAGAGCGGCAAGGTAAAAGTTTATCTGGTTGGACAGCAGGATGTGCTGGAGAGAGAGCTTGCGGGCTATACATACCGGAAAGAGCAGCTTGAGGTGGTGAATGCCACAGAAGTGATCGAGACGGCGGAACCTCCTGTTATGGCGATCCGTAAGAAGAAGGATTCCTCTCTTGTAAAAGCGCTGAATCTTGTAAAAGACGGGACGTGTGATGCTTTCGTGTCGGCGGGCAGCACCGGAGCGACGCTGGTAGGCGGACAGGTTATTGTAGGAAGAATCAAAGGGGTGGAGAGACCGCCGCTGGCACCGCTTATCCCTACGGAGACGGGATGTTCTCTGCTGATAGACTGTGGTGCGAATGTAGATGCAAGACCTTCTCATCTGGTGCAGTTTGCCAAGATGGGATCTGTATATATGGAACATGTAATGGGCGTAAAGAATCCGAAGGTCGGGATCGTGAACATCGGCGCGGAGGAGGAAAAGGGCAACGCATTGGTGAAGGAGACGTTCCCTCTTTTGAAAAACTGTCCCGACATCAATTTTATCGGAAGCGTTGAAGCCAGAGATATTCCGGCGGGGGCGGCGGATGTGGTCGTTTGCGAGGCTTTTGTGGGAAATGTGGTTTTGAAGACTTATGAAGGGGTAGGCAATACGCTGATCAAGAAAGTGAAGGCGGGCATGATGACGAGTCTTCGGAGCAAGATCGGCGCGCTTCTTGTAAAGCCCGCACTGAAGCAGACATTGAAAGCGTTCGACCTTGAGCAGTACGGCGGCGCACCGCTTCTGGGATTAAAGGGACTGGTAGTGAAGACGCACGGCAGTTCCAAATCTGTGGAGATCAAAAATTCTATCTTACAGTGTATTACTTTTACGGAGCAGAAGATCAATGAGAAGATCAGGGAGATGATCCTCAACGAAGAGTCTGTAGCTGAAGAGGATAAATAGAGCACATCTGCGCTGTTGAAATGTTATATCGGAAGGTGCATGATTTGCAGTATTGCAGAGAAGATAAAGGGGGCGGCCGCCGGCATGGAATTAGATAAATTAAAAGAAGTGATAGCGCATGTATTGAACGTGGATCCAAAGGAGATCACCCTGGAAACCACTTTTACGGAAGATCTGGGTGCGGATTCCCTTGATGTATTTCAGATCGTTATGGGGATCGAGGAGGCGTTTGAAATAGAGATTCCGGCTGAGAAGGTGGAGCATATCACGACGGTGGGGGAAGCGGTTGAGCTGATCAAAGGTTCTATGTCATAAAGGTAATTATGAAAAGCCCTTTTCGTAAGAAGGGGCTTTTCCATGTTGGTGCGCAGGCCCGCATAAGGAAATCTGCCGTTAAAACGGTATGCGGACTGGGCAGCAGGCGGGGAGGGGAACCTTCCTGTTCGATGATTGCGGAGGATTTCATGTTAGAAGAAAAGATGGCACAGTTGGAACAAAAGATAGGCTACTGCTTTCAGAACAGGCTGTTTCTGCGGCAGGCGCTGACCCACAGTTCTTTTGCCAATGAACAGAAGATCAATAAATTTGAAAATTATGAAAGGCTGGAATTTCTGGGAGATGCAGTGCTTGAACTGATCAGCAGCGATTACATCTTTCAGGAGAATCCTGATATGCCGGAAGGGAAAATGACAAAATACCGTTCTTCTGTTGTCTGTGAACCGGCATTGGCATACTGCGCCAGAGAAATCAGTCTGGAAAAATATATCCTGCTTGGCAAAGGGGAAGAAGCCACCGGCGGAAGAAATAGGGATTCCATTATTTCCGACGTTATGGAGGCTGTGATCGGTGCCATATATCTGGACAGCGGCATAGAACAGGCAAAGTGTTTTATCCATCGTTTTATTTTATCAGATTTGGAACATAAGCAGCTTTTTTATGATGCCAAGACGATCCTGCAGGAAGAAGTGCAGAAAGAGAATCGGGGAAAACTGCATTATGAGCTTGTGCGGGAGGAAGGCCCGGAACATGACAAGGTTTTCGTGGTGGAAGCATGGGTAGATGACGTGAAGGCAGGAAGCGGAACCGGGCATTCCAAGAAAGCGGCGGAGCAGAAAGCGGCTTATGAAGCGCTGGTCGCGTCCGGATTTTCCGGGGCGGGGAATGAAAAGGGTTTCAATCAGCCGTGATAAAATCTGCAGAACCGTGCGGGCAGGAAAGAAGTATTCAGACGAGAGGTACATATGTATTTAAAAAGTATAGAGGTGCATGGGTTTAAGTCCTTTGCAAACAAGATCAATTTCAAATTCCATAACGGTATTACCGGTATTGTGGGACCAAACGGTTCCGGCAAGAGTAATGTGGCGGATGCCGTCAGATGGGTGCTGGGAGAGCAGCGGATCAAGCAGCTTCGTGGAGCCAGTATGCAGGACGTGATTTTTTCCGGAACGGAGATGCGTAAACCTCTGGGCTATGCCTATGTGGCTATCACCCTTGACAATGCGGACCACCAGCTGGCGATCGACTATGATGAGGTGACGGTTTCAAGAAGGCTGTACCGTTCCGGTGAGAGTGAATATATGATCAACGGCGCCGTATGCCGTTTGAAGGATGTCAACGAGTTGTTTTATGATACAGGTATCGGTAAAGAGGGCTATTCTATTATCGGTCAGGGACAGATCGACAAGATCCTCAGCGGCAAGCCGGAAGAGCGAAGGGAACTGTTTGACGAGGCAGCCGGTATCGTCAAATTCAAGCGCAGGAAATATGCGGCACAGAAGAAGCTGGAAGATGAGAAGCAGAATCTGCTGCGTGTCAACGATATTCTTGCCGAACTGGAAAATCAGATCGGGCCGCTGGAAAAACAATCTGAAAAAGCTAAAGTATATCTGAAGAAAAAAGAAGAACTGAAAACCCTGGATGTCAATGTTTTTCTTCTGGAAAATGTGCGTGTGCGGCAGCAGCTTGCCGATGTGGACGGAAAGTTAAAAATCGCAGGCGGCGACCTGGATGAGACGACCCGAAAATATGAGCATATTAAGGAAGAGTACGAGCAGGTACAAAGCAGGATTGAACTGCTGGAACAGGCCATCGAGACAGCCAGATCCACGCTGACGGATACGGGTGTTATGCGGTCAAAGCTGGAAGGCGAGATCAATGTCCTGAAAGAACAGATCCATTCGGCGGAGGGCAACGAAGAGCATCTGCAGAACCGCATCCGCAGCATTCAGGAACAGATCGACGAGCGCACGGCGGAGAAGGATAAGATCCTGACGGAAAAAGGGGAGACAGACGGGAAGCTGGAAGAACTGGAACGGGCGAGAACCGAAGCCAGACAGCTTCTGGAGGAGACCCAGGGCAGAATCGCAGAACTGAACAATCATATTGAGACAGGCAAGAATACGATTATCGACGCACTGAATAACCGTGCTACGATCAAATCCAAGCTGGGACGTTATGACACCATGCTTGAGCAGGTGAAGATCCGCAAGGCGGAACTGAATTCCAGACTGCTGCGTGCCAAGTCAGATGAGGCGGCGCAGACGGAAAATATCAAGAAGCTGGAAGAGGAGTTTGAGGCTGTCAATGTGGTGATCCGCGAACTGAACGAGAAGCAGGAGAGCATGGAAGAACAGCTTGCCGGGCTTCGGGAAGAACTGGCGGGAAGAGACCAGAAACTGCGGGATACGCAGGTGCTGTATCATCAGGAAAAGTCCAAACTGGAGGCGCTGGCTAATCTGACGGAGCGCTATGAAGGCTATGGCGGTAGCGTAAAGGCTGTCATGGAACGGAAAGGCCAGGAAAAGGGAATCATCGGCGTAGTGGCCGATATCATACAGGCGGAAGCAAAGTACGAAACAGCCATTGAGACGGCTCTCGGCGGCAATATCCAGAACATTGTAACAGAGGATGAAGAGACGGCGAAGCGCATGATCAGCCATCTGAAAAAGACCAGGGCGGGGCGCGCCACTTTCCTGCCGCTTACCAGCATTACCCGTCCCCAGGAGTTCAAGAATCCGGAGGCGCTGAAAGAAGAAGGCGTCATCGGCATGGCGGACGAACTGGTGAAGGTGGATAAGAAATACCGGAATGTGGCGAAAGCGATGCTGGGAAGGATCGTAGTCATTGACAATGTGGATCATGCAGTTAAGATTGCCAGAAAATTTGATTACGGCATTCGTATGGTCACGCTGGAAGGAGAACTTCTCGTGCCGGGCGGAGCCATCAGCGGCGGTGCCTTTAAGAACAATTCCAATCTTCTGGGCAGACGGCGTGAGATGGAGGAATTGGAGAAGAAGGTCAAACAGTATGTTGTCGATGTGGACAGGCTTTTAAATGACATTGAGGAGACGAAGCGCAGAAGAAACAAGCTGCGTCTTGAAATAGAAGATGTGAAGGGTCAGCTTCAGCGTAAGTTCATCGAACAGAATACGGCTCGTATGAATGTGATGCAGGCCAGAGACAAGAAAAGTGAGACCGAAGAGGGATTCGGCGAGTTAAAGACCGAGGAGCAGGATATTGAGCTTCAGATCAAGGAGATCCAGACAGGTAAGGATGAGATTGCCAGAGAACTGGAAGATTCCGAGGCGCTTGAAAAGAATGTGGAAGTACAGATCGCCGAATTTCAGAAACTGCTGGAGGAAAAACGGGCAGAAGAGTCTGGGCAGGCGGCCAGGGTATCCGAATGGGATGTGGAAGTCGAGAAGATGCGTCAGGGCGTAGATTTCCAGAGACAGAATCTGGAACGTGTGGAGGGTGAACTTGCAAGACACACATCGGAACTGACAGAAGTACAGGAAGGCCTGCATCTGGGTAAAGAAGAGGTGGAGCGTAAGAAAGCAAGCATTCTGGAAATTGAGAAGACCATTGCCTCTTCTTATACCGCACAGACAGATGCGGAACAGAAGCTGAAAGAGGACATTGCGACGAAGGAAGAACTTTCGACCAGACAGAAGAACTTCTTCACATCAAGAGAAGAACTTGCACAGCGCATGACGGCGCTGGATAAGGAAGTTTATCGTCTCAACAGCCAGAAGGAACGTATGGAGGAATCCATCGAATCCCAGATCAACTATATGTGGGATGAGTATGAGATTACACTTTCTGATGCGGAGTCACTCAAGGATGACGAGATGAATGATCTGCCGGCCATGAAAAAAGAAATCACGGCACTCAAGGACGCCATCAAAAAGCTGGGGGACGTAAATGTCAATGCGATCGAGGATTACAAGAATCTGATGGAACGATATACGTTCTTAAAGACCCAGCATGATGATCTGGTGGAAGCGGAGAAAACGCTGATGGGCATCATAGAGGAACTGGATACTTCCATGCGGAAGCAGTTCAATGAGAAATTTGCCGAGATCAACAGGGAATTTGACAAAGTATTCAAGGAGCTGTTCGGCGGCGGTAAGGGAACGCTTGAACTGATCGAGGAAGAGGATGTGCTGGAAGCGGGTATCCGTATCATCGCACAGCCGCCGGGTAAGAAGCTGGTCAATATGATGCAGATGTCCGGCGGGGAGAAATCTCTGACGGCGATCTGTCTGTTGTTTGCAATCCAGAATCTGAAACCCTCACCGTTCTGTCTGCTGGACGAGATCGAGGCGGCTCTGGACGAGAGCAACGTGGGAAGATTTGCCAAGTACCTGCATAAATTGACGAAGAATACACAGTTTATTGTTATTACCCACAGGCGCGGAACCATGGAAAAAGCGGATCGCCTTTACGGTATTACCATGCAGGAGAAGGGCATTTCGACGCTTGTGAGCGTAAATTTGATCGATAAGGAATTGGATGACTGATGAGTGAAGAGAAAAAAGGCTTTTTTGCCAGATTAAAAGAAGGGTTGACCAAGACAAGGAATAATATTGTACACGGCATTGATGCAGTGTTCGGCGGATTTTCCAGCATCGACGAGGATTTCTACGAAGAACTGGAAGAGATTTTGATTATGGGGGATATCGGCGTAAAAGCCACCGGAGAGATTCTTGATAAGCTTCGTGAACAGGTCAGGGAAAATCATATCAAAGAGCCAGCGGACTGCAAGGACTTCCTGATCCGGAATATCAAGGAACAGATGCAGGTGGGCGAGACGGCGTATGATTTCGAGAAGGAGCAGTCCGTGGTGCTGGTGATCGGCGTCAACGGCGTCGGAAAGACTACCACTGTGGGCAAGCTTGCCGGTAAATTAAAGGCACAGGGAAGAAAAGTGATTCTTGCGGCGGCGGATACTTTCCGTGCGGCAGCAGGAGAGCAGCTTCACGAGTGGGCTAACCGTGCCGGCGTGGATGTGATTGGCGGGAAGGAAGGCTCCGATCCGGCCAGTGTGATTTTTGATGCGGTGAATGCGGCCAGGGCGCGGAATGCGGATGTACTTTTGTGTGATACGGCGGGAAGACTCCACAATAAGAAAAATTTGATGGAAGAACTGAAAAAAATCAACCGCATCATTGATAAAGAATTTCCTGATGCCCACAGAGAAAATCTGGTGGTACTGGACGGGACTACCGGACAGAACGCTTTACAGCAGGCAAAGGAATTTGGGGAGGCTGCTGATCTGACAGGCATTATCCTGACTAAGATGGACGGCACAGCCAAGGGCGGTATCGCGGTGGCGATTCAGTCTGAACTGAAAATCCCGGTGAAATATATCGGGGTCGGTGAGACGATAGAAGATCTGCAGAAATTTGACGCGGATCAGTTTGTGGATGCGTTGTTTGATACGGGGAATTCCGGACAGGCTGAGGAATTGTAATAGAGTTTTTCCGGATGGAGTATTGAAGCGGAAAGCGGCAGTTAAGAGACAAACGAGGGGGTAATGGAATGAAGGAACTTTCATTGGATAAGTTTGAAGAGGCATATGAGGTTGTCAAAGAGGTGGCTTCGGAGACGAAACTGATCTACAGCGACCACTTCAGTACGCAGACGGGCAATAAGGTATATTTAAAGCCTGAAAATATGCAGCTTACGGGTGCATATAAGCTGCGCGGGGCTTATTATAAGATCAGTACGCTGTCAGAGGGAGAACGGAAGAAAGGACTGATCACGGCATCTGCGGGCAATCATGCTCAGGGCGTTGCCTATGCGGCCAAGTGCTACGGTGTGAAAGCGGTGATCGTGATGCCCACGACAACGCCTTTGATCAAAGTGAACCGCACAAAGGGGCATGGTGCGGAAGTGATTCTTCACGGTGACGTATACGATGAGGCCTGTGCATATGCCTATCAGCTTGCGGAGGAGAAAGGATATACGTTTGTGCATCCTTTTGATGATCTGGATGTGGCCACCGGCCAGGGAACCATTGCCATGGAAATCATCAAGGAACTGCCGCTGGTGGATTACATTCTGGTGCCCATCGGCGGCGGCGGGCTTGCCACAGGGGTCTCCACACTGGCGAAGCTTCTGAATCCCAAGATCAAAGTGATCGGTGTGGAGCCGGCAGGAGCAAATTGTATGCAGGAATCCATCCGGGCAGGCAAGGTACTGACGCTGGACGGGGTGAGCACCATTGCAGACGGTACGGCGGTGAAGACACCGGGTACGAATATTTTCCCCTATGTGAGCAAAAATCTGGATGACATTATCACAGTGGAGGATGAAGAGCTTGTGGTATCTTTTCTGGATATGGTGGAGAACCATAAGATGATCGTGGAAAATTCCGGCCTTTTGACAGTGGCGGCGTTGAAACATCTGGATGTGAAAAATAAGAAGATCGTCTCTATTTTGAGCGGCGGAAATATGGATGTGATTACCATGTCCTCGGTGGTGCAACAGGGACTGGTGCTGCGGGACAGAATCTTTACGGTATCGGTGCTTCTGCCGGATAAGCCGGGCGAGTTATCCAGAGTGGCTGATGTGATCGCGAAGCAGAGCGGCAATGTTATCAAGCTGGAACATAATCAGTTCGTCTCCATCAACCGCAGTGCGGCAGTGGAACTGCGCATTACGCTGGAAGCCTACGGTACGGAGCATAAAAATCAGATCATTGAGGCCCTGAACCAGAACGGGTATCAGCCCAAGGTCGTGCGTGTGGGAATCTGATTCAGACAAAACACATGACAACACCTTGTTTTCAGATATATGGTATCTTCGACGGTGAATCATGAAAAGTCAGACTGGCGGGTCTGGCTTTTTCGGGTTGCGGGACAGAAGAAAGAGACATGTTTTTACAGGTTTAAAGACAATACGGCGGCTCTGCGGGGTATGCATAATTTGGAGCAGGAGAAGCGTGAAAGACATGAACAGGACAAATATGCTATGAATTCATGAAAAAAGGACATGCTAAGAAGGATGCCGGGTATTATTAAATCTTATATGATTCTGCTGGTAAAACAGTCTGCATATAATTTGGCAGAATACCGGGTACTGCAGGCATAGGATCATACTGCAGCACTTGTCAGACTGTTTTCAGCCGGGGGAGACGGGATATGAAGAGCGAAAAAGAGAAAAAAGAGAAGAAAAATAAAAATTTTTACAAAAAAAGCAAGACAGAATGGTTAAAGAAATATATTATTATAACAGTGGCGGCGTTTGTTTATGCAACAGGGGTCAGTCTTTTTATTGATCCTAATAATATGGCGCCGGGCGGTGTAACCGGTATTGCGATTATACTGAACCGGATCATTCCTGTGAGCACAGGAACACTGATCCTGCTTATCAATATACCGATCCTTATATTTGGAATCTGGAAGTTCGGCTTCGGGCTGACGCTGTCAAGTGTTTACGCAACGGCACTTATTTCCGTGTTTACCAATATTTTATCGACCCTTCCGGCGGCCACCTGTGATAGACTGTTGGCAGCGATTGCGGGAGGAATGCTGTCGGCGGTTTCGATCGGCGTGATCTTTCGGGCGGGTGCCACTACAGGAGGCCTGGATATCATTGTCAAAGCGCTTCGTCTGCGGTTTCCGCATTTAAAGACAGGGAATCTTTTCTTTATAGCGGATGCCATTGTGGTGACAATGTCGGGCATTGTTTTTCAGAATATTGATGCGGCACTGTACGCAGCCATTGCAGTTGGATGTTCATCGGTTACCATGGATGTGGTGCTCTACGGGCGGGATGAGGCGAAGCTTCTGTATATTATCAGTGACAGGCCGAATCAGATCACATCCCGCATTTTAGAGGAGCTGGATGTGGGAATGACGCATATTAACGGGCGGGGCGCCTACAGCGGAGTCGAGAAGCAGGTACTCATGTGTGCCATGAAGAAAACAGTATTTCCGCGGGTTGAGAGTATTGTGAAAGAGGAAGATCCGGATTCCTTTATGATCGTGACAAGCGCTTCGGAAATTTTTGGCGAGGGGTATAAGAGCTATTTCAGTGAGCGAATCTAGTACAACGAATTATTAATTTCTGATATACGGACACAGAAATCCAGTTGAACAGCAGCGCTCGTTTTAGAGATTGAAACAGAAAAGAAACAGATGATTTTACCGGAAGAAATGCGTGGAAAAGAAATATAGAGGGAGATTGTATGCGGGAAAACAATTTTTACGGTAAGAAACATAAGAAAAAACGCAGGAGAAGCGAGAACGGGATATTGATCGGTTCGATCATATTATGTCTTGTTACGCTGGGTGCGATCACGGTCTGTCTGATGACGGTGTTTAAATACCGGGCTGTGCAGATGGAAAATACAGTGGTAATGAACGAACTGGAAGCTATCCGCATGGACGAGACCATCACTTATACGCAGGGTGAAGTGGATGCCATGCTTGCCAAGGCAGAGACGGATGCGAAGGAACAGACGACCAGAGATGTGAGCAGTCAGTTTTTGGATAAAATGAAGGAGATGATGTCTTCCGAGGACACCAGTACTGTGGATATGCTGCGTGCCTTTTTCCCGGATGAGATCGTGCTGGCAGATGCGGGAAGGTTTCACTTTTTTCCGATTACGGATCAACTGGCCCATCATACATATGATCTGAATAAGTTTGCGCTGGACGGAAATCAGGAAATGAAATATTATGAGAACGGAGAGACAGTTTCCCGCAAGGGTGTGGATGTGTCCAAGTATCAGGGGGATATCGACTGGGAGAAAGTTGCGGCTGACGATGTGGAGTATGCGTTTATCCGGCTGGGAATCAGAGGATATACGGAAGGCGCGATCCAGGAGGACGAAAAATTTGAGGATAATATAAACGGCGCGCTGGATCATGATCTTCAGGTGGGGGTGTACTTTTTTACCCAGGCTGTCAGTGTGGAAGAGGCGGAAGAGGAAGCACAGTTCGTCTTGGATGCGATAGAACCGTATGATGTCAGATATCCGGTGGTACTTGACGTGGAGGATGTGTCAAATTCTAATGCGAGAACCCGCGATCTGACAAAAGAAGAACGGACACAGTATTGTATTGCTTTTTGTGAGATGATCAAAAATGCGGGATATAAGCCGATGATCTACGGGAATCTGAAGACTTTTATGATGATGCTGGATCTGGAACAGCTGGAAGACTATGATAAATGGTTTGCCCTCTATGATGAGCAGGTGTATTATCCGTATGCATTTAAAGTGTGGCAGTATACGGATTCGGGACAGGTAGACGGCATCAAAGGAGATGTGGATCTGAATATCAGTTTTGAGGATCTGTCGGAAGAATAGAGTGACTTTGTAATTCCGCGAAACGAAATTAACGGGGCAGACAAATTACCGGAGAATGCAGAAGCAGGAGATGGACAGACAGTCAGCTAAAAAATTAAATGGAAAAGAACCATATATAACAGAAGATGAAGGGGGAGAATTCGAGCGTTACGAAAAGACGGGATACCTTAAGGAATCGTGCCGGGTATTTCATCTGCGTGACTGTGTGGAGAAAGAATTCTCCTTTCACTATCATGATTTCTATAAGATTATTTACTTTGTGGACGGCAGAGTGGATTATAATGTGGAAGGTAAAACATATCATCTGAAGCCCCATGACTTTGTGCTGGTGGGAGCCAATGTGATCCATAAGCCGGAAATTGACGGAAGGGTTCCTTATGAAAGATATATCATTTATCTGTCGGAGGAATTTGTTTCACAGGGGAATGAGCGTGGAGAAAGCCTGCGGTACTGCTTTGAACAGGCGGCACAGTCCCAGAACCGGGTCATTCATTTTACGCCAGAGAGCTATGAGGAGATCGTGGGCTGTCTGCTTCGCATGGAGCGCATCGAAGGGCAGAAGGACGAATATATGGGGGATTTTCTGCTGAAAAGTGTTATGCAGGAATTTATGGTAATATTCAACAGAAATTTATTCCGGCAGCCCAGGGCTTTTATTACCACTGCGGTATACCATGAGAAAGTGATCGATGTGATTGCCTATATTCAGGAGCATCTGGCGGAGGAGATCAATGTGGATCTGCTGGCGGGATACTGCTATGTCAGCAAATATTATCTGATGCGGCAGTTTAAGGAAGCTACGGGCTACAGCATTCATCAGTATGTCAATGAAAAGCGGATCCAGGCGGCGAGACGGATGATCCTGTCGGGAATGCCGGCCTCTAAGGCGTGCTATGAATGCGGTTTTCGGGATTATTCCACTTTTGCGAGACGGTTTAAGATGATCGTTGGAGTAGCGCCGTCGAAGCTTGGGGGAAAGGAGTAAAAGCAGTTATGCATGACAGAAGGGCAGCCTGACTGGTGGAAGAGTTACAATTCACACCTATGCCAGATTTCGCATTAATTTACGGTTATCCAGTGTGAATTGCAACGATGATGCACACA
>ERZ808035.581-NODE-581-length-29814-cov-8.537344_pt1 | contig 29814 bp, 28 predicted proteins | sample MGYA00380189_ERZ808035 | MGnify/ENA primary metagenome ERZ808035 (study PRJEB31490, sample SAMN06133407) | mouse gut metagenome | isolation source: M5_1 | host: mice | place: China: Chengdu | collected 2015-05 ...
GAGCCGCCTTGCGGCGGTTGCGCTCCGAAACGCGCCTGCGGGCGCAGCCGCACACACCCCTCCTTCCCGTTGCGGAGATCTCCCCTCTTTTTTGACAGCCTGGCACGGGAGACGGATAAACCGTCTCCCGTGTCCCACTTCTGTGCTCTTACGCCGTCTCAATCAACTCCCGGAACACCGGCAGGCTCCGCTGGATCATGTCGTAATCCACACAGGTGCTGACCCGGAAGAAATCCGGGCAGCCAAAGTCACCGCCGGGAACCACCAGAAGGTTTTTCTCCTTGGCCCGGTCGGAGAAGGCCTGGGCGTCGCCGCCGGGAGCCTGGACAAACATGTAAAACGCCCCTGTGGGCTTGGCGCAGCGGTAGCCGTAGGCGGTCAGCGCCTCATAGAGGGCGGTGCGGTTGCGGTCATAGGCGTTCAGATCCGGCCGCACTTCGGCGCACCGGGCCACCACCAGCTGCTGGAGGGAGGGGGCGCAGACGTGGCCCAGCACCCGGGCCGCCCCGGCCACGGCGGCGTAGACCCGCTGGCTGTCCTCCGCCTGATCCGGAACACAGGCATAGCCGATGCGCTCACCCGGCAGGGAGAGGGACTTGGAATAGGAGTAGCAGACAATCGTATTGGGATAGATGTTAGGGATAAAGGAGGCCTCCGCGCCGTCGTAGGCCAGCTCCCGGTAGGGCTCGTCCGCCAGAATATAGATAGGGTGGCCATACCCCTGGGACCGGCGGGTCAAAATCTCTGCCAGCCGCTCCAGCGTCTCCCGGGTGTATACCACGCCGGAGGGGTTGCAGGGCGAATTGATGATAACGGCCTGGGTGTGAGAGGTAATCCGGGTCTCCAGCTCGTCAAAGCGGATCTGGAAGGCCTCCCGGTCAGCGGGCACCACCACGAATTTCGGGCCGTTGGCCTCCACAAAGGGGCGGTACTCGGCAAAATAAGGGGCTATGGCCATGATCTCCGCCCCCTCCACCGCCAGGGCCCGGATTGCGGCAATCAGCGCCGGGGCAGCACCGCAGGTAAAAAAGAGGTTTTCAGGGCGGATACGGGCATTGTAGCGGGTGTTCAGATCCGCCGCTACCGCGGCGCGGGCCTCATCACTGCCGCCGGCAGTGGTATAGCCGTGAACAGCCAGGCTGTCCCGCTGCTGAACAATAGAGACAAATGCCTCGTTCACCTCCGGCGGGGATGGGATGGAGGGGTTGCCGATGGAGAAGTCGTAGACCTTCTCCCGCCCCACAATCTTCGCCTGCTTCAACCCGTATTCAAAGAGCTCCCGGATACAGGACCGCTTGGAGCCGAGGGCATACATCGTCTCTGAGACCATTGAGAATCACACTCCTTTGTTGTCTGTGACCAGGCCTTGTTTGAAAATTGGCGGAATGCCGGATTGCGGCAGATTTTTTTGCCAGGCAAGGCGATTTCCCGCAGGAATCCTGACGGATTTTAAGGGAAATCAACGCAGCCCTGGTGAAAAGAGATGCCGTAAGACGGCGTTTCGACATTTTTTAAACAAGGCCTAAAATCGGGATGGGAAAAGAGTACCACGGCCGGAGGCGTCTGTCAAATCACAGGCCGAACTCCGGGGCATAGGCAACCGTACCGCCGAGCGGCGCTGCGTCCTCCCAAAGCCTCAGCGCCATAAAGTTGGCAGAGGGGATGCCCTCCGGAACAGCGACGCCGAACTGCTCTGCCGGGCGGTATCCCATCCGGGGATAATAGCGCTCGCTTCCCAAAACCAGGATATAGGAATGCCCCAGGGACCTGGCAATCCTGTGGCCCTCTTTTACCAGGGCCGTCCCCACACCCTGCCGTTGGAATTCCGGCCTTACGGAGAGCGGCGCCAGCACCAGGACGGGCTCCGTCCCCACGGCGGCCCTGGTGAACATGATGTGGCCGGCCAGTGCGCCGTCCTTCTCCGCCACAAGCGCCAGCTCCGGCACATAGGCCCCTCCCCTCCGCAGGGCGGCCACCAGCTCCTGCTCATTGCCGTCGGCGTGTTCCGCGGCGGCAAAGGCGTCTGCAACCAACCGGTGGATCTCCGGATAGTCCTGTTCCCGTTCCTGTCTGATCAGCATGGCGGCATCCTCCTCGGAATTTTCTCCATCATACCCGAGGAATCCCCGTTTTGCAAGGGGAAATCTCCTCCGGTTGCGGCGAACGGCCCCGCGTGCTATAATAACCGTGTGACGCTTCCATCTGCTTTTGGGGAACCACTGAATAAACCCCCGCACACATCTTCACACCATAAATTCCCTCTGGACGGCGGCAGAATAGCACAGCGCCCGGCGGGGCAGACTGGAACACATTGAGGGGGTCGGACATGGACTGCGGATCATCGGGTTGTGGAAGCTGCGGCTCCTGCGGGGGCTGCAGCCGCAGGGAAATCGTCTTAACGCCGCCGGAGGCGGCGCTGCTGCTCCGTCTGGGGGAGGTCGCTTTCCTCCCGGTGGCCCGCCGGTACGACGGCGAGACGCCGGTCTATCTGGAGGAGACGGACTACACCGCCGCGGAATACGGCGAGGCTTTGACGTGGCTGCAATTGAAAGGGCTGGTGAGCCTGGATTACGACCGGCCCCTTTCCAACTTCGACTATGCCGCCTACGGGGAGTTTCCCCTTCGCGGCAGCGCCGCCCTCACTGCCGCCGGGCAGGAGGCGGTGGAGGTGTTGGAATTGCAGGGAGCAGCGGAATAAACCGAATGACAGACAGCGGAGCGCCGGAAATCCGGCGCTCCGCTGGTCTTTGGGGAAACTCAGAAACACTTGCGGTAGATGGCCTCCTCAGCCTCCAGGTCGAAGGGATAGTAGGCGTTGGTCATCAGCCGCTGCTGGTTGGCCTCCACAGACAGGGGGAAGGCCTTGAAGTCCGCCTCGGTAAAGCCGCAGTCCCGCAGGGGACGCAGGGGCAGGATGCGCTGGAGCAGGGCGTTCAGGGTGGGGATGGCGTCTTTCGCCTCGCAGCCCAGGATCCGGGCCACCAGCTCCTTAAAGCGCATGATCTCGCCGTCGGGGTTCTTCTCGTCATAGTAGTCCAGGATGGCGCCGAAGAGCATGTAGTTGCTCTCGCCGTGGGCCACGTGATAGGTGCCGCCCAGGGGGAAGCTCATGCCGTGAACCGGACCGCAGCCGGCCTTCAGGAAGGCAATGCCGGCGTAAAAGCTGGCGGTGACAAACTCGTCCAGATACTCGAACCGGGCGTCCTGGCCCTTCTCGTCGATGAGCTTGAAGCCCTTGAGGATCACGTCCATGGCCTTCTCGGAGAAGAGCTCGGAGGTCATGGTCTTGCGGTGGGGGCTCAGGAAGGACTCGGTGGCGTGGACCAGCGCGTCGATGGCGGAGCAGGCAAAGGGCTTGTAGGGCAGGGTTTTGATGAGGTCGGGAATCAGGCAGACCTTGTTGGGGATGATGTCGTCGCTGACCAGGCCCAGCTTGGTCTCGCCGCCGGTAAGCACGCCGTCCTTCTCATCCTTGACGATGGCCACGGAGATGTTGGTGCACTCGCTACCGGTGCCGCAGGTGGTGGGGATGGCGATGACGTCCTTCTCATGCTGGACGGGGAAGCGCTTGAAATAGAGGTTGTGCACGGTGTCCGGACGCTTGCAGCCCAGCAGCTTGCAGAGATCCATGATGGCCCCGCCGCCCACGGCGATGACCCGGTCATAGCTCTCGTAGGGGATGGCGTCGTACATGATCTGGATCATTTCCTCGCTGGGCTCGCCGGCGCCGAATTTCTCCTGGAACACAAACTGGCACTTCAGACCCAGCTCCTTCATAAAGGGGGTGTAGATAAACTCGTTGGTCAGCACCACATCCCGCTCGTTCAGCTTGAACTCCTCCGCCATGGCAGCGAAGGTATCGAACTTGTACACCGTGGGGGCGAAGATGATCTCGCGCTTGTCGGCCATCAGAGATGCGGAAAAAGCGTCCATTTTCTGAGCCATTGCAATCAGTCTCCTTAAATTAAAAGTTTCGGTCAAGCCTTTTCAAAGGCTTGCGGGGGTGCAGGGGGCGGCGCCCCCTGCGGGTCAGCCGCAAAACGGCTGATTGTCAAATCAGCGCCTGTCCGGCCAAGCCGGACACAGCGGAAACAAAGCAACGCACCAGGGGTATCCGCAGGGGCTCCGCCCCTGGACCCGCCAACCGAGGCTTCACCGCCTTACTTGCGGGCAATCGCCTTCTTCACGGCCTCCACGATGTTGGCCGCCCGCAGGCCGTAGGTGTCCATCAGGAAACCCTGGGGGCCCACCTGCCCAAACTGATCCTGCACACCCACAAACTCCTGCACGGTGGGAACGCTCTTTGCCAGACAGTTGGCAACCACACTGCCAAGGCCGCAGGTGACATTGTGGTTCTCGGCAGTGACAATGGCCCCGGTCTCCCTGGCGGCCTTAATCACCAGCTCCTCGTCCAGGGGTTTCCAGGTAAACATATCGATCACCCGGACGCTGATCCCCTCAGACTGCAGCTGTTCGTACGCCTTCAGGCTCTCATCCACCATGATGCCGGAGGTGATGACCGTGGCCTGATCCCCGTCGCTCTCATGGAGCACCACGCCCTTGCCGATTTCAAACTCACTGCCCTCGCCGTAAACCTGAATCACGTCCTTGCGCACAAAGCGGGTAAAGCTGACGCCCTCCACTTCGGCAAGGCCGCGGGTTACGCTGGCCAGCTGGTCGTAGTCCGCGGGATCCAGCACGGTGGTGCCGGGAATGCTCAGATACATGGCCGCGTCCTCCAGGGGCATGTGTGTGCCGCCGTTGAAGGCCGCCGTCACGCCCGCGTCGCTGCCCAGCACCCGGACGCTCAGCCCGGCGTAGGCGGCGGACATATAGATCTGGTCGTAGCACCGGCGGGAGGAGAAGGTTCCGAAGGAGTGGAAAAAGACCTTCTTCCCCGTGGCGGCAAGGCCCGCGGCCACGCCTGCGGCGTTGCCCTCGGCGATGCCGGCCTCAAAGGCCCGCTCGGGATAGTTTTTCCGCAATTGCTTGGTATTGATACATCCCATCAGGTCGCAATCCACATAGACGATGCTCTTATCCTCAGCCATCATCTCATTCAAGGTCAGGGCGAGGCCGTCCCGGCAGGCCCGGGAGTCCTTTTCATGCTTGCCAATCAGTTTCACATTCATTTCTCACACCCTCCTTCAGGCGTTCTTCGCATCTTCCAGGGCCTTCTCAGCGGCGGCAAGCGCCTCCTGCCACTGCTCTTCCTTGGGCTGGGAGGAGTGGTCGTGCTTCGGCTCGGCAAAGGTGGCGCCCTTGCCCTTGCAGGTGTCCAGCACAATGCAGCTGGGCACGCCCTTGCAGGCCTTTGCGTTCTGAATGGCGTTATAGATGGCGGTCACATCGTGGCCGTCGATCTCCTGGGTGTACAGGCCAAAGGCCGCCGCCTTCTTCGCAATGTCGCCGTGATCCAGGATGTCGGCGGTGGTGCCGTCCAGCTGATAGCCGTTGTTGTCGATAAAATAGATGATGTTGTCCAGTTTGTGGGCATATGCGAAGTGGAAGCCCTCCCAGACCTGGCCCTCGTCGGCCTCACCGTCGCCGATGACGCAGTACACGGTGTTGTCCCGGCCATCGATCCGGTTGCCCAGGGCCGCGCCGGTGGCGGTGGAGACGCCCTGGCCCAGAGAGCCCGTGGTCAGATCCACGCCGGGGGTCAGCTTGCGGTCGGTGTGGCTGGGGAACTTGGTGCCGGGCTGGTTGAGGGTGTATGCCTCCTCCATGGGATAGAAGCCCTTCAGCCCGAAGGTGGCATAGGCCACGGGGCCTGCGTGCCCCTTGGAGAGCACCAGCCAGTCCCGGTCCTCCCAACGGGGGTTCTTGGGATCCACCTTCATGACCTCGCCGTAGAGCACGGCCATCAGATCCGCCAGATCCATGGAGCCGCCCACGTGACCAAAGCCCCGGGAATGGATGACCTTCAGCGTCTCCAGCCGGATCTGGGCCGCCAGAACCTTGAGATTTTTTTCATTCATCAGGTTTCTCTTCCTTTCCATGTTTTGATGCCTGCCGTGCCGGGGGTTCCCCGCGGGCAGGGAGATTCATCAGAGCAGGACTTCCCGGCAACTGTGTGCGTTCACACATTTTGAGACAACCATTGCCGGAGGCCTTGTTCATATACGCGCTTATTTTACTCCTTTCCAAACCGTTCCGTCAACAACTGTTTGAATTTTCACAATCCATTGGAGGAAGTGAAAAAAAACGCGTTTCTTTTCATAACAAATCACCAAAAGGCCGGGCCGCAAAGCGGCATGGCTGAGGCTGCCGAAACATCCTGCGGACGTTTCGGCAGCCTTGTCCGGGAACCGGGCCAGCGCTCTGTTCCCTCTTATTCGTACCGGGTCCCGGTGCCCTCTACCATGGCGTCATAGGCCCGCTTGACCTTGTCGTAGTTCTTGTCCCGGTCCAGGGCCACGCCCCGGCCCACGCCGTCCACAATGCGTCCCACGCCGATGGTGTTCAGCTTCTCGTCGGTCTCCGCCAGCAGCGCGGGGGCGGAGCCGGGATCAGTGGAGCGGCCGTCGAAGATGATGTGCAGGTACACCCGGTCCAGCCCGTTGTCCCGGGCCATCTCGCAGATGTTCAGGGGGTAGTCAATGCACCCGTGGGAGGATTTATAGGTGAGGTACGCCAGCAGGTGCAGGGCCGTGCCGTTTTTCTTGGCGTGCTCAATGGCCTGGAGGAAGATGGGGTTCTGCTTGAAGCTGCCGTCCTTTACGGCGGCATCCAGGCGGACGTCGTCCTGCATCACGCAGCGGCCCGCACCCAGGTTGGAGTGGCCAGCCTCGGAGTTGCCGGCCTTCCCCGCGCCCAGGCCCACAAACTCGCCGGAGGCGTGGAGCCTGGACCAGGACTGGTTCGCCAGCAGGGAGTCCCAGTAAGGCGTGTCGGCGATGTGGATGGCGTCGCCGTCGTCGCCGGTGCCAAGGCCCCAGCCGTCGCAGATGATGAGGAGCATCTTCCGGCCCTGGCCCCAGCTCTTGCCCTCGCAGAGGGACCTGCCGTCCATCTCGGCGGGCTGGGGGATGCCCATCACGTCCAGCACCGTGGGGGAAACGTCGCCCAGGGAGCCGTCCCGCAGGGCGATGGGGCTCTTGTCGGCGGGGTCGATCATAATGAAGGGCACCAGGTTGGTGGTGTGGGCCCCGTCGGGCTTCCCGGCGGCGGTGTAGAGCTTTTCAATGTTGCCGTGGTCGGCGGTGATGGCCACCACGTAGCCCTTGCCCAGGGCGTCGTTCACCACTTTATCCAGATATTGGCTCACATAGCCGCAGGCCTTGATCTTGGCCTCGGTGTTCTGGGTGTGGCCGATGACGTCGCCGTTGGCGAAGTTCGTCACCACAAAATCGTACTTCCCCAGGGCGTCCATCACGGTGTCCGCCACCTTGGGCAGGGACAGCTCCGGCTGCTGGTCAAAGTCAATGCCCTTGGGAGAGGGGATGCACACGTCGTCCTCCCCGGGGAAGGGGTTGTTCTCCCCGCCGTTGAAGAAGAAGGTCACGTGGGCGAACTTCTCGCTCTCGGCACAGTGGAACTGACTTTTGCCCGCCTCGCTGAGGACCTGGGCCAGGGGCTTCACCACCTTGGCGGGGGCGAAGGCAATGGGCAGGTCCTTGAACTTGTCGTGATACATGGTCATGATGACGAAGTCCAGGTCGTTGAGCTTCCGGCGCTCCGCCTTGTCGAAGCCCTCCTCGGTGAACATCTCGGTGAGCTCGATCTCCCGCTCACCCCGGCGGCAGCAGAAGATGGCGGCGTCGCCGTCGGAGATCTTACCCACGGGCTTCCCGTCCTCCACCAGAACCATGGGCTCCAGGTGGTAGTCGTCCTGCCCCAGCTCATATGCCCGCTTGACGGCCTCCGCCAGCTGCGCGCCGCCGCGTTTCAAATCTGCCATATGAAAAACCTCCTTATGTCTATGAAATGCGTATTACTGTCCGTCGCCGGGCGGGATCAGCCGGTCAACAGCCACCCTGCCCCGCTCCGGGAAGATGTCCAGCAGCTGTGGGAAGGTGTAGACCTTGCCGTCGGGCATGTTCTCCTCCGTCAGCTTCAGGGGCTTCTCCCTGTTGTACTGCACCGTAACGGTCATGCCGAAGGCGCAGGCCTTGGCGCCCACAATATCCCGGTTCAGGTTGTCGCCCACATAGCAGCAGTTCTCCGGCTGAGCTCCAACCTCCTCCAGGGCGTAGTAGTAGATGGCGGGCCCGGGCTTGCGGACGTAGGTGATGGAGGACTGCTGAACGGTCTTGAAATAGGGCCGCAGGCCGTCGGCGTCCAGCCACTCGTCCACCTCCCGCTTCCCCACCAGGTCGCTGATGATGCCCATGGTGTAGCCCCGGGCGCACAGCTCCTTCACGGTCTCTGCGCCGCCCTCGACCACCGTGCGGCGGCCTTTGGTCTGGCGGTACTGGTAGGTCAGCTCCGCGGCGTTTTTCAAAATCCGCTCCCGGTCCATGTCATAGGCCAGCCAGCGGGTCCACAAAACCTCCTCCGGCGCCTCGCACATGAATTTCAGCGCCCACTCCCGGTACTTGTCGTACCGCTTGTCAATGACATCGCTGAACCACTGGTTGGGGTTGTCGGTCTCCACGCCGCACAGCTCCGCAATTTTGGCACGGGCCGCAGAGAGATAGGCGGGATCCTCGTCGATGACCCGGAAGGTGCCTCCCAGATCCAGGAAGATATAACGGATATCGGTGTTCATGCGTTATCGGCCTCCTTATCAGATGTACTCCTGCCAGTCCGCAGAAGCCGCAGGAATACGCTTTCCATCTCTTCAACGCAGCCGGCGGCAGTTTTGCTGCAGGGACCCGTGCCGCGGCTGCCGGTACAGCTTTTCAGTTCAGCGGGGGCAGCAGATCCAGAATCTCCCGGAAATCCTGAATCACCGCATCGGGGCGGTTCTCCTCGGTGAACTCCACCGGGTGCTTCTTCTCCGGGGATGAGAAGATGATGTTGCAGCCTACGCCGGCTCTCTTGGCCCCGGGAATATCCCGCTTGATATTGTCGGCCACGGATACGCACTCGCTCAGCTCCACGCCCATCTCCCCGGCCGCCAGCTGGTAAATCTCAAAGCAGGGCTTGCGCATATGGCAGACAGAGGACAGCACCACGGAATCGAAATACTGATCCAGCCCGTCCTCCTCCAGCCAGTCGGGGACTTCGTTCTCCCCGATGAGGTTGGAGATAATGCCCAGCTTATAGCCCCGCTCATGGAGGCCCCTGATGACCTCCACGCCGCCGTCCACAACAACCCGGCGGCCCTTGCACTGGCGGTACTGGAAGCTCAGCTCGTGGCAGACCTGTCCGATCCGCTCCCGGTCGTAGTCCGGCAGCAGCCACTTGCACCACAGCTCCTCGTCGCCGGACTCCCTGTTCTCCTCCAGGGCCCACTTGCGGTAGGGCTCATAGCGGTCCTCAACCATCCGGTAGAACTCCTCGTAGGGCACGGGAGAGCCGGCGATCTCCGCCATCTTCCGGCGGGCGTGGCGCATCCAGGGCTCCTCCAGCAGCGCGATGCGGAGGGTGCCGCCCAGGTCGAAGAAAACGGCCTTGTAGCGCTTTGTCGTATCCATGGTGTTCCTCCTTTTAAGTACGGGCGGGGAAAATATCAAGAAGCTCCGACAGAGCGGTGATCACATGGTCGGGGGTGAACTCCCTGCCGGTGGCGTGCTCGTTGTTCAACGTGTCGGGCTCGTCGATGCGGATCATCATGCCGAAGCCCGCGGCCTGGGTGCCCTCCACGTCCCGGACGGGGTTGTCGCCCACGTAGGCGCAGTTGGCCTCCGGGGTGCCGATGCAACGGCAGGCCAGGTGATAGATCTCCGGGTTGGGCTTGCGGAGCCGGACCTTGGAGGAGAGGATGGTGGTCTTGAAGCACTGGGCCACGCCGTCGGCGGCCATCCAGTCGGGAATCTCCGTCTCGGTGACGGTGTTGGCGATGATTCCCAGGGTATAGCCCCGGGCGCACAGCTCCTTGATCGTCGCCACGGCGTCGGGCCGGGCCACCCGGCGGCCGTCGTGATCCCGCCACAGGCGGGTGAGCCTGGGGGCGTTGGCAAAGATCATGTTGGGCTCGTACTCCGGCAGCATGTACTGGGTCCACAGCTCCCCCTCGGAGGCATCCAGCAGCGTCTCCTTGGACATCTTGCGGTACTTCTTCCACCGCTCCTCCAGCTTGGCAAAGAGCTCGTCATGGCTCTCCTTGGTCTGGATCAGCTCCATGAGGCCCGCCTCGGCCCTGTCGATAAAATCCTGCTCCTTGAGCACAATGCGCAGCGTATTGCCCACGTCAAAAAAAATCGTCTGAATATCGGGGGTCATTCCAAAGTCCTCCTTTAAAAATATAATGCGTCTTCCTTTGGGCGAAATCTGCCGGAAAGCCCCACGGGACTCCGGTGGTTAACCCCGGCGGCAAGTCTGTAAACGTTTGCGGCCTTTTACAGGTTTTATTCTAAATAAGAGTGGGTTCTTTGTCAATATCCCAAATGACAAAGAGTGGGGTGGTTTTTTCGTTTTTATGACCAAAGAGCGGAAAAAATCAGATTGTTATTGACAATACCATGAAAATCATATATGCTTTTCTCATATGGCCGGCAGGGGAAGCAATGCTGCCGGCCGCAAAAAAGCAAGCGGAAACGTTTACGGTTTTCCGGGGTGGAAAGGGACGATGTGTCATGAAGAGTGTTACCCTGAAGGATGTGGCAAAAGCGGCCGGCGTCTCCTATGCCACCGTCTCCCGGGCCCTGTCCGGCAGCCCGCAGATTGGAAGCGACACCCGGGAGCGCATCATCAAGCTGTGCGACGAGATGGGTTACACCACAAACTATGTGGCCCGCTCCATGGTGATGAAAAAAACGGACCTCATCGGCCTGGTGGTCCCCTCGGTGGACAACCAGTTCATGTCGGAGCTGGCCTACCACGCGGAGATGAGCGCCCGAACCCACGGCTACAACATCATGCTGTGCAACTCCGGCCCGGACCTGAAGCAGGAAAAGACCGTGGTCAAGCTGCTGCTGGGCCGCCAGGTGGACGGCATCCTCATCGTCCCCCAGGGGCCCAGAACCTATGAGAACATCAAGGCCTACACCGATCAGGTGCCCACGGTCTTTGTCAGTGAGAACCTCCGGGACCAGCCTCAGAGCTACGTCACCGTGGACAACAGCCGGGGCACCTATATCGGCACCAAATACCTCTACGATCTGGGCCACCGGGATATTTTGTACTTTGGACGGCGGCACACCACCACCCACCAGCTGCGTGCGGAGGGGTATATGCGGGCCTGTCAAGAGCTGGGCCTCCAGCAGCGGTTTTTCAACAGCGAGTACAGCCGCTCCTCCATCAGCAACGGCTATCAGATGGCAAAGGAGCTGTTCACCCGGCCTATCGACTACACCGCCATTTTCGCCTCTACGGACTCCCACGCCCTGGGCGTCATGCGGGCGGCGGATGAGCTGCGGATTGACATCCCGGGCCGCCTCAGCCTGATCGGATTCGACAACATCCCCTCGGCGGAGCTGCCCCGCATTGAGCTGACCACCATTGAACAGCCCCTGCGGGAGATGGCGCTCCAGGCCATGGACATGCTGCGGGACAAGATTGAGCACGGCACCCAGGGCTACGTCCATCAAATCCTTCTGCCCGGCCTGGTAAAGAGGGGTACGTGCCGGGCGCTGGACTGAGCGCCCGCCTTAAAACCGGCCCTGCGAAGACCGGGCGGCGGATTCTGCCCGGCGCCCCGGGAGCCGGGACAGGGCAACGCAGGAAAATTCAGGAGGGCCCGGCAAGGCGCCGGCCCCACTCAGGAAAGGGAGCAGATCTCATATGAACGGCTATCTCTACGATCCCCACACCCACACTGCGGAAACCAGCAAGTGCGGCCACCTCTTTGCCGCCGACGTGGTGGACCGCTATGTGCGCCACGGCTTCTCCGGCCTGGTTGTCACCGACCACCTCCACCCGGAATACCTCTCCCGCATCGACACCCAGCACAGCTGGGATGCCGTGATGGACCACTATCTCACCGGCTACCACGCCTCCAAAAAGCGGGGTGACGAGGTGGGCCTGGACGTCATCCTGGGCGCGGAGCTCCGCTTCCCGGAAAATGACAATGACTACCTGGTCTACGGCATTGACGAGCAGTGGCTCCGCTCCAATCCCTACATCTGCTGCATGAGCGCCCGGGAGTTCTATGATAAATACCACAGCCAGGTGCTGATTATCCACGCCCATCCCTTCCGCAAGGGCAGCGCCCCGGTGCAGGAGACCGCCGTCCACGGCGCCGAGATCATCAACGGCAACCCCCGCCATGAGAATAACAACGACAGGGCCCTCGCCCTCTGCCTGCGCCACCCGGAGTACTTCCGCCTGGCCGGATCCGACACCCACAGGGACGGCGACGAGGCCCGCGCCGGCGTCATCCTGCCCGAGCGGGTAACGGATTCCACTGCCTATAAGTCCATGATCGAAAGCGGGCAGTTCCGCCTGTGGAGCCCGGAATTTCAATCCTTCGTGGACGAGGACGAAAAAATCAGAAGAGGTGAGAGAAAATGAGTCAGTTTGACTCCCTGATTATCGGCGAGGTGGCCCGGGACACCAATGTGGACTATGACGGAACCACCGTTCAGGCCATCGGCGGTGCGGTGTATTACTCCGGCTTTGCCGCCGCCGGCATAGGGCACAAAATCGCGGTGCTCCCCAAGGCGGCTATGACCCCGGAGGAATTGACAGAGGCCTTTGCCAAAGCCCCCAACGTCACGGTATACCCCCTGCCCAGCGCCGCCTCCTTTGTGACAAAAAACGTGTACCACACCCCGGACCGGGAGCGCCGCACCTCTACGGTGGACAGCGTCATCGACCCCTACCGCACAGAGGAAATCCCCGCTGTGGACGCGAAAATCTGGCATCTGGCCGGTCTGGTGGGCGGCGATATTCCCAATGAGATCATCCCCTTTGCCGCGGAGCGGGCGATGGTGGCAATCGATGTGCAGTGCATGCTCCGCTGGGTGGAAAACGGCGGCATGGTATATCACGACTGGGCGGAGAAAAAGGAGATGCTGCCCTATGTCCGCTTCTTAAAAACCGACGCGGCGGAGGCGGAAATCCTCACCGGCCTCACCGACCGGGCGGAGGCCGCCAAAGTTCTCTACAGCTGGGGCGCCAAAGAGGTGCTGATCACCCACAACACCGAGGTCCTGGTTTACGACGGCAGGGAAATCCACACCTGCCCCATCCGGGCCAGGAACCTCTCCGGCCGCACCGGTCGGGGGGACACCACCTTTGCCGGGTATATCAACGAGCGGCTGACCCAGGACATCCCCACAGCCCTCCGCACCGCCACGGCCCTGGTCTCTCTAAAAATGGAGACTCCCGGCCCCTATATGGGCACCCGGCAGGACGTGGAGGGGTACATCAAAGAATTCTATTAAAAGGCACATAGATGAGCATACGGGCGGGACACCGGCGTTGGGTGTCCCGCCCTGTTTCCCTTTTGTAATCCTTTTAGTATCAAGCATATATTGAGGGCAGCCCCGTTCATTTCGTCTCGGGCGTGAAGAACACAAAGAAGGTGTCGCCGTCGTCGCCCTCCTCAAAAATCTCCAGATAGGAGATGGAGAAATCCTTGCTGTCAGCAGGCACCTCGTACACCAGCAGGCCCGTGCGCTCCTGGTTTATGCCCAGCTCATATGTACCGGGCAGCTGATCGTCGCTGATGGGGTCCAGCTCCTCAAAAGTCGCCGGGTCGGTGGTAATGGGCAGGCGGTAGTCCTCCTCCCCGCTGCCGCCCCACTGGGCCTGGAAATCGGTGTCGTACATCTCCACACTGGCGGTGGAGGTGTTCTTCACAGTGATCTCCACCACCAGCAGTTTGCAGCCATCCGCCGCCGTACGGCCGGCAAACTCGCCGCAGGTGTAGGCACCATTTACCCTGTAATTAAAAAAGTAGGTGTGCATGGTGTCTCCCAGGCGCCCTTCGGCATAACCGTTCTCCGCATAGACCTCCCCATTCCCGGAGCCGATATTGTCGCCGGATTTTGCGGCAGTCCGCCCGGAGTCCTTTGCCCCGCAGCCCGCCGCAGACAGCGCCAAAAACGCCGCCAGCAATACCGATAACAGCCGTTTCATCTAAAATCCCCCTAAATTCCCACCCCGGCAGAGGCATCTGCCGGGGTGGGACGCACTTCAGCACAGCCCACGGCAAAACCGGTCGGATTTCCACAGTCTCGGCCAAGGCGGTTCCGGGCCGGGGAAATACCGCCGGCCATGGCCGTCTCTCCCCTTACCGGGCGGGAATAATCTCAATCCAGTACCCGTCCGGGTCGCTGATGAAATAGATCCCCATCGCCGGATTTTCAAAGCAGACACATCCCATGCCGGCATGTTTCCGATGCGCGGCCTCATAGTCCTCCGCCCGCAGGGCCAGGTGAAATTCGCACTCTCCCAGGTCATACTTTTGGGGATGATCCCGCAGCCACGTCAGCTCCAGGCGGAAATCCGTCACCCCATCCCCCAGAAACACGATGACATAACTGCCGTCCTCCGCCTCCTTCCTGCGCACCGGCTCCAGCCCCAGCGCATCACGGTAGAATTGGATAGATCGGTCCAGATCGGTTACATTAAAATTAAAGTGGTTGAATGTCAGCATCTCTCATCACCTCGGGTTCAGTATACCACACCTGCAGCTCCCGGCGCAAGACCTGTGTCTCCGCCTCCGGCCTCACCATGTATTTCAGCACACTCCGGGGGGACACGCAGATCCCCTCCGCACAGCAAAAATCTGCGGGTTGAACCGTCCAAGCTGCATTCCATGTTGCGCCGGGACGGAAAGCGGCGTACAATAAGAAGCTGAACCGATCGGTTCAGCTTCCAGCCTTGATTTTTGGGATAAGGAGCACCGCCATGTACATCGCCGACCTCCACATTCACTCCCGCTTCTCCCGGGCCACCAGCCGGGACTGCGACCTCCCCCATCTGGATTGGTGGGCCCGCCGGAAGGGAATCGGCCTGCTGGGAACCGGGGACTTCACCCACCCGGCCTGGCGGAAGGAGCTGCGGGAACAGCTGCTGCCGGCGGAGGAGGGGACCTATGTCCTCCGGGAGGAATTTCGCCTGCCGGGAGAGGGGGCACCTCCCCGCTTTGTCGTCACCGGGGAGATCAGCTCCATCTATAAGCGGGGCGGAAAGACCCGCCGGGTTCACAATGTAATCCTGCTGCCCAGGCTGGAGGATGCGGATGCTCTGGCCGCACGGCTGGAGGCCGTGGGCAACATCCGCTCCGACGGCAGGCCCATCCTGGGGCTGGACAGCCGGGATCTGCTGGAGATGGTTTTGGAAACGTGCCCGGACGCGGAGCTGATCCCCGCCCATATCTGGACGCCGCACTTTTCCATGTTCGGGGCATTTACCGGGTTCAATACCCTGGAGGAGTGCTTTGGCGATCTGGCGCCCCACATCCACGCCGTGGAGACGGGCCTGTCCTCCGACCCGCCCATGAACTGGCGGGTCTCCGCCCTGGACGGGCTGACCCTGGTCTCCAACTCAGACGCCCACTCCCCGGCGAAGCTGGGGCGGGAGGCCAACCTCCTCAAGACGGCGCGGACATATCCCGCCCTGATCCGGGCGATTCGCAGCGGGGAGGGATTCGGCGGCACGATTGAATTTTTTCCGGAGGAGGGGAAATATCATCTGGACGGCCACCGCAACTGCGGCGTCTGCCTCACGCCCCGGGAGACCCTGGCCCGGGGCGGTCTCTGCCCCGTGTGCGGCAGGCAGCTGACCGTGGGGGTGGAACACCGGATAGAGGTTCTGGCAGACCGGCCGGAGGGATTCCTCCCTCCCGGGGCCGGACATTTTGAACGGCTGGCGCCGCTGCCGGAGGTGATTGCCGCCTCCGAGGGGATCTCCGCCGCGGGAAAAAAGGCGGCGGCCCTGTGCGGGCAGATGGTCCGGGAGCTGGGGCCGGAGTTCCACATCCTGCGGGAGGCCCCTGTGGAGGATATCGCCCGGGTCGCCGGCCCCTGTACGGCGGAGGGAATCCGCCGTCTGCGGCTGGGGCAGGTGGAACTGCGTGCCGGCTACGACGGGGCCTACGGAACCATCTCCCTGCTGTCTCCGGAGGAGCGGGCGGCGCTGGGCGGGCTGCATCGGAAGGCCCGGGAGAGCTGACAGCAACCGAAAAGGCCACCCGGACGGGTTTCGTCCGGGTGGCCTTTTTCCGCCGACTGCCGACAGGCGGCCAGCATTACTGGCGGTACCGCCCTTTTCCCTCCAGCCCCTCCACATAGTGGACAAACTGCTGGGCCACCCGGCCGGAGAATCCGCCGTGGCGGACCTCCCAGGTGTTGGCCTGGGCCAGAAGCTCTTTTTCATCCATTTGAATGCCCTGCCGCCGGGCCAGGGCCAGCACCATGGACTGGTACTCCCCGGGGGTGGGGGCATTGTAGTTGATGGTGACGCCGAACCGGGCCGAGAGGGACAGCTTTTCCTCCACCGTGTCGGAGCGGTGGATGTCGCCGTGGTGCTCCATGTCCGTGCGGTCGTTCCAGGTCTCCCGGATCAGATGGCGGCGGTTGGAGGTGGCGTAGATGAGCACGTTGTCCGGCCGGGTCTCCACGCCGCCCTCGATGACGGCCTTGAGGAACTTGTACTCCACCTCGTTCTCCTCAAAGGAGAGATCGTCGATGAAGATAATAAAGCGGTAGTTCCGGTTTTTCACCTGGGCCAGCACGTTGGACAGCTCCCCGAACTGGTGCTTGTAGATTTCAATCATCCGCAGCCCGCGGCTGAAATACTCGTTGACCAGAGCCTTGACGCTAGTGGATTTCCCGGTGCCGGCGTCGCCGTAGAGCAGCACGTTGTTGGCGTGCTTTCCGTCCAGAAAGGCCTCGGTGTTGCGGCGGAGCTCCTGCTTCTGCCGCTCGTAGCCCAGCAGGTCCTCCAGCAGGACGCGGTCCACGTTGGTGATGGGTCGGAACTCCAGCGCCTCGCCGCCGCCCCGGATGCGAAAGGCCCGGTTCATGGCAAAGAGGCCGAAGCCGTACTGCCGGTAATAGCCGGTCATCAGGGAGAAGATGTCCTCCTCGTCCCGGGCCCGGGCCAGGGCGCGGCTGAGCACCCGCACCTGCCAGCTGATGTCCCGGTTGTATGTCCGCTCCCGCTTCGGCAGGGCGGTATAGTTGGAGATGACGGTAAAACAGTCGATGCCCAGGTCCTGCTCCAAAGGGGAGAAATCATAGTGGAACAGGCGGCGGAAGATGGCAAAATCCCTTTTCACAAAGGTGTTGACGCTTCCCTCCCGGCAGTCTGCCCGCTCACAGGTCAGGGTGAAGGCGTTTTTGTCCGTCATCAGCAGCCAGGTGAGGTAGCAGTGCCAGAGGTTTTCGTCAAACCCGCAGGCCGTACCCAGCTCCAGAAGGCGTCTGATCTCCCTGTATATGCGCTGGATGAGGGCGTCCCGGCCGCAGCCGCCGCGCTCCCAGTCCCAAAGGATGCCGGAGAGTCGGAAGAGGATGCTGTCCTCGCCCAGGCCGCCGTACATCAAAAGATGCGTCACGTCTCGATACATGTCTGCCACTTCCCTTATTGTCACAGAAATTCCGGCCCGCGCAGCCGGTCAGTCCAGAACGGCCCCCCTGTCGGCGGAGGACACCAGCTTGGCATATCGGGCCAGATAGCCGGTTTTGATCCTGGGTTCGGGACAGGTCCATTTGGCCCTGCGCCCGGCCAGAACCGCTTCGTCCACCTTCAGGGTGACGGTGCGGGCGGGGATGTCGACGGCGATGATGTCGCCCTCCTCCACCAGGCCGATGGGCCCGCCGGCGGCGGCCTCGGGCGACACATGGCCGATGGAGGCGCCCCTTGTGGCGCCGGAGAAGCGGCCGTCGGTGATGAGGGCCACGTCCTTATCCAGCCCCATGCCGGCAATGGCGGAAGTGGGATTCAGCATCTCCCGCATGCCGGGGCCACCCCTGGGGCCCTCGTACCGGATGACCACCACGTCGCCGGGGGCAATCTTCCCCGCATAGATAGAGGCAATGGCCTCCTCCTCGGAGTTGAATACCCGGGCGGGCCCCTCGTGAACCATCATCTCCGGGGCCACGGCGGACTGCTTTACCACGCAGCCGTCCGGGGCCAGGTTGCCCTTTAAGACGGCGATACCCCCGGTTTTGGAATAGGGGTTTTCGACGGGCCGGATCAGCTCCGGGTTCCGGTTGACCGCGCCCTCCAGGTTTTCCGCCAGGGTCCTGCCGGTGCAGGTGAGCACGGAGGTGTCCAGCAGTCCGGCCTTTGCCAGCTCCGACATAACCGCACAGACGCCGCCGGCCCGGTCCAGATCCTCCATATAGGTGTCCCCGGCAGGGGCCAGATGGCAGAGGTTGGGGGTCTTTGCGGAGATCTCGTTGGCCATGTCAAAGCTCAGCGCAATACCGCACTCGTGGGCGATGGCCGGCAAATGGAGCATGGTGTTGGTGGAGCAGCCCAGGGCCATATCCACGGTCTCGGCGTTGTGGAAGGCGGCGGCGGTCATGATGTCCCGGGGGCGGATGTCCCGCTCCACCAGCTCCATGACCTGCATGCCGGCGCGCTTGGCCAGCCGCAGACGGGCGGAGTAAACCGCCGGTATGGTGCCGTTGCCCCCCAGGGCCATGCCGATGGCCTCGGTCAGGCAGTTCATGGAGTTGGCGGTGTACATGCCGGAGCAGGAGCCGCAGGTGGGGCATGCGCTGTTCTCGTACTCCTCCACCCCGGCCTCGTCCAGCTTTCCGGCGTAGTAGGCGCCCACGGCCTCGAACATGTGGGACAGGCAGGTGCGCCGGCCGTCGTTCAAGGTGCCGGCCAGCATGGGGCCGCCGGAGACAAAAATCGTCGGGACATTCACCCGGGCGGCAGCCATAAGGAGGCCGGGGACGTTCTTGTCGCAGTTGGGGATCATCACCAGTCCGTCAAACTGATGGGCCATGGCCATGGCCTCGGTGGAATCGGCGATGAGATCCCGAGTAACCAGGGAGTATTTCATCCCCACATGGCCCATGGCGATGCCGTCGCACACGGCGATGGCGGGAAACTCCACCGGGGTGCCGCCGGCGGCCCGGACGCCGGCTTTGACGGCCTCGGCGATCTTGTCCAGATTCATGTGGCCGGGGACGATTTCATTATAGGAGCAGACCACGCCGATCAGCGGCCGCTCCAGCTCCTCCCTGGTGTAGCCCAGGGCGTAGAGCAAAGAGCGGTTGGGAGCGGCGGGAATGCCGGATTTTACAACGTCGCTTCTCATAAATGCCTCCATATCGATCCTGATACAGGCTGCGCCCGTCGGGGTTTCGGCACTCAGTTAGAGGCCGTATCCGGGTCGTTGTCCTCGCCCCAGAGCATGTTGCGGCGCAGCTCTGCGCCCACGGTCTCCATGGGGTGTTTTGCCAGCTGGGACCTTTTGGCGTTGAAGAAGGTGCGGCCGTTTTTGTTCTCGGCAATCCACTTGCCGGCAAATACGCCGTCCTGGATGTCGGCGAGGACGGCCTTCATGTTCCTCTTGGTCTCCTCATAGGGCAGGATGCGGGGGCCGGAGACGTACTCGCCGAATTCGGCGGTGTCGGAGATGGAGTAGTTCATCATGGCGATACCGCCCTTGTTCACCAGGTCGATGATCAGCTTCATCTCATGGATACACTCGAAGTAGGCATTCTCCGGGGCGTAGCCGGCCTCCACCAGCGTCTCAAAGCCCAGCTTCATCAGCTCCACCACACCGCCGCAGAGGATGGCCTGCTCGCCGAAGAGGTCGGTCTCCGTCTCGTCCTGGAAGGTGGTCTCCATCACGCCGCCCCGGGCGCAGCCGATTCCGGCGGCATAGGCCAGGCCGATGTCGTAGGCCTTGCCGGTGGCGTTCTGTTCCACGGCCAGCAGGCAGGGCACGCCCTTGCCGTTTACATAGGTGGAGCGGACGGTGTGGCCGGGGCCCTTGGGGGCGATCATCAGCACATCCACATCGGCGGGGGGGACGATCTGCTTGAAGTGGATGTTGAAGCCGTGGGCGAACATCAGGGCGTTGCCGGCCTCCAGGTTGGGGGCGATGTCCGTCCGGTACAGATCCGCCTGGGCCTCGTCGTTGATGAGAATCATAACAATGTCGGCCCACTTTGCGGTCTCCGGCACGCTCATGACCCTCAGGCCGGCGGCCTCCGCCTTCCCCCAGTTTCTGCTGCCGGGCCGCAGGCCCACGCAGACCTCGCAGCCGGATTCCCTCAGGTTCAGCGCGTGGGCGTGGCCCTGGGAGCCGTACCCGATGATGCCGATCTTTTTCCCGTCCAGCTTGCCGATGTCGCAGTCCTTCTCATAATACATTTTTGCCATATTCGTATTCCTCCTTCAGTTTACTGTCGTCATATATCGTGCTACGCCCTCTCTCAATGGCGATAGTACCTGTCTTTGCAATCTCCAGGATGCCGAAATCCTCCAGCATGGAGATCAGCGCCGTGTTTTTGCTCCGGGAGCCAAAGACCCAGATGGTCAGACACTCCCGGTCCATATCGATGACCCTGGCCCGAAAGATGTTGACAATCTGAATCACCTCGTCCCTGGAGGCGCGGTCCGCCGCCCGGACCTTGATGAGGGCGGTCTCCCGCCGGATGCAGGTCTCCTCATCCAGGATCTTCACCGCCTTTACGGGCAGGAGCTTCCGGCACTGGGCGGCAATCTGGCCCACCATCAGCCCGTCGGCCGCCAGCTCGATGGAGATGCGGGTGATGCCCGGCCGATCCGTGGCCCCGGAGACAATGGACTCGATATTGTAGCCCTTCCGTGAAAACAGGCGGGATACCTGGCTGAGGACGCCGGGGGTGTCCTCCACCAGAATGCACAGGGTGTAGAGCTTCCGCTCCGGATTTGTCTGCTTTTTCACAGGCTCCCCCCCTCTTCCAGCAAAAAGTCCGTGATGGGCGATCCCGCGGCCACCATGGGCCGCACCATTTCGTCCATATCCAGCACACAGTCGATAACGGTGCCGCAGGAGCTGTCCAGCGCCCGGGCAAAGGCCGCCTCCATCTCCGTCCGGGTAGTAGCCCTGACGCCCTGCAGCCCATAGGCCTCCGCCAGCTTGACAAAATCGGGGCCCCGGTCAAGGGTCGTTTCGGAAAACCGCCTGCCGTAGATCAGATTCTGCCACTGCCGTACCATGCCCAGAGTGCCGTTGTTGAATACCACGGTGATGACGGGCAGGCCGTAGTGCTCCACGGTGCACAGCTCGTGGCAGTTCATCCGGAAGCAGCCGTCTCCGGTGATGTGGATGACCCGCCTGCCCGGATGACCCACCTGCGCGCCAATGGCGGCCCCCAGGCCAAAGCCCATTGTGCCGAAGCCGCCGCTGGTCAGCAGCTGGCCCGGATAGTCAAAGTGCAGGTACTTGATGGCCCACATCTGGTGCTGCCCCACATCGGTGGCCACAATGGAATCCGCAGGCGCCCGCAGGCGGATGGTCTCCAGAACCTGCTGGGGGGTGAGGCGGGGGCCGTCCTCCGCTGCGGAGGGAGCCCGCAGAGGCAAAATGCGCTCTTTCCAGGCGGTGTGGTCGTATTGGGGAAGGCCCTCGTTCAGCATCTCCAGCACCTTGCGGGCGGAGCCGATGATGTGGTGATCCGTCAGCACGTTTTTGTCAATCTCCGCCCGGTCGATGTCAATCTGGACGATTTTGGCCTGGGCTGCAAAGGCGGCGGGGTTCAGGGCCACCCGGTCGGAGAAGCGGCAGCCCACGGCGATCAGCAGGTCACAGGCGTCGCAGGCCACGTTGGAGGCCCGGGAGCCGTGCATGCCGATCATGCCGGTAGTGAGGGGGTGGCTGCCGGGAAATCCGCCGCCGCCCATGACGGTGATGGCCACGGGCGCGTCCAGCTTTTCGGCGAACTCCCGGAACGCCCTGTCCGCCCGGCCCCGGACCACGCCGCCGCCGCAGATCAGCAGCGGCCGCTCCGACCGGGCGATCATCTCCAGCAGCGTGTCCACATCCTGGCGGTCGGGTTCCGGGTTTTTCAGCGGGTGGGCGCTGTTCAGATCACGAACGCCGTTGCAGCACCGGTTTTCACGCCAGGGGATGAACTCGTAGTCGATCTCCCGGCCGGGGTCGGTGACGTTTTTCAGAAAGTCGATGAGCACCGGCCCGGGCCGGCCGTTGGCGGCCAGGGCAAAGGCCTGGCGCATGATGTCCGGGATTGTCTGGGGATCCCGCACCAAAAAGGCGGCCTTGGTGATCGGCATGGCAATGCCGGTGGAGTCCACCTCCTGGAAGGCGTCCTTTCCCAGCAGGTTCTCCCCCACGTTGCAGGTGATGAACACCACGGGGGACGAATCCAGATAGGCGGTGGCGATGCCGGTGGTCAGATTGGTGGCGCCGGGGCCGGAGGTGGCAAAGCACACACCCACTTTCCCTGTGGACCGGGCGTAGCCGTCCGCCGCGTGGGAGGCGCCCTGTTCGTGGGCGGTGAGGATGTGGCGGATTCTGCCCCGGTAGCGGTACAGCTCGTCGTACAGATTCAGGATCGTGCCGCCGGGATAGCCGAATACGGTGTCCACCTCCTGTTCCAGAAGGCACTCCATAATGGCCTGGGTTGCGCGGATCTTCAAAGCGCATTCCTCCTCAATATATCTTACCATCGATTGGCAAGCGGATAGGAAAAGTCCGTGACCCGCACCGGGTCACGGACTTTTAAAACATTTTACTGCGGGTCCCGGCAGCTCTCGCCGGCGATCTCCGGGGGAAGCCGCCGGCCGGATCTGCACTCCGCGCATGACCAGGCACACTATTCTGTTTTCCGGTTGTAATCACCAGAGCCAGAATAATGATCATCCCCAGGATGCTGTTGAGAGCGAACATACCGGCCATAGAACCCTCCTGAATACCTGTCTTGTTTTGCTATTATACCTGCCCTGCTGTAAAAGCGCAACAAAAAAATTCGCATTTTAATAGTTTCCGGAGATATTAACGAATATATCTTAAAATTAAATTTAATATATAGTAAAATAATACAAAAATTTGCGGGGTATTTTGCAGAGGAGAGCTGGTATATTTTCCAGACAACGCCAAAAGCGGGCGGCAGTTTGAGGCATTCCAAAAATTCGGGCTTGACAAAGCGGGGGATGTCCTGTAATTTATATAAAAAGCAAAAAGCACAGATACGATGACAGGGAGAAAGTCCCCTCCGGAGCGCGTTCAGAGAGCCGCCGGTCGCTGCGAGGCGGTGCGGAAGGGGAGGACGTCACTGGCCCTTGAGTATTCCCGCTGAGGTCCCGGGAGAGGCGTTTCGCTCTCCGGCGGCTTAGGCGGGAACGGGTTTCCTCACCGTTACCAAAGAGGCGGGATTCGTGCGGCGGGCCGTGCCGATACCGAAAGCGGGCAGTTTTGCCAATGGGAGTGGTACCGCGGAAGTTTGGGCTTTCGTCTCTTCGGAACAGGAGGGGCGGAGGCTTTTTTGCTGTCTGTGGCGGTTTTAAAAACCGGTGTTCACAAAACCGTTAGCGCTGTCCGGACGGGTCTTTTTTCGCCATGCCGCGCAGCTCTCCCCTGTCTGCCGGAAACCCCCTCGTCCATCCAGCATTCCACGGTCACGAATACAATACAACCAGGAGGAGCGATATTCTATGAGGCGCATCAAAATTTTTGACACCACCCTGCGGGACGGGGAGCAGTCCCCGGGGTGCAGCATGAACCTGTCGGAGAAGGTGGAGATGGCGCGGCAGCTGGAAAAGCTGGGCGTGGACGTCATCGAGGCGGGCTTTGCCATTGCCTCCCCCATGGATTTCAAGAGCGTGCAGAAGATTGCCGGAGCCGTGAGCCGCTGCACCGTGGCAAGCCTGGCCCGCTGCACCCGCGGGGACATCGACGCCGCCTGGGACGCGGTGAAGGGGGCCTGCCATCCCCGGATCCACGTGTTCCTCGCCACCAGCGACATCCACATGGAGTACAAGCTGCAGATGACCAGGGAGCAGGTGCTGGCGCGCATCAGCGAGATGGTGGCCTACGCCAGGGCCAAGTGCGCCGATGTGGAGTTCTCCGCCGAGGACGCCTCCCGCTCTGACCGGGCGTTTTTGGCCCAGTGCTATGCAAATGCCGTCTCCGCCGGAGCCACGACACTGAACGTACCGGATACCGTGGGCTACTCCACCCCCCAGGAGATGGGGGACCTGATCCGCTATCTGAGGGAAACTGTCAAGGGCATTGAGCATGTGGACATCTCCGTCCACTGCCACAACGACTTAGGGATGGCCGTGGCCAACACCCTCTCCTGCATCCAGGCCGGGGCCAGCCAGGTGGAGTGCACGGTCAACGGCATCGGCGAGCGGGCGGGCAACGCCAGCATGGAGGAGATCGTCATGGCCCTCCACACCCGCCGGGATTTCTACGGCGCGGAGAGCGGCGTGAACACCAGGCAGATCTACCGCAGCAGCAAGCTCCTCAGCAACATCACCGGCGTGCCCATCCCGCCCAGCAAGGCCATCGTGGGGGCCAACGCCTTTGCCCACGAGTCCGGCATCCACCAGCACGGCGTCATTGCAAACGCCCAGACCTATGAGATTATGAACTCCGCCGACGTGGGCATCCCCCAGAACACCATGGTGCTGGGCAAGCACTCCGGCAAGCACGCCCTGCGGGAGAAGCTGGAGTCCATGGGCTACGAGCTCAGTGACGAGGAGCTGGAGAGCGTGTTTGCCCGGTTCAAGGTGATGGCGGACAAAAAGAAGAACATCACCGGCTCCGACCTGGAGGCCCTGGTGCTCCACCGCCGGAACAACATCAACCCCACCTGCCGGCTGGTGAGCCACGTGGTCAACGCCGGCGACAGCATCCCCAACACCTCCTTCGTCCGGCTGAAGCGGGACGAACAGGTAATGGAGGAGGTGGCCATCGGCTCCGGCCCGCTGGACGCGGCATTCAAGGCCATCAACCGGATGCTGGACATGGACGTCCGGCTGGAGAGCTTCAGCCTCAACGCCGTCACCGACGGCGAGGACGCCATCGGCGAGGCCGTGGTGAAGGTGAGCGACGGCGGCGGGGAATCCTACACCGGCACGGGCCTCTCCACCGATATCCTGGAGGCCTCCATCCGCGCCTACGTCAACGGCATCAACAAGATCATCGAGGCCGGTACGGGCCGCGACTGAGAGGGGAGCGCGAGACAATGGGAATGACACAGACACAGAAGATTCTGGCCCGCCACGCGGGGCTGGACAGCGTCCGGCCCGGGCAGCTGATCCAGGCGAAGCTGGACCTGGTGCTGGGCAACGACATCACCACCCCCGTGGCCATCAACGAATTTGAGGCGGCGGGCTTCAACCGGGTGTTTGACAAGGGGAAGATCGCCCTGGTGATGGATCACTTTGCCCCCAACAAGGACATTAAGGCCGCCGCACAGTGCAAGCAGTGCCGCACCTTCGCCCGCAGGTTTGATATCGACCACTACTACGACGTGGGACAGATGGGCATCGAGCACGCCCTTCTGCCCGAGCAGGGCCTGGTGGCCCCCGGCGAGGCGGTCATCGGCGCGGACTCCCACACCTGCACCTACGGCGCCCTGGGAGCCTTTTCCACCGGCGTGGGCTCCACGGATATGGGGGCGGCTATGGCGGCGGGAGAGACCTGGTTCAAGGTGCCCTCCGCCATCCGGGTGAACCTCACCGGAAAGCTGCGGCCCTTTGTCTCCGGCAAGGATGTGATTTTGACCCTCATCGGCAGAATCGGGGTGGACGGGGCCCGGTACCAGTCCCTGGAGTTTACCGGGCCGGGCGTCGCCCAGCTGTCCATCTACGACCGGCTGACCATCTCCAACATGGCCATTGAAGCCGGGGCGAAAAACGGCATCTTCCCGGTGGACGATATCACCCGGGCCTATATAGAGGGCCGGGTCCGCCGGCCCTGGGAGGCGGTGGAGGCCGACCCGGACGCGGAGTACGAGCGCACCGTGGAGATCGACCTCTCTGAGGTGGACTGCACCGTGGCCTGGCCCCATCTGCCGGAGAATTCCCACAGCGCCCGGGAGGGGCGGGATATCGCCATCGACCAGATCGTCATCGGCTCCTGCACCAACGGCCAGCTGCCGGACATGGCGGCGGCGGCGGAGATTTTAAAGGGCCGCCGTCTGGCCCCCGGCGTCCGCGGCATCGTCATTCCCGCCACGCAAAGCGTGTACCGGGAGTGCATGCACCGGGGATATACGGACATCTTCCTGGACGCGGGCTGTATCGTCTCCACCCCCACCTGCGGGCCGTGCCTGGGCGGGTACATGGGCATCCTGGCGGCAGGGGAGCGGTGCGTCTCCACCACCAACCGCAATTTTGTGGGCCGTATGGGTCACGTGGACAGCGAGGTCTATCTGGCCTCCCCCGCCGTAGCCGCCGCCTCCGGCGTGGCCGGACACATTGAACATCCCGAGGAGGTGCTGAAATGAACGCGCACGGAACCGCCCATAAGTACGGCGACCACGTGGATACCGACGTCATCATCCCCGCCCGGTATCTGAACACCCAGAGCCACGAGGAGCTGGCCTCCCACTGCATGGAGGACATCGACAGGGATTTTCCCGTCAAAAACAAGCCCGGCGACATCATGGTGGCGGGCCTGAATTTCGGCTGCGGCTCCTCCCGGGAGCATGCGCCCATCGCAATCAAGGCCGCCGGCGTCTCCTGCGTCATCGCCAGGAACTTTGCCCGCATCTTCTACCGCAATGCCATCAATATCGGCCTGGCAATTCTGGAGTGCCCCGCCGCCAGCGAGGGAATTGACGACGGGGACGAGGTGTCTGTGGATTTCGACACCGGTGTCATCACCAACGCCAGCAAAGGCGAGACCTACCAGGCGGAGCCCTTCCCGCCCTTCATCAAAGACATCATTGAAAAGGGCGGGCTGATGGCATCGCTGAGAGCGAAGGAGGCGGCGGAATGAGCGGCAGGACCATTGCGGTAATCCGGGGCGACGGCATCGGCCCGGAGATTGTGGGGGAGGCCCTGGGCGTGCTGGACGCCGTGGCCGCCAGGTTCGGCCACACCTTTGCCTATAGAGAGGCGCCCATGGGCGGCTGTGCCATCGACACATTCGGCGTGCCGCTGCCGGACGAGAGCCTTGCGGCCTGCCTGTCCTCGGACAGCGTGCTCCTGGGAGCCGTAGGCGGCCCCAAGTGGGACGGCCAGCCCTCTGCCAACCGCCCGGAGCGGGGCCTTCTAAAGCTGCGGGAGGCCATGGGCCTGTACACCAATGTCCGGCCCGCCCGGATGTTTGCCGACCTCTCCGCCGCCTGTCCCCTGCGGCCGGATATCGCGGCCCGGGGCATCGACTTTGTGGTGGTGCGGGAGCTGATCGGCGGCGTGTACTTCGGCGAGCACACCACCGGCGAGGTAAACGGGGAGCAGAGGGCCGTGGACATCATGAGCTATACAGAGCATGAGATCCGCCGGGTGGCCCATGTGGCTTTTCAGATGGCCAGGAAGCGGCGCAGGCGGGTCACCTCCATCGACAAGGCCAATGTGCTGGACACCTCCCGCCTGTGGCGAAAGACCGTGACGGCAGTGGCGGAGGAGTACCCGGACGTGGAGCTTCTGCACATGTATGTGGACAACGCCGCCATGCAGATTGTCCGGGACCCCAGCCAGTTTGACGTGATCGTGACGGAGAACCTCTTCGGCGACATCCTCTCCGACGAGGCCAGCCAAATCACCGGCTCCATCGGCATGATCCCCTCCTCCAGCATGGGGGAGGGCACCCGGGGTATGTACGAGCCCATCCACGGCTCCGCCCCGGACATCGCGGGGCAAAACAGGGCCAACCCCATCGGAACGATTCTGGCGGCCGCTATGATGCTGCGGTACAGCTTTGACATGGGGCCGGAGGCCGACGCTGTGGAGGCGGCGGTGGATGCCGTTTTGAAAGAGGGCTGGCGCTGCGGCGATATCATGCAGGGCGGCGGCAGACCCGTGGGCTGCCGTGAGATGGGCCGGCTGATTCGGGAGCACATCTGATTTCCGCAGAGAGCCCCTGCCAATGGACGGCAAAAAGCCCTGTCAGCAGCCAAAATATGCGCCTTCCCAGCCGCATTGACGACAACAGGCGCCCGGTGCAAACACTGGGCGCCTGTTATTCCCCCCTGCCCCCCCGGGGAGTTCCCCAGAAAAGCCGCGGGGCCGTCCGCAGTCCTGCAGATCATCAAAAAAACGGGATTTTATGTTGAGCTTTCATCACTTTTACGTTATGATATAGAATATCGGTTATACCCGGAGGCGGTATGGCCGCCCGGCGCGGCGGCCGCGGAAATTGTCTGCGGATATCAGTCCGGGCCTGTCTCAGGCCTCGGGTGAAAAACGCCAAAGCATCCGGACGGCAGACTTCCCTCGGCTGCGCGGCATGAAACGCCCCTGGAATCCGTCTTGATTTCTTCCCCCGACCGCCCTGCCCCATAAGAAATCTGCTCCGGCCCCGCCGGGTGCAAAAGCCCGCCCTCGGCTTCAAAGCGGCGGTGCGGAATACAGGACTTTTTGAAAACGATACAGCGGGTTGGAATACGGCGTCAAAAGATAACGGTATCCGCGCCCAGTGAAAAAGAGGATGGATCATATGGATTATTTGGCCTTGGACAACATCTACTGCGGCTCCGCAGAGGAGCTTATGAAATTGATTGAGCCGGATTCCGTCGCGGTCAGCGTCTGGTCGCCCCCGTACCATGTGGGGAAAAATTATGAGAGCGGCCAGTCCTATGCGGACTGGAGGGAAATGCTCAATACGGTGATTAAAAACCATGCCGTATGTTTGAAACCCGGCGGGTTCCTGGTGATAAACATCGGAGATATCCTCTGCTTTCCCGACCCGCAAATGCCCAAGATCCAGGCGAATAACGTCAGTATGAGAAAATGCAAGGTGACGGAGGAGGATGTGCGGAGAGCGGCGGAGGAGCACCCGGACTACAACCGTTACCAGCTGGCAAAATTACTGGGGTGCAGCGAACAGACAATAGACCGCAGGCTGCACGGCAACAATATCCGCGGCGGAAAATACAGCGTGCAGACCAGGGTTAAAGTTGTCGGCGGGATGCTTGAGGAGATGGCCCTGAACGCCGGCCTGTACCTGTACGACAGGCGGATCTGGGTGAAGGACGCCGCATGGGCAAACAGCAACTGGACCACAAACTCCTATCGGGCGGTTGACGAGTTTGAATATCTCTATATCTTTTGGAGGCCCGGGATAACAAAAGTGGACCGCAGCTGCCTGAGCAGGGAGGAGTGGACCGAGTGGGGCAGCCGGGCTGTCTGGAACATCCGCTCTGTCCAGAAAAACGACGACCACGAGGCAAAATTCCCGGTTGAGCTGCCGCGCCGGGTGATTAAGCTGCTTTCGGACAAGGGCGATACAGTGCTGGACTGCTTTATGGGAAGCGGGACCTCTGCAATTGCCGCTCTGATGGAGGGGCGGCACTACATCGGCATTGACAAGGAGGAGGCATATGTGCAGCTTGCAAGGAGCAACATTGAGGACTACCGCCGAACGACGGAGGACAATACTGTTTTCCCGGGCTAAAGGCAACCGCAATACTATCTGTTGATAAAAAGATTGCATCGTTTTATCAAAAATCAGTATAAAACCCGCAGAAATCCACCGGGATTTCTGCGGGTTTTTAACGGGGCGGGGACGGAAGCGGGGACAGGGGCTGCAGTCAGGGCGGTATATCCGCCGTCAAGACTTGCGCGGGGAGATGCTGAACAGGTTCTAATACTAATTTCAAATAAAACGATTTCGTTTTATTTGAAATGGAAACGCATGTTGCGTTTCCGTTTTGCGCCATC
>ERZ808035.583-NODE-583-length-29684-cov-4.837032_pt1 | contig 29684 bp, 28 predicted proteins | sample MGYA00380189_ERZ808035 | MGnify/ENA primary metagenome ERZ808035 (study PRJEB31490, sample SAMN06133407) | mouse gut metagenome | isolation source: M5_1 | host: mice | place: China: Chengdu | collected 2015-05 ...
GGGGCCGCGGCCGTGTGTGACACCCGAAGCGCCCGACCAAAGTGACGGTGGCCGAGGTGGGACAGAAGTGCCCGACCATTGGGACAAAAGTGTCCGGGTGTTGGGACAGCCTTGCTCCACTCGCCGAGCCTCGACCCCCGTGGGGCAAGGCCCCGCGGTCCCGTAACCATTCTGTTTCCAAGGGACTCCCCGCAATCCTCGGCCCAACGCCCGGGCGCATTATCTCCTACCAATCTAGTAGGAATTAACGGCCGCAGCGCCGGCCCAGCGTCCGAGGGGAGGGGCCGTGGACCTGTCAGTCATCCGATCCTATGTGCCCCTCTACCGGGAGGCGCTCCGCCTGACCCTCGCCATCGGCTGGATGGGGGTCGCCGGCGCCGCGGCAATCGGTCTTGCCGTGGCCCTCGTCCTCCGTCGCCGCGTGCCGGTCGCGTCCCAGGTCTGCCGTGCCTACGTGGCGGTCTTCCGCAACACGCCGCTGCTGGTACAGCTGTTCTTCATGTACTTCGGCCTGCCGCGCCTGGGCCTTGCCGTCTCGGCGGACGCCTGCGGCGCCTTGGGCCTCTCCCTCCTCGGAGGGGCCTACATGGCCGAGACGTTCCGGTCCGGCCTCGAGGCCGTGCCCTCTTCGCAGGCCCGGGCCGCCCTCGCCCTCGGCCTCACCCGGCACCAGGCCGAGACCCTCGTGGTCCTGCCCCAGGCCGCCGCGGTGGTGTGGCCGTCGTTCGTGGCCAACGTGGTGTTCCTCCTCAAGGAGACCAGCGTGTTCTCCGCCATCAGCCTTATGGACCTCATGTTCTGCGCCAAGGACCTCATAGGCCTGTACTACCGCACCGAGGAGGCGCTCATCCTGCTCGTGGTGTTCTACCTGGCGATGCTCCTGCCGGTCTCCCTTGCCGGCTCGGTCGTGGAGAGGAGGCTCTCCCATGGAGGCGCTCGGCCTTGACGTCCTGCTCAACGGCTCCAATGCCGTCCGGCTTCTGGCCGGCCTCGGCACGAGCCTCTCGGTGGCCGTGGCGTCGCTCGTGCTCTCCGTCCCGCTGGGGCTCCTGCTCGGCGCGGTCATGACGTCGAGGAACCCCGCGGTGCGGGCCGTCTGTCGCCTCTACCTCGAGACGGTTCGCATCGTGCCGCAGCTCGTGCTGCTCTTCGTGGCCTTCTTCGGCTCCACGCGCGTGCTGCGTCTGGACGTCTCGGCCGAGGCCGCGTCCGTGGCGGTCTTCACGTTCTGGGGCACGGCCGAGCTCGGCGACCTCGTGCGCGGCGCCCTCGTCTCGGTCCCGGCGGCGCAGTACGACGCGGCCCGGGCCCTCGGCCTCCGTCGCGGCCAGGTGCTCCGCCTCGTCGTGGTGCCCCAGGCCCTGCGCCGGCTCGTCCCCCAGGCCGTCAACCTGGCCACCCGCATGGTCAAGACCACGAGCCTCGTGATGATGATCGGCGTGGTGGAGGTCATGAAGGTGGGCCAGCAGATCGTCGAGGCCAACCGCACGGCGTCGCCCAACGCGGTCTTCGGCGTCTACGGCGCCGTCCTGCTCCTGTACTTCCTGGCGTGCTGGCCGCTCTCGGTCCTCGCCTCCCGGCTCGAGAAACGGTGGGACACCCGATGAGCGAGAACCTCCCCGCACCCGCGTCAGAGACCCCCGCACCGCCCGCACCCGTCATCTCCGTGCGCGGCCTGGTGAAGTCGTTCGGCGGCCGTCGCGTGCTCGACGGCGTCGACCTCGACGTCGCACCCGGCGAGGTGGTTGCCGTGCTCGGCCCCTCCGGCTGCGGCAAGTCCACGCTGCTCCGGTGCATCGACGCCTTGGAGCCCGTCGACGCCGGCGAGGTGACCGTGGCCGGCGAGCCCATGGCGGGCGACGACCGGCACCTGGCGGTCATGCGCCGCCGTATCGGCATGGTCTTCCAGAGCTACGACCTCTTCCCGCACCGCACGGTGCTCGACAACGTGTGCCTGGCACCCCGCAAGGCCTTGGGCCTGGGCCGCCGCGAGGCCGAGGGGCGCGCCCGCTCCCTGCTCGCCCGCGTGGGGCTCGAGGACCGTGCCGGCGCGCTGCCCCGGGAGCTCTCCGGCGGCCAGCAGCAGCGGGTGGCCATCGTCCGCGCCCTCGCCATGGACCCGGAGGCGCTTCTCCTCGACGAGGTCACCGCGGCCCTTGACCCCGAGATGGTCCACGAGGTGCTCTCCGTGGTGGCCGACCTCGCCCGGTCCGGCACCACCATGGCGGTGGTGACCCACGAGCTGGCCTTCGCGCGCGCCGTGGCCGACCGCGTGGTCTTCATGGACGGGGGCCGCATGGTGGAGGACGCGGCGCCCGCCGACTTCTTCGATCACCCCGCCACCGAGCGCGCCCGGCGGTTCCTCGCCACGTTTTCCTACGGGTTCCCGGCGGACGGCCGATGACCGCCCGCCGCGTCCGAATCATCCCGACCGCGACAAGAAGGAGGAAGAGGATGATCGAGAACGGCATCGCACGCCGACGTTTCCGAAAGGCGGTCGCAGCCATGGCACTCGTGCTGGCAGTGGCCGTGGCGGGGGGACTGGCGGCCTGCTCCGCCCCTGGCTCCCCCGAGGCCGACGCCGCGCAGGGCGCGCGCACCGTCGAGCAGATCCGCGAGAGCGGCACCATCCGCATCGGCGTCTTCTCCGACAAGAGCCCCTTCGGCTATGTGGACGAGCACGGCGAGTACCGGGGCTACGACATCGAGCTGGCGCGCCGGCTCGCCGACGACCTGGGCGTGGAGGCCGAGCTCGTCTCCACGGAGGCCGCCAACCGTGTCGAGTACCTGCAGACCGGCAAGGTGGACGTCATCCTCGCCAACTTCACCGTGACGCCGGAGCGCTCGGAGGTCGTGGATTTCGCGAGCCCCTACATGAACGTGTCGCTGGGCGTGGTCTCGCCGGAGTCCGCACCCGTCACCGACCTCTCCCAGATCGGTCCCGACGACGAGGTGATCGTGATCTCGGGAACCACCGCGGAGACCTACCTCACCCAGGAGCATCCGGAGGTCCGCCTCCAGAAGTACGACACCTACGCCGCGGCCAAGACGGCGTTCGAGAACGGCGCCGGGGTGGCCTGGGCCAACGACAACACCGAGGTCATGGCCTTCGCCGCCTCCACCGAGGGCTACGTGGTGGGCATCGACGAGCTGGGGGGCACCGACACCATCGCCCCGGCGGTGGCCAAGGGCAACACCGACCTCCTCGACTGGGTGAACGGCGACCTCGCCAAGCTGGGCGCGGAGCGCTTCTTCCACGGCGCCTACGAGCGCACCCTGGAGCCGGTCTACGGCGCCGACTACGAGGAGACCCTGGTGGTGGAGCCCGGCGCCTAGCCTTGCGGCCCGTCCCGCCACCCGGACACTTCTGTCCCAACGGTCGGGCACTTCTGTCCCAGTCTCAAGCGTTGGCCGCCGTCCCGTTGGTCGGGCACCTCGGGTGTCACGCCACCGGCAGGGGGCGTCCCATGCCGAAGGCCCCTCCGGCATGGCTTTCCCGCCCGAGTGGGGCCGAAACCCATGCCGCAGGCTTCTGAGGCATGGGTTTCTCGGCGATGGCTGCCCAAAATCCATGCCGAAAGTCCCTCCGGCATGCCGGGAAATCATCAATAAAGAAACATGTGAGGTGGCAGATGGCCCGGGCACCGCCGTCGCACGGCAGGCGGGCCCGGCGCCTAGCCGTGCCGCCCGAGGTGCAAAGGCTACCATCGAGCCAGGAACGCATCCCGGAAGGAGCCCCATGGCACCCGTGTCCCACGACTTCGACGAACCGGTGGACCGCCGCGGCACGAGCAGCGTCAAGCACGACCAGGACCACCCCGACCACCCCGGCGGGGACCTCCTCCGCCTCTGGGTGGCAGACATGGACTTCCGTGCGCCCGAGGCCGTGACGGCCGCCATCCGCACCCGCGCCGACCACGGGGTCTTCGGCTACACCGAGGCGTCCGGCCGCCTCGCCTCCTCCGCCTCGGGGTGGGTCGCCGCCCACGACGGCTGGACACCCGACCCGTCCACGCTCGTGACGGGCCCGGGCGTGGTCTTCCTCATCGCCCAGGCCGTGCGCGCCCTCACCGCGCCCGGCGACCCCGTGCTCATCCAGCCGCCGGTGTACTACCCCTTCTCCCAGACCGTCCGTTCCAACGGCCGTGCCCTCGTGCGCGCGCCGCTCTCCTACGACCCCGAGCGGGCCCGCGCCGGCTTCGTCGCGGCCGTGGCGGGGGAGGACCCCGGTCCCAGCCCCTACACGTTCGACGCCGCGGCGTTCGAGGGGGCGGTCGTCTCCTCGAGCGCCAGCATGTTCATCCTCTGCAACCCGCACAACCCGGTGGGGCGCGTCTGGACATCCGAGGAGCTCGACGTCATGGCCCGGGTCTGCGCGGAGCACGGCGTCTTCGTGGTGGCCGACGAGATCCACGCCGACTTCGGGCGCCTGGGCCACCCCCACGCGCCCTTCGCCGCGGCCGCCGAGAGGGCCGGCTGCCGGTACCTCGTGTGCACGTCGCCGAGCAAGACCTTCAACATGGCCGGCCTGCAGCTCGCCTGCGGCTGGGTGCCCGACGCCGACGTGCGCTCGCGCATCGAGGCCGAGATGGACGCCTGCGGCTACTTCGGCGTGAACCCGCTCTCCCAGGAGGCCGCCGTGGCTTGCTTCGAGCATGGTGCCCCATGGCTCGCCGACCTCAAGTCCTACCTCGAGGGCACCCTCGACTGGGTGAACCGCTTCGTGGCCCGGGAGCTGCCCGGCCTCTGCGTGGTGCAGCCCGAGGGCACCTACCTGCTCTGGCTCGACTGCCGCGGCCTCGGCCTCCCCGACGACGCCCTGGCCCGGCTCGTGGAGGTGGACGCCGGCCTCTGGGTGGACCCCGGCACGATGTTCGGCCCCGAGGGCTCCGGGTTCATCCGGATCAACCTGGCCACCCAGCGCTCCGTGGTGCAGGACGCCTTCCGGCGCCTGCGCGACGCCGTCCGCGCGTAACGGCCGCCCCCGGTCCTCCGCCGGCGGCATCCTGTTCGCGCATCGGTCGGGAGAAGGCGGCCGGGCCCGTCGGGTCCGGCCGCCTCGCCGCGGACGTTTCCTGCCGTCGTGCCGCGCTAGGCCTGGATGCCGCGCTCGCAGGTGTAGGTGCGCTCGGGGAACAGCAGCTCGCACACCGTGTTCCACCCGAAGGCGGTGCCGCGGGCGTAGGGGCACCCGATGCAGTTGTCGCGGAAGCACACCTGCTCGCTGTGGTCGCAGTCCTCGGGCGCCTCGCCCTTGCCCATGGAGGCGAGCACCATGGCCGCGATCTGGTCCATGCCCCGCTTGGTGGGGTGCGTGCCGTCCACGGCCTCGTAGTCGAGCATGAGGGCGCGGGCGTCGGCCACGTGGCAGTTGGGGTTCTGGCCGGCGGCGATGCGGATGGCGTTGTTGTAGCGGTCGAAGTGGTTGCCGCGCAGGGGGTAGGTGAAGCAGGTCCCCGGCGCACCGGCGAGGCGGCCGACGGGGACGGTGATGCACCACACCTCCACGCCGGGGTTGTCGGCGCAGATGTTGGCCAGCATGCGGCTGTAGGCCTCGCCGAACTTCTCGGCGGCGTCGGCCGGCGCCAGCGCGGGCGGCATGTGGGGGTACTTGGAGAGGTCGATGTTGTAGGGCGTGGCGGTGCCGCGACCCAGCATCTGGTTCATGGTGCCGCCCCAGCCGAAGTCGTTGATGCCCATGAACACGAGCACGGCGTCGGGGCTCACGCCGTCCTTCTTGAGGGCGTCGGTGCGGGTGCGCGACTCGCCGGCGGGGTAGCCCACGCCCTCCACGCACGAGCCCGACCAGCTGGCATTGGCGTGGAACTCGCCGCCCATGCCCTCGATGACCTTCATCCACCAGGTGTCGCCCACCTTCTCGACGCCGGTGGCAGCCAGGTTCTCCCCGGTGTAGAACACGTTCCATCCCTCGGGGATGTACCCCTCGAAGGTCGAGATGGAGTCGCCTATGACAGAGACGCGCATGGGGCCAGCTTTCTCTCGGGTGTCGGCATACCCTCCCATTCTGTTCCAGGCGCCTCCCCCGCCGGTCGCGGCGTCGACCGGCGGGGGAGGCGGTGCCACGGGCGCGCATTGGGCATGACAGGTGCGTCGTCGGGGGCCGGTCTGTTTCGCCCCTGCCAAAGGGCGCCGGGCCGCCGCCGGCCTGCGCTATCGTAAGGTGCCGTCAAGGAACGCACGCGCCAAGCGCCACCTCCGAGAAGGGACCGCCCATGGAGTTCTCCCGCCGCCTCGACGCCTTCGGCGACGAGGTCTTCGCATCGCTCAACGCCCGACGCCGGGAGCTCGAGGCAGAGGGCCGCACCATCGTGGACCTCTCCGTGGGCACGCCGGACTTCGAGCCGCCCGCCCACGTGGTGGACGCCCTCGTGGAGGCGGCGGCGGACCCCGCCAACTGGAAGTACTCCCTCCACGACACCGACGAGCTCCTCGACGCCGTCTGCGCCTACTACCGGCGGCGCTTCGGCGTGGAGATCACGCCCGACATGGTGATGATGGTCTCGGGCACCCAGGAGGGCATGGGCCACCTCGCCCTGGCCCTGCTCGACCCCGGCGACTCCATCCTCGTGCCCGACCCCTGCTACCCCATCTTCGCCGGTGCCGCCCACATCGCCGGCGCCACCCCGGTGTACTACCCGCTCACCCGCGAGAACGGCTTCCGCCCGGACGTCTCCTCCATCGACCCGGCCACGGCCGACGAGGCCACCTACATGGTGGTGTCGCTCCCGGCCAACCCCGTGGGGTCCGTGAGCGCCGAGGGCCTCTACGAGGGCATCATCGAGTTCGCCCGTGAGCACGACCTGCTCATCGTCCACGACAACGCCTACTCCGACATCGTGTTCGACGGCCCCGCCGGCGGCTCGTTCCTCTCGTTCCCCGGCGCCGTGGACGTGGGCGTCGAGTTCTTCTCGCTCTCCAAGTCGTTCAACGTCACCGGCGCGCGCCTCTCGTTCCTCGTGGGCCGGCCCGACGTCGTGGCGGCGCTCCGCAAGCTCCGCGGCCAGATCGACTTCGGCACGTTCATGCCGCTGCAGAAGGCCGCCATCGCGGCGCTCGAGGGCCCGCTGGAGCCCGTGGAGGAGCAGCGCCTCGCCTACCAGGGGCGCCGCGACGCCTTGGCCGACGGTCTCGAGGCCATCGGCTGGGACCGTCCCAACGCCAAGGGCACCATGTTCATGTGGGCGCGCCTTCCCGAGCGCTATGCGGCCGACTCCATGGCCTTCGCCGAGGAGCTCATGGAGAGGGCCGGCATCATCGTGACGCCGGGCTCCTCCTTCGGCCCCGAGGGGGAGGGCTATGTGCGCTTCGCCCTCGTGCGTCCCGCCGAGGAGCTCGCCGCTGCCGCCGCCGCCATCGGGGAGGCCGGCTTCGGCGCGTGACCCACCTTCCCGTCCCGGAACGCCCGATGCCCCCGAGCGGGTAGAGGGTGTCTGAGAGAACCGACCTACCGAGGAGTTGCCGTGGCAGACAGAATCGCCTTTTTCGACGTGGACGGCACGCTGCTGTCGTTCCGCACCCATTCCATGCCCGAGACCACCCGTGTGGCCCTGCGCGAGCTGAGGAAGAACGACGTGCTGATCTACGTGGCGTCGGGACGCGCCCTGTTCCAGCTCCCGCGCGCCCTGCGTGAGGGCGAGGGCGACTTCCCGGGCTTCGACGGGTTCCTCTGCAACTCCGGACAGGTCTGCCTGGACGACCGCGGCATCTTCCGCATGACGGCGCTCGACCCCGACGACGTGCGCGCCATCACCGAGCAGTCCATGGACGGCTCCTACGACATCGTCTACATGACGGCCGACCGCGCCTTCACCCCGCGCCACGGCGAGCTCGTGCGCCGCGCCGAGGAGAACGCCAACGTGTACTTCGACGAGGACTCGCCCGAGGAGGCCTACAAGCGCCCGGTGTTCCAGATGAACGCGTTCATCGCCCCCGAGGACGAGCACCGCATCCTCGACGTCACCAAGAACGTCAAGCTCGTGCGCTGGACCGAGGACTTCGCCGACATCATCCCGGCCGACGGCGGCAAGGACCAGGGCGTGCTGGCGGTGCTCGAGCACCACGGCATCGACCGCTCCGGCGCCTACGCCTTCGGCGACGGCGGCAACGACGTCTCCATGCTCTGCGCCGTGGGCTGCGGCGTGGCCATGGGCAACGCCGACCACCGGGCCAAGGCCGTGGCCGACGTCATCACCACCTCGGTGGACGACGCCGGCATCTACCGTGCCTGCGTGCACCTGGGCCTCATCGACGACGTGCTGGGCATCTGCGGGGGCGACCGCGCCTACACGGTGATCGAGGACGAGAAGAGCCGGCGCTAGGCCGGGGGAGGGGGTCCCATGGACAGGGAGAAGGTCATCTCGCGCGTGGAGCTCGACTACGGGCTCGACGACTTCGCCGCCACGGTGAGGCGCAACCGCAGCTACCGGCGCTTCGACGAGGGCGACCCCATCGGCAGGGACCTCATGGTCTGCCTCGTGGACCTGGCCCGGCAGACGGCCTCCGCCGCCAACCTCCAGCCGCTGCGCTACCGCCTGGTGGCCGACGCCACCGTGCGCGACGAGGTCTTCGACTGCCTGGGCTGGGCCGGTTACCTCCCCGACTGGGACGGCCCCGAAGCGGGGGAGCGCCCCACCGGCTACATCGTGATGTGCTGTGCAGGCAAGGTTGCGCCGCTCACGTGGGTCGACGCCGGCGTCGCGGCCCAGACGATCCTGCTGGGAGCCTGCGAGGCGGGCTTCGGCGGCTGCATCGTGCGCAACTTTTCGGACCGTCTCCCCGAGGTGCTGGGCATCGACCCTGCCGTCGACGAGCCGCTGCTGGCGATCGCCCTCGGCGCCCCGCGGGAGACCTGCGTGCTCGAGCCGCTGGCAGACGCCCCCGACGGCATCCGCTACTGGCGCGACGCCGACGGCGTGCACCACGTGCCCAAGCGCCCGCTGGAGGACGTCCTCATCTAGCCCCCTGTCCCATCACCCGGACACTTCTGTCCCAACGGTCGGGCACTTCTGTCACTACATTAAATGATGTGACGGGGTGCCCGGCCCTTTCGTCTCCGCCCCCTGCGTTTCTGCGCAGTTGGAACCAACCCGTTTTGGGAATGTCTGCAAGAGTGGTTGCAGACACGGACCCAAGACGAGGGGACACACCATGGCGTTTGAGAAGGTCGTCGTCGCCGGAGGCGGCGTGCTCGGTTCCCAGATCGCGTTCCAGAGCGCCTACTGCGGGCTGGACACCTGCATCTGGCTGCGGAGCGAAGGCAGTATTGGCCGTACGCAGCCCAAGCTCGACCAGCTGGTGAAGGACTACCACGCGCAGATCGACGCCATGGAGGCGGCCCTGGCCAAGAGCCGCGAGGACGGCGAGCCTGTTGCACCCGGCGCCTGGGCCATGGGCATCGCGGACCCCGACGACTTCGACCCGGCCCGCTGCCACGCCGCCGTGGACGCGGCGGCCGGGAACCTGCGCCTGGAGCTCGACCTCTCCGCCGCCGTGGCCGATGCCGACGTGGTGGTGGAGTCCATGGCCGAGCAGGAGGAGGCCAAGATCGAGTTCTACAAGCGCCTGGCCCCGCTCATGCCCGAGAGGACCGTGGTGGTCACCAACTCCTCGAGCCTGCTGCCCTCCAAGTTCACCCGCTACACCGGCCGCCCCGACCGCTACCTGGCCATGCACTTCGCCAACCACATCTGGCGCAACAACATCGCCGAGGTGATGGCCCAGCCCAAGACGTCGCAGGCCTCCTTCGAGGCCGTCATGGACTTCGCGGGCCAGATCCGCATGCAGCCCCTGCCGGTGCGCAAGGAGAAGGCCGGCTACCTGCTCAACTCCATGCTCATCCCGTTCCTCTTCTCGGCCATGGACCTCTACGTCAACGGCGTCTCCGAGCCGGAGTCCATCGACACCGCGTGGGTCCGCGGCACCGGCGCGCCCAACGGCCCGTTCCAGATCCTGGACGTGGTGGGCCTCGTGACCGCCTACAACATCGTGCAGCCGTACACCAAGGTCCCGGGCTTCATGGCGCCGTACAACTTCAAGGGCATCTCCCGCATGCTCAAGGAGAAGATCGACGCCGGCGAGACGGGCGTGGCGGCCGGCAAGGGCTTCTACACCTACGGCGGGTAGGCCCTACACGCGGGAGGTGTGACAAAGGGGACGGTGACATCTGTCACTTGGCCTATTTCCCGGTTGATATTCGCGCCCGCCCGGAACCGGTTCCGGGCGGGTGTTTTCCATCAAGAGAGGAACCGACGCCGCCCAGGACCGGTTCCGGGCGCGGAAAATCCGCCCAGAACCCCTCCCGGGCGGGTTCCTGCCATCAAACGATAATCCACCGCCGCCCGGAACCGGTTCCGGGCGGCGGGACCGGCCGTGTGACCGCGAAAGAGCCCGACCAATGTGACAGGCAGCGGCTAGAACAGCTCGTCCGTGTCCAGCCAGAGGGTCACGGGGCCGTCGTTCACCAGCGCCACCTGCATGTCCGCGGCGAAGATGCCCGTGCCCACCGGCACGTCCTCGGCCGCGATCTCGCAGAACCGCCCGTACAGCTCGCGGGCCCTCCCGGGCTCCGCGGCCCCGGTGAAGCTCGGCCGGCGCCCCCGCCGCGCGTCCGCGTAGAGCGTGAACTGGCTCACGATGAGGGCTCCGCCGCCCACGTCCAGCAGAGAGCGGTTCATGTGCCCCTGCTCGTCGTCGAAGATCCGCAGGTGGCGGATCTTCTCCCAGAGCCTTCTCGCCACTGCCTCGTCGTCGTCCGGGCCCACGCCGAGCAGGATGCAGAGCCCCGGGCCGCAGGCCCCCACGACCTCGCCGTCCACCGTGACGGACGCCTCTCTCACCCGTTGCAGCAACGCCCTCATGGCGCCCCCTTCCCGCGCCGGCGGCCGCAGCCCCTGTCGCGCCTGCAGCCCGGCCGTCCTACAGCCCGTACAGCTCGCCGAACTTGCGCTCCAGGTAGTCGCAGTAGTAACCCGGGTCGAACGGCTCGCCGCAGGCCTCCTCCACGATCCGCCTCGGCTCCTTGGAGCGGCCCCAGCGCCACACGCGGTCGCCCAGCCACGCGCGCACCGGTGCGAGGTCGCCCGAGGCCAGGACCTCGTCGAAGCCGCGGCCGGCTGCCTCGAGGTCGGCCGCCATGGCGTGCAGCAGCTGGGCGCCGTAGGCGCCGCCCAGCGCGTAGGTGGGGAAGTACCCGATGGACGCCTGCGACCAGTGGATGTCCTGCAGGGCGCCGCGGCGGTCGTCGGGCACCTCCACGCCCAGGTACTCCTTGTAGAGCCGGCCCCAGGCCGCGGGCACGTCGGCGGCGGAGAGCTCGCCGGAGAGGAGCCCCTTCTCCACCTCGTAGCGCACCATCACGTGGAGCGGGTAGGTGAGCTCGTCGGCCTCGGTGCGCACGAGGCTCGGCTCCACGCGGTTCTCGGCGCGGTAGAGGTCATCGGCCGTGACGCCGGCCAGCTTCTCGGGGAAGTGCGACGCGACGGCGGCCAGCAGCGGCCCCGCGAAGGCGCGGGAGCGGCCCACGTAGTTCTCGAAGAAGCGGCTCTGGGCCTCGTGCATGCCCATCGAGGTGCCGCCGGCCAGGCACGTGCGGTCGAACTCCGGGTCCACGCCGGCCTCGTACATGGCGTGGCCGCCCTCGTGGAGCACGGAGAACACGTTGGAGAGCACATCGTCCTCGTAGATGTGCGTGGCGATGAACACGTGGCCGGAGTCGATGCCGTCGGAGAAGGGGTGCTCGGTGCGTCCCATCACGAGCTTCTCCGGGTCCACGCCCTCGAAGAGCGCGAGGTCGCGGGCCAGCGCCCACTGCCGCTCGGGGTCGAACGCCCCGGCCACGCAGGAGCGCGACGGCTGCGGTGCCGCGGCCACCCGCTCCACGAGCGGCACCACGCAGGCGCGCACGCGCTCGAAGAACCGGTCGTAGAAGGCCTGGTCGCAGCCGGGCTCGTAGAGGTCGAGCAGCACGTCGTAGGGGTCGCGGCCCGGGTCCAGGCAGGCGGCCTGGCGGCGGCACAGCGCCACCACGGCGTCCAGGTGCGGGGCGAACACGCCCCAGTCGTTGTCCCGCTTGGCGCGGCGCCAGGCCATGGTGGCGTCGTTGACGGCGCGGCTCATGGCGCCGGCGAGGTCGTTGGGGATGCGCGTCTGCTCGGAGCGGTCGCGCCCCAGCACCCGCAGGCGCGCGGCGTCCTTGAAGCCCAGCCCCTCGCGGTGCGCCTCCAGCACGTCGAGGGCCGCGCCCATCTCGGCGCCGCAGAGCACCTCGCGGTCCATCTCCTCCAGGCCCGCCACCGCCTCGCCGCGGCCGGGGGCGGCCTTCTCGGGGTCGGCGGTCTCTGCCAGCCACTCGGCGCTCACGAGCGCGTAACGCAGGGCGTAGCGGCGCGCCTCCATGGCGTCGAGGGAGGAGAGTGCTTGTTCGAGGTCGCGGCTTGCCATGGGGGCTCCTGTTCGTCGGCGTGTCTCTCGCCATTGTGCCCCTTGCGCGCCGCTCGGTTCGCGCCGCGGGCGCCGTGATAGGCTAAAACAATCGGAAAGGAGCCCTATGTCTAGCTCTCACCTTGTCTTCGACGAATGGGAGGACCTCTACGCCGACCGCGTGGAGCATCTCCGCCGCAGCGCCGTGCGAGACCTGTTCGCAGCCATATCCCGCCCCAACGTCATCGGCCTGTCCGGCGGCAGCCCCGACATCTCGAGCCTGCCGCTCGACGAGGTCGCCGAGTGCGCCAAGCGCGTGGTGACCGAGAACGGCCTCAAGTCGCTGCAGTACGGCGGGTCCGACGGCCGCATCGAGACCCGCACCATGGTGGCCGGCATGCTGGCCGAGGACGACATCCACGTGGACCCCGACGAGATCATCATCACCGGCGGCTCCCAGCAGGCCCTGGACTTCATGGGCCGCGTCTTCATCAACCCCGGCGACAAGATCATCGTGGAGGGGCCCAGCTACCTCGGTGCCCTCCAGGCCTTCTCGGCGTACCAGCCCGACGTCGAGGTCGTGCCCATGGACGACGAGGGCATGCGCATGGACGCCCTCGAGGAGACCCTCGAGCGCCTCGGCCCCCGCGGCGCCAAGTTCATCTACACCATCCCCAACTTCCAGAACCCGGCCGGCGTGACCATGACGCTCGAGCGCCGCAAGCGCCTCCTGGAGCTCGCCCGCGAGTACGACATCCAGGTCATCGAGGACGACCCCTACGGCCGGCTGCGCTTCGAGGGCGAGCACATCGCGCCCCTCAAGTCCATGGACCCCAACGTCATCTACCTGGGCACCACGTCCAAGATCTTCGCCCCGGGCCTGCGTCTCGCCTGGTGCGTGGCGCCCAAGCCGGTGCTGGCCAAGATCAACCTCTGCGAGCAGGGCGCGAGCCTCTGCTGCAGCGCCTTCAACCAGATCCTTGCCGAGCAGTACTTCACCAACACCGACTGGAAGGGCACCCTGGTCAAGTCGCGCGCCATCTACCGGAGCCGTCGCGACGCCATGATCTCGGCCCTGGAGGAGTTCTTCCCGCCCGAGGCCACCTGGACCCACCCTGAGGGCGGCCTGTTCGTCTACGTCACGCTGCCCCCGTACTTCGATACCGAGCAGATGATGTCGGCGGCCCTGGAGAACGGCGTTGCCTACGTGCCCGGCACCAACTGCTTCCCCGACGGCCAGGGCCGCTCCTCCATGCGCCTGGCCTTCTCCTACGAGCCGGAGGACAAGATCCGCGAGGGCGTCCGGCGCCTCTCGGAGGTCATCGCCGACCGCATGGAGCTCTACCGCGCCTTCCTCAAGGCGGGCGCGCTGCCCGAGACCCCCAAGAAAGGGATGTGAGCCATGGACAAGCCAACCGTTGCCGTCATCATGGGCGGCTCCTCCTTCGAGCGCCGCTTCTCGCTGGCCAGCGGCAAGAACGTGGTCGAGGCCCTCGAGGCCCGCGGACACCGCGTGCTGGCCCTCGACGCAGACGAGAACCTCGTGGACACCCTGCGCGCCGAGCGCCCCGACGTGGCCTTCGTGGCCCTCCACGGCGCCGGCGGCGAGGACGGCGCCGTGCCGTCGCTGCTCACCTTCCTGGACATCCCCTTCGTGGGCTCGCTGCCCCCGGTGTGCCGCAACACCTGGAACAAGGCGGAGCTGCCCTTCGTCATGGCCCGTGCCTACGCCCCTGAGGACTCCGTGGTGCGCTGGCCCGCCCAGGTGGCGCTGCCCGAGGGCGCGTTCCGCAACCTCGGCGCGGCGGAGGCCCTCGACCTCATGCCCGAACGCGTCGGCGGCTTCCCGCTGGCCGTGAAGCCGGCGTGCGGTGGCTCGGCCATGGGCCTCTCCAAGGTGGAGGGCGCCGACGGCCTGGGCGAGGCCCTCATGGGCGCCCTGGCCTTCGACGACACCGCGCTCGTGCAGGAGTGGGTGGACGGCGTGGAGCTGTCCGTCACGGTGATCGGCGACCCCGGCGACGAGGAGGTGCTGCCGCCCGTGGAGATCGCGGTCGAGGGCGTCTACGACACCGACGCTCGGATCGACCCGCAGGCCGTGAGCTACTTCTGCCCGGTGCGTCCGGAGTCGCTGTCGCCCGACGCCCAGGAGGCCGCCTCGATCCGCAGCACCTGCGAGCACGCCGCGATCGAGGTCTACCGCGCCTTCGGCTGCCGCGACATGGCCCGCGTGGACATGGTGTGGGACGGCGCGGCGCCACGCGTGCTCGACCTCAAGGTCTTCCCGGGCCTCACCGAGACCTCGCTCGTGCCCACGGCCCTCGAGGCCGCCGGGATCGCCCTTCCCGACCTGCTCGACTCCATGGTGGGGCAGGCCTACGAGCGGGGCTGCTGACTGGATGTGATGGGGCCGCCGACAGGGGGTCGGCGGCCCCATGTGTTCCCCGGCCCGGCCGGACGATGAGAGAGAGGGAGAGCCATGGCTTCTGAGAAGGTCCCGTACCTGGTTGGCATCGACGTGGGCGGCACCACGGTCAAGGTGGCGCTGGTCACCATGGACGGCGACGTGGTGGACTTCTCCGCCGTGCGCACCGAGTGCATGCAGACGCCCGAGGAGCTGGCGTCTGTCGCCGAGAAGGTGCGCGCCATGGCCGAGGGCTTCGCCGGCGACGACGCCTCCATCGCGGCCGTGGGCCTGGCCCTGCCCGGTGTGGTCACCCCGGAGGACGAGCTGCTCCTGGCCCCCAACGTGCAGGTGAACCTCGGCGGTCTCGTGGACGCCCTGGCCGAGGCCTTCGGCGTGCCGGTGTACCCGATGAACGACGCCAACGCCGCCGCGCTGGGCGAGCTCTGGCGCGGCAGCGGCCAGGGGGCGCGCAACCTCGTGTTCGTGACCCTCGGCACCGGCGTGGGCGGCGGCATCGTGGTCGACGGCAAGGTCGTGGTCGGCCGCGGCGGCACCGGCGAGATCGGCCACCTGCCCGTGGTGCCCGGCGGACGCCTGTGCGGCTGCGGCAACCGCGGATGCCTGGAGATGTACACGAGCGCCCGCGGCCTGGTGCACCTCTACCGCGACGCCTGCGCCCGCCACGGCCAGGTTCCCGTGGAGCTGGAGCACGACGCCCACTCGCTGCCTGTGTTCGAGGCCGCCCGCCACGGCGACGACGTGGCCGTGGAGGCGCTGGACGAGTACGGCCGCTACCTCGGACGCGCGCTGGCCATGATCGCGTGCACGCTCGACCCCGACGCCTTCGTGGTGGGCGGCGGCATGAGCGCGGCGTTCGACCTCTTCGGGCCGCTCGTGGAGGACGCCTATCGCGACACGGTCATCCGCACGTGCCGCGACATCCCCATCCGCCCGGCGTCCCTCGGCAACCTGGCCGGCATGGTCGGCGCGGCCTACCACGGGGCGCAGAGGTCCGGCCTGCTGTAGTCCTGACGAGGCGGTGCCGGGACGAGCCGGCCCCGCCCCTTTTCCGGCCGGCTCGTTCTGGGCCGCGACCCTCTTTTTCGGCCAGTTTCCCCCGGAGTCCTCACGGCGGCCGCGCACCTTGGCCGTTGTGCCTCCTGGCGGGGCGCCCCTGGCTGGCTGCCGCGTCTTCCGTCGGCGGCCCCTTCCGGCTGCGCCCCTTGGCCGACCCCTCTCTGGCGCAGCCCCTCCTGGCGGCGGAGCCCCTGGCTGGCTGCCGCGTCTTCCGTTGGCGCTCCTTCCGGCGTCGGCCCCTTCTGGTTGTCGGGTCTTCTGTCGGTAGCTTCTTCCGGCCATGGCCCCTTCTGGCTGGGCTTTCTGGGGGCGCCCCCCTCTGGCGGCGCCCCTGGCTGCCGCGCCTTCTGTCGGCGGCTCCTTCCAGCTGCGCCCCTTGGCCGTTCTGCCTTCTGTCGGCGGCCCCTTCCGGCTGCGGCCCTGGGCCGACCCCTTTCTGGCGCCAGCCCCTCCTGGCCGATGCGCTCCTGCGGGCCATCCTTATGCGGATGTTTGGTACTTTTCGGTACAGTAGTTGATCTAAACCACCAAACATCGCGATGTTTGGTGGTAATTCGCGTTTTGGAGGGGCAAAACCACCAAACATCTGCGAGGCGCCCAAAACCACCAATCTTCTTCGGGGTGTCATCTGCGAGGCGCCCAAAACACCGATCGTCTCCCGCCATGCATGTCGCGGGTTCCATCCTTCGATAACCCTCTCGGGGGTCACCAGGCCGGATGCGTGCGCAGCAGCCGCTGACGGAGGGTCGCCCGTGTGCGGGGGTCGGGTTCCTCGGGCCGCAGGTCCAGGCGACGGGCGACGAGACGGGCGATGTCGTCGAAGGCCCCGGCGTCCTGGACCATTCTTCTCGATACCGAGACGGGCTCGACGTCGACGGCCTGCAGGGCGGTGCGGCGTGTTCGGTCGCGCTCGGCGAGCTCCTCGGGGTGGTAGGTGTCGCTGTCGTACTCCAGACAGAACGAGGCTTCCGGCCAGAGGATGTCGGGACGCACGGTCTCGGTCCCCTCCAAGAGGCGGGAGGAGGCGTGCGTGACGGTGACGTCGCGGTTGAGCCGGGGTAGCGGCAGGCCGTAGCCACCGAGTTCGGGGGGAAGCACGAGGAGGAGGACGACGGCCGTCTCCATGGGGGAGGCGCTCCTGCCACATGCGTAGGACAGCGCCTCGAACGCCCGCCGTGTCCCCGGCATACCGCGGCTGCGTCCGAGCTGGCGGGCCAGCAGTGCCACGGTCGTGAGGCTCTCCTTCCTCTTGGAGAAGCCCACCTCGGGGACGTCCGGGCGCAGGCTGTAGAGGCCGCAGAGCTCCATGGCCAGCAGGCAGCATCCAACGAGGTCGAGGTCGCGGGCACGGGTGGCATAGTGCTGGGCGGGCGTGAGCGCATAGACGCCGTCGTGGTCGTCCACCTTGGAGACCCCTTCCTCGAGAGGCCCCAGGCGCGTGCATAGGCAACGGGTTCCGGTCACGCGGTGGACCTTGGCGGCGTCGTCCACCACGACGTCCAAGGTGGGGAGCGGCGTGGCGGAGAGGTCCGCATCCCGAGGGACGGCTATCTCGTGACCCGCCCCGGCCGCACGGAGAAACCCCTCCACGGCCGCGAAGGTCGGTGTCTTCTTGAAGGCCTTGATCTCTCTTGCCGAACATCGGCTCTGGGCCATGGCGAGGCCGGTTTGGGATGGGGTGAGGGGATGGAGCGGGACTCCGAGGGTCCAAAACGCTCTCGCCATAAGGCCGCCGAACACGGTGCCCATAGGCGGCTCCTCGCGTGGCGGTCGAACTGGGATCCCCATAATACGGGACTCTCGCCGCAGATGGGGTCGTGAATCTGTGCCGGGAAAATGTTTGGTGGTTTTGGTTTCCCAAAGGGTCAGAAACCACCAAACATCGCGATGTTTGGTGGTTTAGATCAACTAATGTACAGAAAAGTACCAAACATCCGGGAGTGGGCCCGGCATGGGCGAGAACGAGGGGGGCCGGCACAGGGGGCTCGGCATGGGCGAGAACAAGGGGGGGACGGCACAGGGGGCCCGGCATGGGCGAGAACACAGAGGGTCCGGCATGGGGGAGAACACAGCGCCCGGCGCTTGGGGGGGGGCGGTTCGGCGCCGTCACCGTACCCGGCTCGTCCTTCCCAAGGGTCCGCTGCTTATAAACCCACCATACGGGCGATATACACTGTCATGGCCCATGGCTCCACGCCGCCGGGCTCCCATCGCACGTCCCCGCGGCTTGGAGGTCGCTCCTTGAAACCCACCGACACGTTCAAGTACCAGCTGCTCGAGAGGCTCTGTGCCGCCTTCGACGGGGCCGCACCCGCCGACGAGCCGCCCACCCTGCTCCCGTCCGACATCCTGCCGTCCTACCTCGAGCACGACGACGAGGCCTCCCGCAAGCAGGCCCAGTGGATCTTCTCGGCGGTGCAGTCTCTGGAGAGCCAGCGCATCGTGCGCATGACCAAGTCCAAGCACGACGGCGGCACCTACGTGGACACCGTCACCTTGGAGGACGCCGACAAGGCGGCGCACGAGCTCGAGAAGCTCGCGGCCCGCGTGGCCCAGGAGGAGGCCGAGCAGGCCCGCGCCGAGGAAGCCGTCGCCCGCAAGCAGCAGGCCCAGGCCCAGTCCCAGGGTGGCCAGTCACACGCCCAGCGCCACGGGCGCCGACGCACGTCGGGCCCCGTCGACCCGCGCATCACGGAGGAGGCCGCCGAGTACCTCGACGAGGTCGACTCACCCCTCACCCCGCGCGAGCTCTCGCTGCTCGTCACCGGTGACACCAAGAAGCTCGATCGCGTGGGCCTCAAGCGCGTCGCCCAGACGCTGCGCCGCCGCGGTTCCAGCGCCAGCCGCTCCAACGTGGGCGCCCTGGAGGAGGCCGGCGTCGTGGCCGACCTCAAGACCATCTGCGTCAAGGGTCCCGTGGTGCTCATCACGCAGAAGGGCGCCGTCGACGCCTCGATCCTGCCCAACGGCATCTCGATGTTCGACGCCGACCTCGCCAACATCGACCGCGCCTACGTGCGTGCCCGCCGCATCGTCACGGTGGAGAACCTCGACGCCTACCGCCGTTGCAACGACGACGACGTCTACATCTACACGCAGGGCTCCGTGTCGCCGCGCCACCGCGCGCTGCTGCGCATGATCCACGAGCAGAACCCGGACGTGGAGTTCGCGCACTTCGGCGACATCGACTACGCCGGCCTCAAGGCCCACAAGGTCATCGAGGACACCCTCGGCTGCGAGGTCGGGCTCTTCCACATGGGCATCGCCGAGCTCGCCAACCCGGCCTACCGCAAGGCCATCCACCCGCTCACGTCCAAGGACCGCGACCTTCTGGCCCAGCTCCTGGAGTACGAGCGCTACCGCGGGCTCGTCTCCTACATGCTCGAGCGCAACGTGAAGTTGGAGCAGGAGATCGTGGCTCTGGACCTCTTCAGCGATTACGACGTGGACTCCGCCATGGCGGCCCTCCCCGCCGGCCGCGACGGCCAAGGCGAGGGCCAGCAGCAGGACGGCGGCAAGCGCCGCGAGGGCACCTACCGCAAACAGAGCCAGCGCTCTCGCGGCCAGCGCAGGCAGCAGCCGGCAGACGGCCAGGGCGCCCAGCAGCCCGCGCAGCAGGCCCCCAAGGCCGATTCCGCGCCCAAGGACGAGCCTGCCGAGCCCGAGGCCGCCGTCGAGGCGGAGGCGCCCGCGGACGCCGAGGCCGCCGAGAAGGCCGAGGCCCCCAAACCGCGCCGTCGCCGCAGGTCCCGCAAGCCCAAGGTGGAGCAGGCCGCCGAGGGGCAGCCCGCCGAGACGGCGGATGCCGAGGAACCCGCGGTCGGGGCTGTACCCGGGTCCGAGCCCGAGGCAGCCGATGAGAGGGCCGACGCGGTGAGGACCGCGTCCGATGGCGACGCCCCTGCCGCCGAGGCGGAGGCAGACGCCGCCGGGTCCCAGGTGGCCGAGCAGCCCGCCGCGCAGAGGGACGTGCGACCCGGCCGTGCCTCTCGCCGTCGCCGCAGCCCCCGTTCCAAGACGGCCGCCGAGCAGGCCGAGGAGCCCGCCACCGAGCAAGCCGCCACCGAGCAGCCCGAGGCCGCCGCCGACGCCGAGCAGGCGCCCGCGGCCGAGCCTGCCGCCGATCAGCCCGCCACCGAGGTCGACGCCGCCAAGCCGCGCCGTCGCCGCCGCTCCCGCAAGCCCAAGGCCGCCCAGCCCGGGGCCGATGACGCCGCCGGGCAGTCCGAGCCCGCCGGCGTCCCCCAGGAGTCCCCCTCTCCTGAGGAGCCCGCGACCCCGGAGCCCGCGGGCGAGGCCAAGCCCGTCTCCAAGGCCGCCCAGACCCGCAAGCTGCGCAGCGACCTGCTCGCCAACCTCAAGTCGGGTGCCGTCTCGCCCGCCGATGTCCTCGACGCCGTGGACGACGTCGCTCGCTCCCTCACCGTGGTGCGGTTCCTCTCGGCGCTGCCCGGCTGGGACCGCGCCCGTGCCACGGCCTTCATGGAGGAGGTCGGCATCAGCGCCGGCCGCACCCTGCGAGGGCTGGGCAAGAAGCAGCGTGCGCGCGTGGCCGAGGCCGTTGCGGGGGAGTAGGGTCCGCCCGAGCCCGGGGCTGGTAGAATCGGGGTTCTGAACGGCAACGACCCGAGGAGGAGCCATGCCCCCACGCTTCAACGGCGACAACGCCACCGGTTGCGGCCTCGGCTGCCTGGTGGTCATCGTCGTCCTCGCCCTGGTGAACCTGTTCTTCCGTGGCGTGGCCATCATCGTGCGGTGGCTGCTGCCGGTGGCCGTGGTGCTGGGCGTCTGCTACGCCGCCTGGTACTACTTCTTCCGCAACCGTCCGTGACCCAGGGGGCGGGGCGCCTGACGCGCCCCGCCTCTTGATGCCCCATGGGCCCTGACGAGGGCTGCCGTACCAGGTTGGAAAAGACGGCGCACTTCCGTTCCTTCGAGGAGAGAGGCGCCGTCATGCATTGGCTCGTCCTGGTTCTGTCCGGTTGCCTGGAGGCGGTGTGGGCCGTGGCCCTCGACCGCTCCTGCGGGTTCACGCAGGTGGCCCCCACCGTGGTCTTCGCCGTCGGGTTGGCCGGCTCCATGCTCGGCCTGTCCTTCGCCCTCCGTGAGCTGCCCGTAGGGGTGGCCTACGGCGTGTGGGTGGGCGTCGGGGCCACGCTCACGGTCGTGTGGGGCGCCGTCACGGGCGAGGCCCCCATCAACGGGGCCCAAGCGGTCTGCCTCGTGCTCCTTGTGGGGTCGATCGTGGGGCTCAAGGCCCTCGGCACCCACTGAGGGAGGGGCTCGGACCGGGCATCGGCGGCCTTTCGTGCCCCGTCGCGCGTCGGGGCCCCTTGGCGCCAACGGCCCCGGTGCTCCCGCGCCGTTCCGCCCGCCATGGGAAAGGGCGGCCGCAGCCGCCCCATAAGATACATTAGATGATGCTGTTCCCTACGAGCTCAGGTGGTCAACCGCGTACTGTGCCTCCTCGGGCGTGAACCGCTCGCCGTAATCCGAGACCAGCTGGTCGTAGATGGCCGACGGCGACATGTTCATGGTGTCCTGGTAGCTCTCGGCCTTGGCCAGGGCGTTGGCGTTCCAGTCGGCCTTTATGTTGTCGACGGCGTACTGTGCCTCCTCGGGCGTGAACCGCTCGCCGTGCTCGGACACCAGTTGGTCGTAGATGCCGGCCTTGGACATGTGCATGGTGCCGCTGTAGCTCTCCGCCTTCTTGAGGGCGTTGGCGTTCCAGTCGGCCTCGACGTTGTCCACCGCGTACTGCGCCGCCTCTGCCGAGAAGCCCTCGCCGTACTCGGAGGTCAGCTGGTCGTAGAGGCCCGCCTTGGACATGGACATCATGTCGGAGTAGGACTGCGCCTTGACGAGGGCGTTCCGGTGCTCCTTGGGGATGTCGGGGTCCTCGGCGGGCTCGGGGTCCGGTGCGGATGCGGCCTCGGGCCCGGACGTCGTCCCCGCCGCGTCGTCGCTGGGCTGGGAGCTCTCGACCTCGGCCTTGGCCTCGGGGGACGACGACGGGCGCGACCCGCATCCGCCGAGCGTGACGGCGAGGACCACGGCCAGCGCGACGGCGGGGATGCGGAGCATCGGAGCGGTGGGACGGATCATGGGTCCTCCTTTGCTGAAAAAATACTGATGCTATTGGAGTATAGGGAGGGGGGTGTGCCCGGTCGTCTGCCATGTGACGTTCGGGGGAGGGGCCATGTGGTATGGTGACCCGTTCTTGCTGTAAAAAAGGAGGGCGACCGTGGTCGCCCTCCTCGCTGAGGATGCGTTTGAGCTCCGCCTTCTCGCGGCGCCGGTTGTACACCGTGTCCCCGTGGGGACCTCCCCGACAGACCCAGCCGTCGTGTCTGGGCATGCGGGCCCGCGTGACGTCGATGGCGCTGATGGTGCCCACGGGGATGGGTTTGTGCCGCTTCCTCGTCATGGTGACCACCTCCCCTCCTCGCTCGAACTTTTAGGGACTCCACTGTAGCATAGGTAGAACAGATGTTCTATACTGTCCCCAACGGAGAGGAGGACCGGTGCACTTCGTCTACGGGGAGAGAGAACTCGACCACCTTCGCAAGCGAGACAAGCGGCTCGCCCGGGTCATAGACCGCGTGGGCCCCGTCCGCAGGGAGGTGGACCTGGACCTCTTCTCGGCCGTAGTGCACCACATCGTGGGCCAGCAGATCTCCACCAAGGCGCTCGCCACGGTGTGGGGCCGCTTCCAGGGGAGTCTCGGCACCGTGAACGCCGGCACCGTCCTCACGGCGGGGGAGGAGGGCCTGCGGGGACTCGGCCTCTCCGGGCGCAAGGCCGCCTACATCCTGGACTTCGCCGAGCGGGTTGACCGTGGATCGTTCGACCTCGGCGCCGTCCGGGCCATGGGGGACGCTGAGGCCGTCGCCGCCCTCAGCTCCCTCAAGGGGGTGGGCGTGTGGACGGCGGAGATGATCCTGCTGTTCTGCCTGCAGAGGCCGGACGTGTTCAGTTACGGCGACCTCGCGATCCATCGCGGCCTGCGCATGGTGTACCGGCACCGCGAGGTGGGTCCCGAGCGTTTTGAGCGGTACCGCCGCCGGTTCAGCCCCTACGGCAGCGTGGCCAGCCTGTACCTCTGGGCGGTGGCCGGCGGTGCCGTGGCGGAGCTGACCGACCCTGCGGCGCCTGTGGCAAAGGGCAAGCGCGGAGGAAGGGGCGCATGATGACGTACCTGCATCGATACGAGTCCCCCTTGGGGACGATCCTCATGGAGGGGGACGGCGAGGCCGTCTGCGCGCTGTGGTTCGAGGGCCAGGGAGGCGTGGGGTCCGGCCCGGAGGCTGAGCCTGTGCCGCAAGGTGAGGAGCCGGCCGTCTTCTCCCAGGCGGACCGCTGGCTGGACGCCTACTTCGCCGGGGAGGACCCCGGCCCGGTGCCGCCCCTCAGGCTCGAGGGCACGGCGTTCCGCCGTCGTGTGTGGGAGGTGCTGCAGACCATCCCGTACGGGGAGACCGTGACCTACGGGCAGATAGCCCGGATGCTGGCCGAGGAGCGCGGCATCGAGCGCATGAGCGCCCAGGCGGTGGGCGGAGCGGTGGGGCACAACCCGGTGTCGCTCATGGTCCCGTGCCACCGCGTGGTGGGGTCCAAGGGCGAGCTCACGGGCTACGCGGGCGGCATCGAGCGCAAGGCGGCGCTGCTGGAGTTGGAGCGGGGAGCAGCGGCCACGTACTGACCTCTGTCGATGGGTGTCGGTTATGCTCTAAACCATATCGACGTCCGGGAGGGCAGGATTCATGGCTGATGACGAGCGGGGCCCGCGCGACTGTTCCGTCGAACGGGCCGACGACACGTTGCGAGACGTGGACCTCACCGTGGAGAGGGCCCTCTCGTTTATCGATGAGCGCCGGAGGAGCGATTTCGCGGCGGCCTACCAGTGGTTCATGGACCACAACGGGACGGTGGGCAGCCGGCTCTACGGAAAAAGGCAGCGCCTTCCCGGCGTGAGAGACGACTTCGCCCATGCGGCCCAGCGGGGCATCCACAAGCCCTCGGGCTCGCCCTACGCGCTGAGCGTCACCATCAAGAGCGGCGAGATGTACGACGCCGACGGCTCGATGATCGAACTCCCCGACGGCGATTGGGACCTCATCTATGCGGCCCATCGCAACAACAAGGGCGGTGAGACGGACTCCCAGTGGAACGACTCGCTCAAGAACTGCATGAGGGACGGCCTCCCTGTCGGCGTCTTCATCGACACCGGGAAGGGATACCTCCGATCCCTCGCATTCGTGGAGGAGTACCGTCCTTCGGACGAGACCTTCGTGCTCCATGGCCCGGTGACGCCGGAGACGGAGCATCTGTTCCGGTCGGGGGTGCACGACTACCTTGTGGGCGAGGACTTCGTGGAGCTCGACCACCGGCCTGCCCAGGAGCTGATGCGCGACGAGCGCACGGCGAAGGTCGTCTCCATGAAGGTGCGCGAGGGCCAAGGCCGCTTCAGGAGGAAGCTGATGGAGGCCTACGGAGGGGCCTGCGCCGTCACGGGGGTCGAGACGGGGTGCACGCTGCAGGCGGCACACATCCTCGACTATCGTGGCGCCCCCACGAACGTCGTGGAGAACGGCCTGCTGCTGAGATCGGACATCCATGCGCTGTTCGATGACTCGCTCCTCGCCGTCGACCCGCGGACCGCGCACATCGTGGTCGCCGATTCCGTTCCAGACGATGTGTACCGCAGGCTCGACGGGCATCGGCTCAGGCTTCCCAAGGACAGGTCGCTCTGGCCCAGCGGCGAGGACCTCGGCATCAAGTTCGCGAAGTTCGAGCACCTCCAGAAGATGGGCGCGGTCTGACCGTCACCCATCGACGGGCCTGTGCAGCATGTCGAAGACCATGATCGAGGGTTCGTCCACGTATACGCCGTAGACGACGAAGGCGCTGACCTCCGGGTGGTGGAGGGCCACCACGTGGTCCTCCTTCCAACTCATGGAGGCCAGTGCTTGCTCGAAGTAGGAGGCGAGGGTGCGCTTCTCTTGCATGGGGAGGCGACCGTACCCCTGTAGGGCCGGGCCGGCGAGGCGCACCCGGCATTCGGGCCGTTCGTGTCGGGCAACCGCCATAGGGAAGGCGGGGTCCGCAGGGTCGGTCACAAGGGAGCAGGTCGCCGGTCGGGTCCAGGCACCCATGTCGGTCAGTGTCGCAGCGAGGAGGGAGTCGCTACTGGGGGTCTCGATTTGAGAAGCGGGCTCGCCCATCTGTCCCCTTTCGATCGGTTTCGATGAGACCCTACCGATCCACGGATGGGTGTTCGCCTGGGAATGGGGCGTTTCACGATACGCACGATCTTGTGGTTCCTGTCTGACGGGAGAGGCCCCACCCATCGGTGCCCGCCGCTTGTCGCGCATGGGTACCAACCGCCCAAACCCCGTCACGAGGAGTCCCCCATGCCTGCAGACAAGCTCATCGGCAGCCGGGTGGAGGCCGCCATGGCCCACGCGTTCGCCAAGGCCAAGGCCGCCACCGGCGGAGAGAACGCCCATTACATCCCGTACCTCGCCAACGTGGACCCGTCGCTGCTCGGCCTCTCCGTGTGCCTGGTGGACGGCACGTGCCTCTCCCTCGGCGACGCCGCCCACCCCTTCGGCGTGGAGTCCATCTCCAAGGTCTTCACGGCCGCCCTCATCCTCAGGCAGCTGGGCCCCGAGGCCGTGCGCCAGAAGATCGGCGCCGACGCCACGGGCCTGCCGTTCAACTCAATCATGGCCATCATCCTGGAGAACCACAGCCCGTCGACGCCGCTGGTGAACGCCGGTGCCATCTCCGCCTGCTCGCTGGTGACGCCGGCGGGCGACGCCGACGCCAAGTGGGCTGCCATCACCGGCATGTTCGAGGACCTCTGCGGCAGCCCCGCCCCGCTCATCGACGAGCTCTACCGCTCGGAGAGCGCCACGAACTTCGACAACCGCTCCATCGCCTGGCTGCTCAAGGACTACGGGCGCATCTACGACGATGTGGACCTCTCCCTCGACCTCTACACGCGCCAGTGCTCCCTCGCCGTGACGGCCGACCAGCTGGCCCACGCGGCCGCCACGATCGCCAATGGCGGGGTGTCGCCCACGGACGGCCGCGAGGTCCTCTCGGCGGACCTCGCCCGCAAGCTCACGTCGCTCATCTGCACCGTCGGTTTCTACCAGTCCACAGGCGACTGGCTCTACCGCACCGGCATCCCGGCGAAGTCCGGCGTGGGCGGCGGCATCCTGGCCGTGGTGCCCGGCGTCATGGGAATCGGCGCCTTCGCCCCGCCCCTGGACACGGCGGGCAACTCCGTGCGCGGCCAGGAGGCCGTGGCGGCGCTGGGGGAGGAGCTGGGCCTCAACGTGTTCCAGGGGTAGGGGCGTCGGCAAGGTGCGCTAACCCCTTGTAATCCACGGCTCGAGGTGTCATCATATGATGACATGAAGGGGGTGGTGCGGTGGTCCTGGGAAGAGAGGCGCAGGTCGAGCTGTTTCTCGATGTCGTACGGGAGCTGGCTCGTCAAAAGCGTGTCCGTCTTGTCCGCAGGGACGAGACGATGGCTTTCCTGAACTCTCACAACATACTTCTCGATGACGTCGTGGACGTGTTGCTCGGGCTCCAGACCTCGGACCGTTTCGACGGACCCGAGCCCGACAGGGACGAGAGGTACCGGGACCGCTGGACCGTCGCAGAGTTCGCTCCTCTCACCGATTACGGCCGCCTCTATCTGAAGTTGTCCATCGTCAACACCCACACGCTGGGAAAGGTTCTCTCTTTGAAGCTGTACAGGGAAAAGGAATGTCCATGAGCACCCTCGGCACCGTTCACACCTTCTGCCCCACCTGCGACCGGGAGGTCGAGGCCACCGTGGTGGAACGGGTGGCTCAGGTCCCCGTGCTGGGTGAGACCGTCGAGTGCGTCGAGCGGCTGGCCCTCTGTCCCGTCTGTGGCAACCCGGATGGCGACCTCGAGATGGAGAGGGCCAACCAGCAACGTGCGTTCGATGCCTACCGGACGGCGCACGACATCGTGGGACCCGAGGGGCTCCGGGCCCTCCGCGGGAGGTATGGCCTGTCCACGAGGGACTTCAGCCGTTTTCTCGGCTTCGGCGAGCAGACCGAGCATCGCTACGAGAAGGGCGCCATTCCTGACAGGCCCCATGCCTACGCCATTCGGGAGGCGACGACGCCCGATGGGGCGAGCCGTCTCCTAAGGGCCAATGGCGACCAGATAGGGGATGGCGCGAGAGCCAAGGTCGAGGAGCTTATCGTTCTGTGGGGTGCGTCGGGGTATGGGGGCTCGTTCGGCTGGATGGCGAGGGGCCCGTGGCCCTCGGAGGATACAGGCCGTCGAGCCTTCGACCTGGGCCGTGCATCGGGAATGGCCTACGAGCTCGCAAGGCGTTGCCAGGACCTTTCATGGACCGTGTTCCAGAGGACGATGTGCCTGGCCGACATGCTCTCGTTCGCACGGCGGGCCGTGTCGCTCACCGGCTTGGTCTACCTCTACGCTCCGTTCGGACCCGTCGTGGGCGACAGGGAGACCTTCCGCATGGCATTGAGCCTGGCCGATGCCGTCCGGTTCGAGGACTGGGAGATTGGGGAGGTCGTCAGGCCTTTGAAGCCGTCGCTCGCGGAGTTCGACGAGGGGGAGATGGCCCTCATCGGGGACATCGCCGACGTCGTGGGCGGATTCCCCTCCCCCCGGGACCTCTCCGCGTTTTCTCGCGAGCTCTTCCCATGGTCGGAGGAGCGAGACGGGAGGCCTATCTCTTACGAGAGGTGCGCCGGTGCCGTGGCGGAGGCCGTCGACGCCCGTCTCGTGACCCGGTAGCGACGTCCGCCCCCGTCTCTGTCGTGTCCGTGGGTCGTGACAAGGGCCTGCGCGGTGCGGGTATCTGCCTTGCAGCAAACCGTGCCCAGAGGGAGGAACCCCATGCTCGAGAACGACATCGCCCAGCTCGTGCGCCTCAACGCGCCCACCGTCGCTTCCCAGATCCGTCGCCAGCCCAAGCTCTGGGAGAAGGTGCTCGACCTCTACCGCGAGGTCGAGCCCGATGTCAACGCGCTTGTGGGCCGCGCCCGCGCCGCCGCCGGCGTGCTCGGGGGCGACACCCCTGAGGACGGCGTGGACGGCACCCTGGCCGTGGTTCTCACCGGCAGCGGCTCGGCCCTCAACGCCGCCGTGTCGGCAGCCGAGAGCCTCTCCGAGAGCGGGGTGGGCGGCTGCGACTACCTCTGCGCCTCCGCGGAGGACCTCGCCCGCGCCCCCAAGGACACCCTGCGCGACGCGGGGCACGTGCTGCTCGTGGCCCTCTCCTGCGGCGACGACCCCGCGCTCGGGCAGGCCGTGGCCGCCGTGCGCGAGAACGTGGAGGGGCTCTTCGTCCTCGGCCTCACCTGCGACCCCGCCGACGGCATCGCCAGCGCCGTGGTGCCCGACGAGGACGGCCTCGTGATCGCCCTGCCCGACGTGGCCTCCGCGGCCGACGAGAAGGCCACCGCCGAGGCCTCGCTGGAGCCCGCCGACCTCGCCGGCTTCACCTGCCTCACCCTCATGGCCAACCTCTGCCTGGGTGCCGACGACCTGCGCTCCAAGGCCAACCGGACCCAGATCGCCGTGCGCATGGGCGAGATGGTGGTCATGCGCGAGACCGCCCTCTCCTCCCTCGTGCTGGAGCCCTTCGACTCCCTGGTCTTCCTCGCCAGCGGCACGCACTTCCAGGGCGTCTCTCGCGAGGCCGTGGTGCAGGCGGCCAACTTCGCCGCCCTCGGCCGCGGGGGCGTCGCGCCCACCGTGTCCCGCGGCGACCTCGTGAGCGCGTCCGGCGACCGCGACGTCACCCACGACGCCCTGGCCGTGGCCTTCGTCGGCGGCTCCGACGACGAGAAGGCCTCCCAGGTGGCCTCCCTCAAGTCGCTCGAGGGCGTCGACAACGGCTGCACCCCCGTGGCCGTGCAGCAGGACGTCGCCCCCGTCTACCCGGGCCGCGCCTTCTCCTTCGACGGCTTCGCCGCCATCCCCGCCGCCTACCTTGCCCTCCCGTACCTCATGGCAGCCCAGGTGCTGCTCCTCATGGCCTCGGTGAAGTAACGTGGGGTGTGGGGCCTCGGCCCCACCCAGCGTCAGACACCCGACCCAAGGAGACCCCATGGCAACCTTCGCCATCCACGCCAACTCGTTCTTCCTGCCCGGTGGGCCCACCGGGCCCGGCTACCTCACCGTCACCGACGGCGCCTTCGGCGCCTTCTCCACCGACGCCCCCGCGGGCGTGGAGCGCATCGACGAGCGCGACCTCGTCGCGCCGGGCCTCGTGGACACCCATATCCACGGCTACGACGGCCACGACGTCATGGACCTCTCCGCCGAGGGCCTCGACGCCATGGCGGCCGGCCTCGTGCGCAACGGCTGCACAAGCTTCTTCCCCACCACCCTCACGGCGCCCACCGAGCGCATCGCCGAGGCCTGCTCCATCGCCGCGGCCCACGTGAACAAGCCCAAGTGCGCCAAGGTGCAGGGAATCTACCTCGAGGGCCCGTGGTTCTCCGAGAAGTACAAGGGCGCCCAGAACCCCGCCTACATGGGCGACCCCGACATCCATGTGCTCGAGCACTGGATGGAGTGCGCCGACGGCCTGGCCTTCAAGATCGCCCTCGCCCCCGAGAACGACGGCGCGGCCGAGTTCGTGGCCCAGGCCACGGCCATGGGCGCCGTGGTGGCCCTCGGTCACTCCAACGCCTCCTACGAGGAGGCCCGCCGGGCCGTGGACGCCGGTGCC
>ERZ808035.586-NODE-586-length-29558-cov-4.819240_pt1 | contig 29558 bp, 22 predicted proteins | sample MGYA00380189_ERZ808035 | MGnify/ENA primary metagenome ERZ808035 (study PRJEB31490, sample SAMN06133407) | mouse gut metagenome | isolation source: M5_1 | host: mice | place: China: Chengdu | collected 2015-05 ...
CCTCCCCTCCTCCCCCTCCGCACCTGAACGCGGTTGGGGGCGGATTCCGCACACCTGAACGCGAACGAGGACGGGTCCGGCGCCGATATGGCAGCCGGACCCACCCTCAACCGTGTTCAGGTGCGGAATTCAGGTGCGGGATGAGAGAGAGGGGGGGGTGAGGCAGGCGGGCACCCGGGGCGTCAGGCCTTGAGCAGCACCTTGTCGTCGGCGAGGTCCGTGCCGGCCGTGGAGCGGAAGAGCTCGAGGAGGTCGTCCACGTCCATGGAGGCGCGCTCCTCCCCCGAGACGTCGGCCACGATCCTCCCGTCGTGCATCACGAGGGTGCGGGTGCCGTGGGCCAGGGCGTCGCCGAGGTCGTGGGTGACCATGAGGGTGGCCACCTTCTGGTCGGCCACGATGCGGTCCGTGAGCTCGAGCACACGCTCGGTCGCCGCCGGGTCGAGGGCGGCGGTGTGCTCGTCGAGGAGCAGCAGGCACGGGTTGCCGATGGTGGCCATGAGCAGCGTCACGGCCTGGCGCTGGCCGCCGGAGAGCGCGCCCACGGGCACGTCCATGCGGTCCTCCAAGCCGAAGCCCAGGTCGCGCAGGCGCTCGGCGATGAGCTCGCGCTTCTCACGGCGCATGGCCGGCTTGAGGGCGCTCCCGCGCTTGGAGCGGCCCAGGGCCAGGGCCACGTTCTCGGCGACGGTGAGGCTGGGGGCGGTGCCCATGAGCGGGTCCTGGAACACGCGGGAGAGCACCCGGGCACGGCGGTAGTCGGGGTCGAACGTCACGTTCCGGCCGTCGATGGACACGAGCCCGGCATCCGGGGTCACCGAGCCGGCGATGACGTTGAACAGCGTGGACTTGCCGGCGCCGTTGGAGCCCACCACGCAGGCGAACTCGCCGGCCCCCATGGACAGGTCCACCCCGGCGAGCGCCCGGTGGGCGACGTTGGTCCCGGGGTTGAAGGTCTTCTCGACACCGCGGACCTCGAGCATGGCCATGTCACTCGCCTCCCTTGAGGGCCTGGGCGTCCTCGGCGAGCAGCCGCTCCATGGCGCCCTTGGCCTTGATGCGTACGGAGCGCTCGCCCAGGGCGGCCTGCACCGCCGGGACGGCCATGAAGGCGCCCACGATGACGGCCGAGACGAGCTTGAGCGCGTTTGCGTCGATCAGGTTCACCGAAAGCGCGAGCTGGATGATGAGCCGATAGGCCACGGAGCCCGCCACGGCGCACACGAGGCCGCGGGTGACGGACCGGCGCCCGCCGAAGACCTCGCCGATGATCACGGAGGCGAGGCCCACCATGACCATGCCGGTCCCGCTGGAGAGGTCGGCGAAGCCCTGGTACTGGGCCAGGAGGGCGCCGGTGAGGCCCACCATGGCGTTGCCGAGGGCCAGGCCGCCCACCTTGAAGGCGTTGGTGTTGATTGAGCTCGCGCGGCTCATGGCCTCGTTGTCGCCCACGGCGCGCATGGCGAGGCCGGCCTCGGTGCGGAAGAACCCGGCGAGGGCCGCCACGGCCACGGCCACCACGAGCACGACGAAGCCCATCTTCACGGCATCCACGGTGGCGGCGCCGCCGAGGGCGGAGACGATGGGGTCGAAGCAGCGGGTGGTGGACAGCAGGCTCACGTTGGGCGCGCCGAGCACGTAGATGTTCACGGAGTAGAGGCCCGTCATGGTGATGATGCCGGCGAGCAGCGGGTTTATCCGCGCCTTGGTGATGAGGAGGCCTGTCGCGCAGCCGGCCAGCGCGCCGGCGACGCAGCCCACGGCGAGGCCGAGGTAGGGGTGCCCGGCCACGGTGAGCACGGCGGAGCAGGCCATGCCGAGGCCGAAGGAGCCGTCGACCGTGAGGTCGGCCATGTCGAGGACGCGGAACGTCACGTAGACGCCCACGGCGAGCAACGAGTACTCGAAGCCGAGCATGAGGGCGTCGAAGAGAACCTGCAGGGTCATGGGGAGGATCCTCCTGGGAAGACGCGGGCGCCCCGCCGGAGGGACGGGGCGCCCGGGGTGCAAGCGGGGCTAGTCGATGACGCGGTAGTCGCCGGAGTCGGAGACCGCCACGCCGAGCGCCTTGGCGGTGGTGCCGTTGACGGCGTAGTCGTCGGAGGCGAGGACCTCCACGGGCATGTCGGCGACCGCGGTGCCGGTGATGGCCTTGATGGCCATGTCGGCCGACTTGGCGCCGAGGGTGGTGTTGGAGCAGGAGACCGACTCGAGGGCGCCGGACTGGACCATGACGGGGTCGGTGCCGAGGACGGGCACACCGGCCTTGGTGGCGGTCTCGGTGAGTGCGGTCATGGAGCTCTGGACCACGGAGTCCACGGGCACGTAGATGGCGGTCACGTCGGAGGCGAGGGCGGCGCCGGTCTGCTGGACCTCGGAGCTGTTGGTGACGGTGCGGACCTCGACCTCGATGCCGCGGCCCTTGAGGTACTCCTCGGCGGCCTTGGCCGTGACCTCGGCGTTCTTCTCGCCGGCGCAGTAGAGGATGCCCACCTTGCCGGAGAGGGCCTTGGGGTCGAGCTTGTCGGCGAACTCGAAGATGGCCTTGACGTCGGACACGTTGGAGGTGCCGGTGATGCCCTTGTCGGGCTTGTCGAGGTCGGCCATGAGGCCGGCGGCCACCGGGTCGGTGACGCTCATGAAGATCATGGGCGTGGTGATGCCCGCGTTGGTGCAGGCCTGGGCGGCCGGGGTGGCGATAGGCACGATGACGTCGTAGTCGGAGCCCTTGAGCTGGGCGGCGATCTGGTTGAGGGTGGAGGTGTCGCCCTGGGCGTTCTGGACGTCGTAGGTGACGTTGTCGTAGCCCTGGGCCGCCATCTCGTCCTTGAAGCCGTTCATCATGGTGACGAAGGCGTCGTTCTCCACGACCTCGACGAAGCAGACCTTGACGGGGTCGCTCTTGTCGCCGGTGGTGCCGGCCTCGTCCTGGGCCGAGGTGGCCGAGCCGCAGCCGGAGAGCGCCAGGCCCAGCGTGAGGCAGAGCACGAGCGCGCAGATCAGGCCGCCGCGGAGGCCGTTCTTGGGGAAGCGCTTGGGGTTGGGGGTCGTCGGGTTCATCGCTCGCTCCTTTCTGGGCCCGGTGGCGCCGGACCCGTGGGGGCGCGCATGAAAAAGCGCTCGCCCCCGGTCTGGATCTGACTCAAGGACAAGCGTCTCGACGTCGAAACACCTGCGGTGCCACCTTGATTGACGGAGGAGGTCTCCGCCCTCTTTGCGGGCGCGTGCACGCCCTGCTCTGTAACGGGAGCTCCCGTCGCGGCTTCCACGCTGCTGCGCTTCTCCGCGCCCTCGGCGGGTCCATTATGCCGTCCTGCCACCACCCGCATCTCAGCTGCACGGGCTCTCTGTAGGCGCTTGGGGCGGTTTTACTTCCGCTTCGTCGGTTTGGGGTACCGGTATTCGGTTGAGAAGGACTCTAGACCCGGCCCGGCGCGCCTGTCAACGGGCGCGCGCCCGCTTTACCGAGTTGAAACCCAGCTGGGTCCCCGGGGCGCAGTTGGCTAGAATCTTGTCGTCACACGCACCCGACCCTCCCCGGAACGGACCCGCACCATGCCCCACTCCAAGCCCAAGCAAGCCGAGGCCCCCGCCGAGAGGCCCGCGTTCCACGCGAGCTACGAGCTCACGAGCCTCATGACCCAGGAGGCCACGAGCCTCCTCGTGCCCGGCGGCGCCACCAACCCCGCCTACATCGCCTGCGCCGTGTGCCTCGTGGCGCTCGTGGCGTTCTGCTTCCTCGTGCCGAACGCCAACCCGGCCGTCGCCGTCGCCGGCGCCGTCGCGTGCGCCGTGCTCCTCGTGGTGGCGGGGCGCTGGGGCGACGCCGTGGCCCGCCGCGTGGCGGCCCAGGGCTGGAACGCCGTGGCGCTGCCCGAGGACGCCCGCCGCGTCACCGTGGACGTCTGGCCCGACCGCATCGAGGTGGCACGTGCCGACCGCGACGCCCAGGTGACGCCGCTTGCCGAGGTCAAGGACGTCAGGCACTCCGACTCCATGATCGTGGTGCGCTTCCGCGACGGCTCGCTGGCCCTCATCCCGCGCCGCGCCCTGTCGCTCCAGCGCTTCCACGCCTGCCTTGCCCTCGTCGAGTCCCGCGGCGCCGCCGAGGGGCGCTGACGGGCCCGGCCGTTCCCCACACCGTATGAGAAAGGGGGCCCATGGCCCGCTCGAAGCAAAAAAAGGCGACACCCCTCCCCAAGGGCGTGCCCACCGACGCGCCCTTCGTCAACGAGACGCACCTCACCAACGACATGGTCAAGGAGGGCTGCCGGCTCACCACCTCGGCGGTCCTCCGGATCGTCTACTTCGCGTTCGGCATCGCGCTCGGCGTGTTCGCCGTGGTGTGGCGGCTCGCCTTCGGCGCCGACACCCTCGCGTTCGTGCTCGTGCTCCTCGTGGGCCTCATGACCGTGTGGCAGGGCTCGCGCCTGCCCATGGAGAGCGCCCGCCGCATGATCTCGCAGCTCGACAAGGCCGGCGAGGCCTCGCGCGACCGCGTGTTCTACGCCACCGAGGAGGGCCTGGGCGTCAAGGTGGGCGACGGCGCCTTCAAGGTGTTCCCGTGGCGCGCCTTCAACCGCGCCGTGGCCACGCCCACCGTGTGCTGCCTCACCATGGCCGGGCAGTCGGCCCTGGTCATCGTGGCCATGGACGGCTTCGCGCGCGGCGGCAACGCCGAGTTCGTGCACTTCGTGGGGTCCCACGTGGTGGAGCCCGACCGCGGCACCTTCGTGCGCGGGTGCGAGAAGGTGTGCCGCACGCTGGACGGTTGGGGCAGCGTGCAGGCGGCCCAGCGCGAGAGGGACGCCGCCAAGAAGGAGGCCCGCAGGCAGAAGAGGCAGGCGCGCCTCGACCGCCGCCGCTAGGAGGAACCCATGGAAGCATCCGGGAACGGGAGCATGCCGGCGATGAGCGCCGGCGACGTGGTCTACGAGTCGACCCTCGTCATGGACGAGCCCCTGCTGAGGGAGCTCGTCTCGGCAAAGGACCGGTCGATGAACAAGCGCGACGGCCTGGTCATGGCGGTGGTCTGGGCCGTGGTCCTCGCCGCCTATATCTGGGGCACCGTCGCCGTGGGCGTCATGACGGCATGGGGCGTCGTGGCCGGCATCGTCATCCTGGCGCTGCTCGGCTGGTCCGTGGCCCTGGCCGTCACGGGCTTCACGCTCTTCTGGCCCAAGCGCTCGTGGCGCAAGACGGCGGACCACTGGTTCGGCCGCCACGGCGTGGGCACGGGCGACGACCAGCGCTGCGAGCTGCGGTCGAGCGCATGCCTGTCCGAGGCCCGCTGCTGCGTGCTGCGGGACGGCCGGCCCGCGGGCTCCGTGGCCAAGCCTTACAAGGCCTTCTCCCACGTGGAGGAGACCGAGCACCTGGTGGTGCTCGTGGCCGGCGATGGCGAGGTGGGCAGCGTGCTGCACAACATGTTCTCCCCGTCCTACGCCGACAGGCTCGCCGAGCGCGCCGACCTTGAGGACGTCTGCTGGGACAAGCGCACCCTGCGGGGCGGCACCCCCGAGCAGCTGAAGGAGTACCTCCAGCGGAAGGTGGGGCACTGACGGGGCTTCCCGACCTGGAGTCCGGGGGTTATGCATCACGGGGACTCCGCGCGAACGGCGCCGTGCATCTGGCGATGCACGCCCCCGCCCGCGAGGTCGTCCCCTTTGATGCATAACCCCCGGACGTGCGGGTGTGCCCCGGCAGTCGGGAGGGCTTAGGGGCGCATCTCGGGGGTTGCAGCTCGGCGAGTGACGCTCGGCTGTCCCAGGGGTTGTCCCGGCACCCGGACACTTTTGTCCCAATGGTCGGGCACTTTTGTCCCACCATCAGCGGTCGAACCGCCGTCACTTTGGTCGGGCACCTTGGGTGTCACACGCCACCGTGGCGCGACCGCGCGGGCCGATGTCATCACTCTTCCAATAGGCCACGTGGCAGATGGGCCACGCACCGCCGTCACCGCCGTCACGCCCCCGCCCCGCCTTCCGCCGGCTCCCCGGTGCCCGGCGCGTGCCATCGGCTAGAATTGTGGAGTTTGCATAACACGGCAGCACCCAGTGAGAGGAAGGGCCTGTGAGCGACAACGAGAGAACCGACCCCGTCTACGTGACCACCGGCATCGCACTCACGCCGCGCATCCTGGCAGGCATGCTCACCGGCGGCAAGTCCATGGGCGTCAACTGGGCGGCCAGGTTCGCGGAGATCAGCGACACCGACGTCTTCGAGAACGCCTCCAAACCCACCATCGTGGAGTCCCTCGGCACCGACGGCGACGACATCCTCGCCGCGCTCCTCCCGCCCCAGATCCTCACCGAGATCACCGCCGACGAGTCGGCCATCGACCACGTGCGCGACGGCCAGTGGCCCGAGACGCTCCTCGACGACGTGACCCGCCAGTTCTGCGAGAACGACGAGCTGGCCGAGCAGGTCTACGAGCGCTGCGGCCGCCTCATGACCGGCGCCGACGTCGTGGCCTTCCACTGGAACGCCAACTACATCATCCACATGCTGTCGGTGGAGAACCTCGACAACGCCTACGTGCGCAAGGTCGCCCAGTTCTACCAGCGCTTCTCCGACTCCGACCCCGTGGGCGGCCTCTTCGCCCTGTTCATGCTCGCGCTGCTCGGCCCCGCGCGGTTCGACCGCGTGGTGAACGCCCTCGGCGGCTCCTTCGGCATCTAGCCGCCACCGTACGCACCGCACCGCACAAGGCGCCTGCCGCGGGACCGCCCGCGGCAGGCGCCTTGCTTCTCGGTGCGGGGCGGTGCGTCACTCCTCGATGGGCCACTCCCGACCGGTCTTGGACCATGCCGACCAGTCCCGGACGTCGCCGTCGATGGCCCACTCCTTGAGGGCGGTGTAGACGTGCCGCTCCCCCACCACGGAGGTGGCGTTGTAGAGGCGCGTGCGCCGCTCGTCCTCGCCGATCTCGTCCACGGCGCGGCCCCAGGCAGAGTAGCCCTCGTCCCCCATGGCCTTGAGCAGGGTGGCCGGCAGGTCGTGCTGGCTCACGGGGGCGTGGCTCACCTTGAGGGGCGCGGCCGCCTCCTCGGCGGTCTCCGCGGGCTTCACCAGGAGGAACGGGCTGGACGGGCCGCCGATCTCGTCGGCAAGGTACCACTCGCCGTGGTCGGCCGTGACGACCACCGTGGTCCGGTCGTAGACCCCTAGGCGGCGGAGCTCGTCGAGGTAGGCCTCCACGCCCCGGAGGGCGCCGCGGGTCTGGTCCACGTAGTCGGTCTCCCCCTCCCCCACGCGCTCGCCGTCGGCGTCGAGCGTGATCGGGTAGTGCGACCCGGCCATGTGGATGAGGCGGTACGTGCCGGCCTCGCCCTCCAGGTCGCCGCCGAAGGAGAGGCCCTCCTCCCGCAGGGTGTCCAGGTAGGCGGCGTCGTCGAGCCTGAAGGGCGTCTTCGCGCCCGCGTCGCCGGCGCCCACGAGGTCGCCCACCACGTCGCCGGAGTAGAACCAGAACGGCGGCTTGAGGGCCCAGGGCGCCTCGCGGTAGAGGGAGCACTTCCAGAGCTCGGCGACCGTGGGCCAGAACGGCGCGTCGAGCTCCACCCGGTGGATGTTGCCCACGCGCCCCTGCAGGGAGCCGGTGCCGCGCGTCAGGTCCGTGGCGTAGACGTTGACGCCGTAACCCAGGCTCCCCATGGCGTCCACGAGGTTGTCCTCGGAGTACCACTCGGCGACCTTGGCGTGGCCCCAGGCCCCGTCGCCGTCGTCGAGGCTCTGCCCCGTCACGAGCGCGGCCATGGCGTAGCGGGTCGGGATCATGACGCCCGAGGTGTTGGCGTAGCGGGTGAAGCCGGTGAAGCCGTCGAGGGCGTCCGGGTAGCGCTCGACGACCTCGTCCAGGTACCTGTTGTCCAGGGTGTCGAGGACGAACATGACCACGTTGTCCCCGTGGGACAGCTCGTACATGCCCTCCGTCGTGGCGAGGGGCTTGCCGTCCCAGACGGTGCCCTGGGACCCCAGCTCGTCGAGCGCCTGCTGCTGCTCGCCCCAGGTGGCCGCGAGGCCCACGGACTGCACGGCCACGAGCACCACCGAGAGCACGCAGGCAGCCGTCTTGGCCGACCGGCCCTTGAGCAGGGCGAACGCCGCAGCACCGGCCACGAGGGCCACCCACACGAGGGACGAGACGAGCGTGATCTTGGTGTGGTCCTCCCAGGGCACGGACGTGCCGTCGGCCACGGGGAGGCCGGTGTTGAGGAACGCCGACTGCACGAAGCAGGCCACGGACAGCGCCGCCACCACGGACACGGCCACGGTGAAGCCCCGCCCGCGCACGAGCGACAGGAGCAGCGCCCCACCTGCGGCGAGCGCCACGGCGAAGGTCACGAGCGGACCGAACAGGGGCCCGACGCCGAAGACGAAGCTGTCGAGGCTCGTGGCCACGATCTCGAGCGGCGTCACGACGCCCAGGGTGTAGACGAGGCAGCCCCAGGCGAGCGCCGCGAGGAGCAGGCGCGGCAGCCAGCGCACGTTCTGGGGACGGCGGGGGCCCACGAGGGCCTCGTCGGCCGTGGCGGCGGCATCGGCCTCGGCGAGGAGCGCCGCGGCGCCCGGGGCGGACGGGTCGATCTCGTGGACCTCGGGGTCGCGCACCTTGTCGCGGTTCTCGTCGATCCTGAGCAGGGCGAACACCCGGCGGCGCACGCGGCGCCACACGACGCCGACCACGGCCGAGAGGGCCACGGCCACACCGGCCAGGGCCTGGATGGTGTAGGTGACCACGGACGGGTCCACGTAGGCGAGGGCCGGCGTGGGGGCCAGGGCCAGGGTCACGCAGGCGAGGGCCCAGGCGCCGTCGAGGGCGAGGCGGGCCAGGGTGCGGCGGGTCTTAGGCCTCACGGCTTCCCTCCTTGGGATCGGTGGCGGCGGGGGCGGCGCCGGTACGGCGGGCCTGGGCGGAGAGCACGGCGTCGAGCAGGTAGCGTCCGGCCACCTCGCCGCCGCGCCCGTGGTTGAAGACGAACCCGTCGTAGACGTCCTCGATGACGCGGCGCCAGTGCCCCGGCCGGGCCACCATGGAGCGGGCCACCTGCCCGAGGGAGCCGATCTCGTCCACGGCCACGCTGCGGCCGATGCGGTTGCGCAGGCTGATGTCCGTGGGCTCGAGGCCGATGTCGCGCCAGTCCGGGTTGCCCACCTTCATGGGGGTGTCCACGAAGACCGTGGGGCGCCCCGTGGTGAACGAGTACTCGCACGAGATGGACGACCAGTCGGTCACGAGCACGCCGGCGTCGAAGATGGACCCCTCGCCGGAGAAGTCCTCGAACGACACGGAGTCCGAGACGTCGGCGAGGCGTGCCTTGAGGGCCTCCCAACGGGGCCCGTAGCGCTTGACGTACTCCGGGTGCGGGCGCACCACCACGGAGAATCCCGCGTCCACGAGGGAGCGCACGGCCTCCTCGCCGCAGAGGTCGAGGAGGTTGTCGTCCTGCCACGAGGGGGCCACGAGCGCCATGGGCGGGCCGGCGGGGACGGCCGCGGGTGGCTCCTTGAAGTGGCGGCCGCGCACGGGGGCCGGGGCGCGGTCGCGGAACTCGGCGCGCTCGCGGAACTCGGCGCGCTCGCGGTCGAGCAGGTCGTAGCCCACCTCCACGAGGTTCTTGGCCGGCACGCCGCGCAGCCGCTCGGAGGCGCGGGTCTCGGCCACCTGGTGCGGCCCCACGCAGAAGATGGTGTCGTAGTGGTCGTGGCAGTTCGCGGCGCCCACGAGGTGCATCGAGGTCATGTGGTGCAGCATGTCCACGTACTCGATGTCCTGGCGCACGTAGGAGCGCTTGAGGTAGTAGTTGTCGAGGTCGGCCAGGGAGGCCACGAAGACGTCGCAGTCCATCTTCATCATGAGGGTGATGAGGCGCTTCTCCCCCACGTAGTAGGGGATGAGGCGCGGCTGGGCCTCGTGGATCTTGAAGACCTGGTCGTTCGGGTCGTTGGTGATGTAGTGGATGCGCACGTCGGAGTGGGCCAGCAGCCACTCGATGGCGCCGCGGAAGTACTTGTAGAAGCCGCTCCCCTCGGAGTAGAAGACCAGCGACTTGTCGATGACGTCGTTGAAGCGGGCGATGTCGGCGCGCTCGCGGCGGGCCAGGGGGTCGGGCCTGAGGCGCGACCCGGCCCGCTTGTTGAGGTTCTCCAGGGCGGCGAGCTCCTCCTGCGAGGCGCGCAGCGCGTCGTAGTCCACGCGCTTCCTGGGGTCCATGACGGCGTTGCAGGCCAGCTGCACGCCGATGGCCATGAGGTTGGAGCAGATCCAGTAGAAGACCATGCCGCTGGCCACCGACACGCCGAGGACGGCCGACAGCGCGATGGACAGGCCGTTGGTGGAGGCCTTCTCGGCGGCCGACTGCTCGCGCTGGAGCGGGTTGATGCGGTTCTGGGCGAGGCCGAGGGCGGCCGAGGAGAGCGCGGCCAGCACGGGCATGGCCCACGACCAGCCGCCGTCGCGGACGGGCACGAGGCCGAGGAGCTCCGTGCCGGGGGCGCCGGAGGCCGTGATGGAGCGGATGACGTCCACCAGACCGAACAGGATGAGGACCTGGATGGCCAGGGGGAGCATGGAGAGGAGCGGGTGGTAGCCGTGCTCCTTGTAGAGGGTGTTCTGGGCCTCCCCGATGGCCTCGCGGTCGCCGAAGTACCTGACCTTGATGGCGTTGACCTGGGGCAGCAGGCTCACCACGAGCAGGGAGTTCTTCTGGCACCAGAGGGAGATGGGCATGAGGATGACCTTGGTCACCACCGTGAAGAGGGCGATGGCCACCCACCAGTTGCCGGTGAGGCCGTAGATGGGGTCCAGGACGGCCCCGAAGAGGTCGGCGAGAATCTGCAGCACCGCGGTCCTTGTCGTCGAGGGTGGGTCGATGGGTGTTGAGGAACCTTTCAGATAATACGGTTCCGCCCACCGCTCCACAGCAACTCCGCAGAGTGCCCTCGCTCCCGCGGCCCGGGGTTATGCATCACGGGACCCGTGTGGAAACGTCCTATGTGGACACGCGCCTCACGACCGCCTTCATGGCGCCGAACGCCCACGAGGGGACGAGGGCGAGCACCACCTCGAAGAGCGCCTGGTCGGGCGCGAGGGAGCGGTGACGCCAGATCCCCGCCACATCCCCGGCCATGCGCGCCCGGCTGAACTCCCGGGCCTCCGCCAGACCGTCGAACGCGCCGTAGCGGGCCTCGAGCTCACCGATGAGGGCGTCGTGGGCCGCGCAGCGCTTGACCCTGTACCCCTCCTTGGAGTCGACGCCGCTGAGCGCGCCGGTGACGTTGGACCCGTGCCGACGGTAGCTCGCCAGGACCTCGGGGACGTAACTGACCGTGCCCTCGATCCCCGCACAGGCGATAGCCCATTTGTCATGGCCCGTGTTCCTGCTGAACGGAACGATGGAGCGCGCGAAGTCGCCGTCGAGGACCTGGACCATACCTGGGGCTAGACACTGGAAGATGTCGTGGGCCACCACGTCCGAGCCGGTCTGCCATGTGTCGAAGAACCTCGACGAGCCGGGGCGGCGGGCCGAGGGCTCCAGCAGGTTGCCCTCGCCGTCGATGATGTCGTAGTCGCAGACGGCGAGCAGGGAGCCGTCCCGCTCGATGGCACGCACGAGCGCCGACACCTTTCCCGGCGCCCACACGTCGTCCTGGTCGCAGAAGGCGACGTAGTCGCCGTCGCTCGCCCGCACCAGCCTCTCGAAGGCGGCCACATAGCCGACGTTCTCCGCAGCGGGGGGAAGGAAGCGCACCGGCACGGGCGCCAGGGAGCGCCTCACCATGTCGCGGTCGGCGGGACGGTCGGGGCAGTCGTCGTAGACGAGGACCTCGAGGTCGGGCCAGTCCTGGTCCCTCACCGACGCCAGCTGCGCCTCGAGAAAGCGTGGGTCGGGGTCGTACAGGGACAGCAGCACGTCGACCTTGCTTCCAGAGCCCTCTCGCGTCATCGGAACATCTCCGTCCAGACAGTCGGTACGTTCATTCCGGGGATGGTACCCGACAGGGGCGCCGCCCTCACCCCTCGAAGGCCGCGTCCAGCTGCGCCGCCGTGTGCGCCCAGGTGAAACCCGTCTCCACGCGGTCCCGGAAGGCCGCCGACCGGCGGGTGCGCTCCTCCGCCGACAGCGCCGCGAGGCGCGACACGGCGGCGGTGACCTCGTCGGCCGAGACGCCCGTGACCTCGCCCCATGCGGAGTCGCCCAGCACGTCCTCCACGCCCCCCACCGGCGAGATCACCGGCAGGCAGCCCCAGGCGCCGGCCTCCAGCAGCGCCGTCGGCATACCCTCGGGGTACGCCGAGGGGAGCACGAAGCAGTCGGCGCAGGAGAACAGCGCCGAGACGTCGCCGCGGTCCAGGCGTCCCACGAGGCTCACGTTGGGCAGGTAGTCGGCCACGGCGCGCACGTGGTCGTCCTCCGGGCCGGCACCGGCCATGACGAAGGAGACGTCGGGCAGCAGCCTCGCGGCGTCGAGCACGGCGAGCGGGCCCTTCTCCACCACGAAGCGCCCGACGAAGCAGGCCATGAAGGCGTCGGGCGCGACACCGAGCTCCCCCCGGAAGTCGCGGCCCGAGGAGCCCTCCCGGAAGGCCAGGGCGTCGATGGCGTTGTTGATCACGGTGGACGTCTCGATGCCGAAGTGGGAGAGCCAGCGGCAGGCCGCGAGCGACACGCCGGCGAACGTGGGCCGCTGCGCCTTGGCCCTCGGGGTGACCAGGTGCTCCCAGCGCTCCACGAAGGCGTCGGCGGCAGGGATGCCGAAGGACAGGTGCGCGCTGCCGTGCTCGAGCACCACGGCGGACGCGCCCTTCTCGGCGGCGTAGCGCAGGCCCTCGAGGGAGTGGGGGTAGAAGCGCGTGTTCACGAGCACGCGGTCCACGTCCTCGGCGAGCAGGCGCCCCCAGATGCGGCGGTAGGCGCCGTCCTTGAGCGTGACCGGCAGGCGGCCGTCGAGCAGCTGGGCGGCCGGCAGGCGCACCACCTGGAAGCCGTCGCGGTCCTCCCGGGCCGGCGCGTCCTTGCGCGCGGACGTCACCACGGTCACCTGGTGGCCCTCGTGAACGAGCTCGCGGGCGAGGTTGTCGGTGAAGACCTCCACCCCGCCCATGGAGGGCAGGTACTGGGCCGAGAAGATCGCGTAGCGGTGCGCTGTCATGGAAGAGGACCCCCCTCGTCTCGGGCCGGCCCCTCGCCGCCCCCGTCCATCGTGGACCACGGACAGGGGGTATGGTACTGGGAAACCCGTCGCCCACGCAGGCCCCATCGTGCCCGCGGTTGGAAGGAGCCCCATGACCGTCCGAAGATACCCCGGAGACTCCCTCGAGCGGCTCCAGGCCGAGATGACCCGGATGCTGGGCGTCTTCGACGGGGTGTGCCGGGAGCTGGGGCTCACGTACTTCGTGGACAGCGGCACGGCCCTGGGCGCCGCGAGGCACGGCGGGTTCATCCCCTGGGACGACGACGTGGACGTGGCCCTGCCCGAGGACGACTACCGGCGGTTCGTGGCCGAGGGTGCCGCGGCGCTGCCCGAGGGCTACTCGCTCCACACCTGGGAGAACACCCCCAACTACCCGACGCTGTGGGCCACGGTGTGGCGCGACGGCACGCGCTTCGCCGACGCCCCGACCGTGGAGGCCGGCCTGGACCAGGCCATCTTCATCGACGTCTTCCCCTACGTCGCGCTGGACGCCGACCCCGGCATCGCGGCCCGGCAGCGCCGGCGCATGCTGTTCTGGCAGCGGCTCAGCTACCTCAAGTTCATCGCCCACCCCAAGAACGTGCCCAACGCCGCGGCCCGGGCGGCCTGCGTGGCCGCCCACGGCCTGCTGCGGGGGGTGCCCCAGCAGGCCATCGTCAGGGGGTTCGAGCGCTCCTGGCGCTGCGAGACCCCCGGCGACCTGCGGATAGACCCCTGCTACGCCCAGGGCAACCCCGTGCCCGTCGACTGCCTGCTGCCCACGCGGCGCGTGGACTTCGACGGCGTGGAGGTCTCGGCGCCGGGCGACCTCGACCGCTACCTCACCTGCAAGTACGGCGACTGGCACGCGCTGCCGCCGGAGGACGCCCGCTACACCCATGCGCCCGAGGTGCTCGACTTCGGCGACGGCGTGAACGTGGTGGACGAGAGGGGCTGAGGCCGCGGGCGGCAGCGGGGGCGGCTGCGGGCGGCGGGCATGCCGAAGGCGCTTGCGGCATGTGTTTGCCGGCCGGGAAGGGCCTCGGGGCATGCCGGAGGCGCCTGCGGCATGTGCCCCGCCGGCCGGGAAGGGCCTCCGACCCATGCCGGAGGCGCTTGTGGCATGGGTCCCGTCGACACCGCCCATGCCGGAGGCCTCTATGGCATGCGCCTGCCGGCCGGGAAGGGCCTCCGACCCATGCCGGAGGCGCCTGCGGCATGGGCGCCGCCGGCGCCCGGACGCACCGAGGACGCCCCTGGCGCACGCCCCGGCCCGCGGCAGGCCCGTCCCCCAGATATGCCAGCGGCCGCAGGCGCCCGTGTCCCTTGAGACTCCCCTCATAACCGGTCATACTTACGCCGTGAGCGGCCGCGGGGGCGGCCGCACCCAGAGAGAGGTGGCCCATGGGCCAGGACATCCGCGAGGCCGTGGAGCGCCTCAAACGCGAGCGCGACGCCGTGGTGCTCGCCCATTACTACGTGCCGGGCGAGACCCAGGGCCTGGCGGACTTCGTGGGCGACTCCTTCGCCCTGGCCCGCATCGCCGCCACCTGCGACGCGTCCACGGTCGTCATGGCCGGCGTGCGCTTCATGGGCGAGTCCGTGAAGCTCCTCAACCCCGGGCGCCGGGTGCTGCTGCCCGAGCCCGCCGCCGACTGCCCCATGGCCCACATGGTGGACCCCGCGTTCGTCGCCCGATGCCGCGCCGAGGAGGACGACCTCGCCGTGGCCTGCTACGTCAACTCCACGGCCGCCCTGAAGGCGCTCTCGGACGTCTGCGTGACCTCGTCCAACGCCGTGGACGTGGTGCGCGCGCTCCCCCAGCGCACGGTGCTCTTCATCCCCGACGAGAACCTGGGCCGCTTCGTGGCCGGGCAGGTGCCCGAGAAGCGCGTCATCCTCAACCCGGGTTGCTGCCCCGTCCACCGCGACATCCCCGCGGCCGCCGTGGCCGCGGAACGCGACCGCCACCCCGGCGCCCTCGTGCTCGCGCACCCCGAGTGCCCCGCCGACGTCCTGGCCCTGGCCGACGTCGTGGGCTCCACGGCCGAGATCATCCGGGCCGTCGAGGGGTCCGACGCCGCGGACTTCGTCGTCTGCACCGTGGAGGGCGTGGGCCACGAGATCGCACGCCGCTGCGAGGGCACGGGCAAGCGGGTGCACTTCCCCGCCCCGGCGCCGCGCTGCCCCGACATGGCAGGCATCACGCCCGAGAAGGTGCTCGCGTGCCTGGAGACCGGCTCCGGCGAGGTGCCCCTGCCGCCCGACGCCGACGCCGCACGGGCGCCCCTGGAGCGCATGCTCGAGCTCTCCGCCCGAGGCGGTGGCGCCCGGTGAGGACGGAGGACCGGGACGTCGTCATCGCCGGCGCCGGCGTGGCCGGGCTCTTCTGCGCCCTCAACCTGCCCGAGGGCACCCGCACCCTCGTGATCTGCAAGGAGGACGCCGCCTCCTGCGACTCCATGCTCGCCCAAGGCGGCATGTGCACGCTCACCGGCCCCGAGGACCGCGAGGCCTGGATCGCCGACACCCTGGCGGCCGGCCACGGCGACAACGACCGCGCCGCCGTGGAGGCCATGGTCGACGGCTCCCCCGCCGTGACGAAGGCGCTCCTCGCCCTGGGCGTGGCCTTCGACCGCCGTGCGGACGGCTCGCTGGACTACACGCGCGAGGGCGCCCACAGCCGGCCCCGCATCGTGCACCGCGCCGACACCACGGGCGCCGCCGTCACCGAGGCCCTGCTCGCCGCCGTGCGGGCCCTCCCCTGGGTGGAGGTGCGCGAGCACTGCCCCATGGAGGACCTGCTGGTGGAGGAGGGGGCAGACGGCCGGCGCTGCGTGGGCCTGCTCGCCCGGGACGCCGACGGCCCCGTTCGGCTCCGCGCCGGGACCGTCGTGCTGGCCACGGGCGGCGTGGGGGGCCTCTGGGAGCGGTCCACCAACTACCCGTGCCTCACCGGCGACGGCATCGAGGCCTGCCGGCGCCACGGCGTGGCCGTGGAGCACCTCGATTGGGTGCAGGTGCACCCCACGTCGCTCTACTCCGAGGGGCCCGGCCGGGCCTTCCTCATCAGCGAGAGCTGCCGCGGCGAGGGGGCCGTGCTCGTGGGGGCGGACGGCGGCCGCTTCTGCGACGAGCTGGCGCCCCGCGACGTGGTCACGGCGGCCATCCGCACGCAGATGGCCCGGGAGGGGTCGCGCTACGTGCGGCTGGACTTCTCGGCCGTGGGCGAGGACGTGGTGCGCGGGCACTTCTCGCACATCTACGAGACGTGCCTCGCCGCCGGCCACGACATCCTGGCCGAGCCGGTGCCTGTGGTGCCGGCCCAGCACTACCTCATGGGCGGCATCGCGTGCGACCTGCGGGGGCGCACGTCGCTCGACGGCCTGCTGGCCTGCGGCGAGACGGCCTGCTACGGCGTGCACGGGAGCAACCGGCTGGCGAGCAACTCGCTGCTGGAGGCCATGGTGTTCGCCGCCCGCTGCGCCGAGACGGCCTCGGGCGAGCCGCCCCGCGTGGCCCCCGGCGCCGCGCACCCGGGGATGCGGCCGCCCGTAGATGCGGCCGCGGCCGCCCGCACGACGGCCTGAGACGAGAGGAGCCCCATGAGCCCCGAGACCATGGCCCTCGTGGCCGAGCCCGCCATCCGCGCCGCGCTGCTGGAGGACATGCCCTTCGGCGACGTCTCCTGCGACGCCGTGGCCCTGCGCCCGCGGCGCGCCCGCGTGCGCCTCATCGCCAAGGGCGACGGCGTGATCTGCGGGCTCGACGTCTTCGAGCGCGCGTTCCGGCTGCTGGACCCCACCGCCCGCCTGGTGGCCGAGGTCAGCGAGGGCGACGACGTGACGGCCGGCCAGACCCTCGGCGCCGTGGAGGGCGACGTGCGGGCGCTCCTCTCGGCCGAGCGGGTGGCCCTCAACTTCCTGCAGCGCATGAGCGGCATCGCCACCCACACGCGGGCCATGGCGCGGATGCTCGAGGGCACGGGGATCCGCCTCGTGGACACGCGCAAGACCACGCCGGGGCTCCGGGTGTTCGAGAAGGAGGCCGTGCGCGTGGGAGGGGCCGGGAACCACCGGTTCTGCCTGTCGGACGGCGTCATGCTCAAGGACAACCACCTGGACGCCGCCGGCGGCATCGCGGCCGGCGTGGCGGCCGCCCGGGAGCGCGCGCCGTTCGTGCGCAAGGTGGAGGTCGAGGTGGAGACGCTCGAGCAGGTGGCCGAGGCCGTGGAGGCCGGCGCCGACATCGTCATGCTCGACAACATGGACCACGACGCCATGGCCCGCGCCGTCGCCCTCATCGACGGCCGCGCCGAGGTGGAGGTCTCCGGCAACGTGGACGAGGGCCGTGTGGCCGAGCTCGCCGACCTGGGCGTGGACTACGTGAGCTCCGGCGCCCTGACGCACTCGAGCCCGATCCTGGACCTGTCGCTGAAGCACCTGGAGTACCTCGACTGAACCCTGCCACTTTGGTCGGGCTCTTTCGCTGTCACGTTCTTGTTTGATGATGATGCCGCGGGCTGTCCCAACACCCGGGCACTTTTGTCCCAACCCTCCCTGTCGCACCGATGGACCATCCGGGTCTCAGGGGATGCTGGTTCCGTAGTGGATATTAGCTCTGAGCTGCATATTTCCCCCGGTTCTTTTCCATCCCGTTGCAGGGATTGATTATTTCCCTCTATGGTCTTGAGGGAATTTCCTCACTTGATAGGCTGTCGAACCAAGCAACCCCTAATCTGCACGGGTTGCCCCTGCGAGCGGGGCGACGGGCGCGACGCGGTCCCCGGCCCCGCCGATCCAGAGAGCCTGAGGAGGAAGCCATGAAGCGACCGCTGACCGCCCTGTTACCCGCCCTGCTGCTCGCCCTGCCCCTTGCGGGGTGCTCCGCGATCCCCATCCCCCGGGCCGCCGCGCCGGACCAAGGTGCCGCCGGCCTCGGGGCCACCGATGCCGACCCCTCGGCCCCGGCCCCCGACGCCGACGGGGCGCAGGGGCAGGAGCAGGGGCAGGCCCCGGACGGGGACGAGGCCCCGCTCCACACCTGCACCTGGGAGGGGGAGGACGGCGACCGGGAGGACATCGCCATCTTCGGCACCTCCGACGACGAGCCCTTCACGAGGGTGCAGCTGGTGCAGCGCACCCCCACCAAGACGGACCTTGTGAACAACGACCCCGAGGTCGTGCAGCAGTACCTCGACAGGGTCAGGGACATCCTCGTCAAGGAGGACGGGGTCGACCCGTCCATCCTCACGGTGGATGTGGACGACGACGGCCTGCTGCGCGTGACCTACGAGTGCCGGAACCTGGACGACCTCCAGTCCGTCCACGACTACTACTACGACGACACCGCGGGCGGCGTGTTCAGGACCGTCTCCGGCATGCCGGGCGTCACCACCTGCGACGGGAAGCCCGTCGAGAAGGCCGACATCGCGGACTTCGACACCGACATGGCGACCATCCGGGAATGGGCCGAGGCCAACCGGGAGACCGGCAAGGCGTTCCTGAACGGGACCCTGGACGAAGACGCCTCGAAGAAGTACATGGACGAGACCCACGCCATCTCCGACCTGATGCGCAAATGGAAGCGCAGCCAGGACATCCTGAACGACGAGCAGAAGAAGACCTACCAAGAGGTCAAGAAGAGCCTTGCGGAGACCATGCTCGTCTCCTGACGGGCGGCGGCCGCGGGCCGCGCGACAAAGGGCGCGCGACAGGGGACGGGGACATGTGTCGCTTCGCCTGTCGCGTGATTGATCTGGGGCACACGGTAAGGACGCTCAGTGTGACAGAGGTGCCTGGCCCACCTGTCACCTCCCCTGCTGCGAGGTCGACCCGAGGCATACGGTAAGGGCGCTCAGTAAGGGCCTCTCGACGCAAGGGCCCCTTGCTGTGCGCCCGACCGTTCGTTAAGGGGCCCTTGTCGCACAGAAACCGTTCGCCAAGGGCCCCTTGCGTCGAGAGGCCCTTGGCGAACGCACAGCAAGCCTTCTTTGCGTCTTGACCCCCTTGCTGAGCGCCCTTGGTGTGCGCGGGGCGTCCTCGACTGTCCGGCGCGCGTGACAAAGGGGACGGGGACATGTGTCGCTTCGCCTGTCGCGAGGTCGATCCGAGACGCACAGCGGGGATCCCTGCCCGTCCGCAACCGGTTCCGGGCGGTCGGGGCATCACGCAGCCGGTACCGGACGCCCCGTAGGACAAAAGTGCCCGACCATCGGGACAGAAGTGTCCGGGTGGTGGGACAAAAGTGTCCGGGTGGTGGGACAGGACCCGCTTCACTCGCCGTGCCCCGACCCCACGGGGCGCCCCTAGGCCACCCCCCAAGGGGCGCACCTAAGCCATCACGGTCGAAGGGCCGACACCGCGTCCCGCGTTTTGCATCAAAGGGGGCGGCCTCTCGGGACCGAGCGCGAATAGCCAGATGCAGGCCCGGGGCAGAGCGGAGGCCCTGTGACGCAAAACGCGGGACTCCCGGGAGGCGGGGCCCCTAGGCCCTCATGCAAGAGGCGGGACCCCTAGACCCTCCTCACGAAGAGGCCGCAGAACGGCTTGGGCGTGAACCAGGTCGACTTGGGCGGCATGAGCTCGCCGGCGTCGGCCACGGCCATGAGCTCGTCGATGCCCGTGGGGTACACCGTGAACGCCACGGCGTCGCCGGCCTCGCGGGCGGCGGCCTCCAGCGCCTCCGGACCCACGGTGCCGGCCACGTAGGTCAGGCGCGGGTCGCGGCGGGGGTCCGCCACCGAGAGCACCGGTCCCAGCACCAGCTCCTGCAGGGCCGAGACGTCCAGCGCCGCCACCGGGTCGTCCCCCTCGGGCGCGGGCGCCCGGAGCAGCCACCAGCGCGAGCCGTCGAACATGCCGAACGCGCCCTTCTCGGCAGGGGCCACGGGGCCGTCCGCCGGCGCCGCCGAGAAGCCCGCGGCCTCCACGGCGGCCACGAGCCCCTCGCGCCCGGCCGCGTCCACGCCGGACACCATGCGGTGGTACGGCAGCACCTTGAGCTGCCCGGCGGGGAACATCGCCACGAGCACCCGGTTGCAGGGGGCGTCCGCAGGCAGCGACGGGTCGGCGGCGCGGCGCGACAGGGCCACCCGCACGGCCGATGCCGCCCGGTGGTGCCCGTCTGCCACATAGGCCGCACCCACGCCCGAGAAGGCCTCCACCAGCGCGTGCCCCTCGTCGTCGGGCACGCGCCACACGGTCTGGGCCACGCCGTCGGCCTCGAAGCGGTAGAGCGGCTCCCCTCCCTGCACGTCGGCCACGGCGCGGGCCACGTCGTCGCTGTCGCCGAAGGTCAGGAACACCGGGCCGGTCTGGGCACCCAGGGCGTCGATGTGCGCCGCGCGGGCGTCCTCCTTCTCCTCCAGGGTGGACTCGTGGCGCCGCACGGTGCCGTCGAGGAACGACTCCACGGGCAGGCACCCCACCACGGCCGTCTGCCGGTGACCGCCCTCCTCCATGGTGTAGACGTAGAGGCTCGGGTCGTCGTCCTCCACCAGCACGCCGCGCTCCCGGCGCCACTCCAGAAGGTCGCGGGCCTTGGCGTAGGCCTCGGGGAGGTCCACGTGGGCCTCCAGCGGGTAGAGGGTGTCGGGCCAGTCGATGGCGAGGAACGACAGCGGGTTGTCCGCCACCTGCTCGAAGGCGCGGTCGCGGTCGAAGACGTCCAAGGGAGCCGAGACCTGGCGCCCCACCAGGCGGGGCGCCGGCCTCAGGCAGCGGAACGGGGTGAGCTCCATGGCGGCTACCGGTAGAGGTCCAGCAGGCCGTCGCGGGTCGCCGGCACGCCGGAGAGCTCTCGCTCGGGCGCGGCGGCGGCCACGTACCAGTCCCAGATGTCGTCCAAGGCCGGGGTGTCCACGCCGGCGGCGGCCGCCACGTCGCGGATGGCCTTGAGGCCGTAGGCGAAGTCCGCCGAGAAGTAGCGCGACGAGAAGTCCGGCACCCAGCGGCCGGAGCCCGTCTCGCGCATGGGCGAGCGCAGCCCCGCGAAGGCCGGGATGTGCGAGATCTTGCGCGTCATGGACGGCACGTCGGGGCTCTCGTAGTGCTCGGTGAGCGGCCGCACCCCGGAGAGGTCGAGCTCGGGCAGGGCGGCGCACACGGCCTGGACCTCGGCGTCGGCGGCGAGCAGGGCCTCGGACGCGGCGTCGTCCCAGCCCTCGTAGAACAGGAAGTTCTCGGGGTAGGAGACGCCGGGCGCCCAGTCGGAGAACATCGTGCGGATGCGCGACGTGTGCAGCACCGGGTTGGACGGCGTGAGCGTCATGGCCAGGTAGCTGCCCAGGCACGTCACCGGCATCCGGAAGAGGTCGGCGAGCTCCCCGGCCACGGCCGGGGTCTCGGACGACGGGATGGCCGCCACCTGCAGGGACGGCTTGCGGCCCAGCTCGTAGACGCTGCGGCCGCGCTCGGCGATGCGGGCCACCGAGTGCACGCGCTGGAGGCCGCACACCACGGCTCCGGCCTCGAGCAGCCCGTCGCAGAAGAACTCGGCGTCCGCACCGGGGACGAAGCACACGCGCTGGCCCGGCTCCACGAGGGGCGCGAGCTCGGCGCACAGGCGCCCGAACAGGTAGACCGGGTAGGTCACGAAGACGTAGCGCGCGCCGGCGGCCCCCTCGGCGAGGTCGGCCGTCACGCAGGCGAGCTCGCCGCAGGACAGCACGTCTCCGTTGGGCGCGAGCACGTCCACCGTGCGCGACCACTCCTGCGGCCGCGAGGTCACCACGGCCACCTCGTGGCCCCGGGCGGCGAACTCCGCCGCCATGAGCATGCCGACGTTGCCGGCACCCACCACACAGACCCTCACGGCCCCTCCTAACCCAGGTACCCGTGGAGCGCGGCCACGAGCCTGTCGTCGTCGGCCCGGTCGCGCACGGCGATGCGCACGAACTGGCGCCCGTCGCGCACCACCTTGGCCGAAAGGTCCTTGATGAAGAGCCCCTGCTCGCACAGCAGGCGCTCGGTGAGCCGGGAGGCCGTCATGCCGCCCTCGAGCTCCACGAACAGGTAGTTGGCCTGGCTCGGCATCACGCGCAGGTGCGGCACCCCGGAAAGCGCCGCGGCGAAGCGCGCCCGCTCGGCGCGGACCTCGTCGAGGCTGCGGGCGTAGTCGGCCTTGTACTTCTCGGCGATCTGCAGGTAGAACTCCGCGAGGGAGTTGATGTTCCAGATGGCCACGTCGCCCTTGAGGGCGTCGACGAGCCCCTTGTCGGCCGAGGCCGCCACGCCCAGGCGCAGGCCGGGCACGCCGTAGCTCTTGGAGATGGACTTCACCACCACCATGTGGGGGAAGCGCGCCAGGCGGTCCTCGTCGAGGAAGCTGTTGCCCGGCTCGTCGGCGAAGTCGGCGAACGACTCGTCGTACACCAGGCGTACGCCGTTGTCCTCGCACCACCGGGCGACGCGGCAGACGTCCTCGACCGGCAGGTAGTTGCCCGTGGGGTTGTCGGGGTTGATGAGCACGAGCTGGCGCACGGGGTGCTCGGAGAAGAAGGAGACGATGTCGTCGGCCGTGTAGGCGAAGTCGGGGTCGGAGGGCACGTAGGTCACGGCGTCCCCGGCACGGCCGCGGTTGGGGTACTCCTCGAACGTGGGCCGGATGTGGCCGCAGGGCCCCTCCACGGCGGCGTCCGGGTTCTCGAAGAGCGCCTTGATGAGCTCGGCGGCGCCGTTGCCCACCACCACGTGGTCCTGGGACACGCCGAAGTTCTTGGCCGCGAGCAGGGAGTTCACGCGCATGCCCGAGGGGTACTGGGTCACGAGGGTCTCGAAGCTGGCCTTCATCTCGTCCATGAGGCGCTCGGGCGGGTAGAACGGGTTCACAAGGTAGCAGAAGTCCACGAGGTGCGGGTAGCGCCAGTAGCCGCCGTAGCGCGAGGCCACGAGCCGGGTGCGCACCTCCTCGCCCACGGCGAACATGGACTCGGCGATGTCGAGGTCCTGCAGGTCATCGATCTCGTACCACTTCTGGCCGGTGAGGCGCTTGGCCAGGATCTCGCTCGTGTCGACCATGGTGATGACGCGGAGCACCTGCTCGTAGTACTCGTTGTCTCCCAGGGCCTGGCTGTAGGCCTTGAGGAACGGCACGTAGACGTTGCGCGAGAACTCCTTCGAGAACTTGTAGATGTTGACCGTCTTGTAGTAGCGGTCCATGTCCTCGAAGCGGAACCGCTTGCCCGGCACGAACGACAGGATCGAGTCGTCGTCGTCCAGCGTGACCACGGTGCCGTCCATCCAGCTCTCGTACTTGTCGACGAGGGCGAGCGTGGGCCGGGGGTCGTCCACGAGCTCGGAGAGCACGCCCTCCTCGAAGATGAGGTCGCTCTCCAGGAGGATGGTGTCGTCCTCCTGGAGCTGCCCGGCGGCCAGGGCCAGCGAGTAGATGTTGTTGGTGCGGTCGTAGACGGGGTTGTCCACGAACTCGATGGGCGTGGCCACGTCGAGGGTGGAGATGTAGTCCTTGAGCTTGTCGGCCTCGTAGCCCACCACGATGACGATGCGCGAGAGCCCCAGGCGGTCGAGCTGGGTGAGGGCGCGCTCGATCATGGTGACGCCGTTGACCTTGACCATGCACTTGGTGTTGTGGGCGGTGAGCGACTTCAGGCGCTTGCCCATGCCGGCCGCGAGAATCAGTCCTTGCATTGCCTCTCCTCAGCGTTGGGGGGTGTTCACGACGTAGCGGGGGTCCATGGCCTGCAGCTCCGCGAGGGAGTCGATCTCGGCGATGTCGTCGAAGGTCACGGGTTCCACGTGCACGTCGTAGCGGTCGTTCGCCAACACGCAGGGGACGTCGTCCCAGAAGCGCTGGCGGTTGGCCTCCTCGGCGAAGGCCACCGGCAGGTCCTCGGCCAGGCGCGCCCCGTCCTCGGCGGTCCAGTAGCTCACGCCGAACATGTGGAAGCAGTCGGTGCCCCCGCGGTGCAGGTCGAGAATGCGGCCGTCGGCGTCGGTGTCGAAGCACCAGTCCTCGGTGGCCTCGACGGGGACGCCCAGGTAGCACGACCGGTAGCGGTAGGGCGTGATGAGGGCCGGGTTCTTGATGTAGAGGTCGCTCTCGAACACGTAGGCGTTGCGGAAGCGGTCGCCCGCGGCCACGGCGCTCGAGATGTTGTTGGTGGAGTCGTAGAGCGGGTTGTAGACCAGCTCCACCTGGGGCCAGCGACGGCGCAGGAGCTCGAACTGCTCGGCACGGTAGCCGGTGACCACGCAGATGCTCTCGATGCCGGCGTCCACCAGGGGCTTGACGATGGTGTCGATGATGGGCGTGCCGCAGACGTCCACCAGGGGCTTGGGCGTGTTGACGGTGATGGGCGCCAGCCGGCTGCCCAGGCCGCTGGCCAGAAGCACCGCCTGGCGGGCGCGGTAGGGCTCGAGGTCGGCCAGGTCGGCCTCGGTGGCCGCCCCCGCCCTCCAGCGGTCCAGGCGCTCGTCGAACTCCGCGCGGGTGAGCGTGCTCACAGGGCTGCTCCCTCCTGGGCGCGCTCCGGCGCCCCGATGCGTCTCTCGGCGGCGGCCGAGAAGGTCTTGGCCGCCTTGTACCAAACGTAGAGCCACTCGCCCACGGGGTTGCCCATGGCCTCCTTGTACATGGCCCACACATACCAGTACCAACCCACCACGGCCACGGCCGAGAGGAACCGCGCCTCCTCGGCGTCGGTGGCAGGGCGCCCCAGGTAGACCGGCAGGACGGCCAGGGCCTCGTCGACGGAGTAGCCCGAGCCCTGGGCCACGAAGTTGCCCAGGTCGCAGAACGGGTCGCCCATGGCGGCGTACTCCCAGTCGATGAGGCGCATGGCGTCGTCGGTCACCAGCAGGTTGGGGCCGTAGAAGTCGTTGTGGCAGAGCACCGGCTCGCCGGCTCCCGCGGCCATGGCGCGGGCGAGCACGGCCACGCGGGCGGCCAGGCCGTCGAAGTCGCGCGGCAGCGGGTAGTCGCGACGGCGGAGGAGCCCGGCGATCTTGGTGCCCTCGGCGAAGAAGTCGAACGACCAGGGCGACGTGGCGCCGCTTTCGTGGAGCCGGCGCACGAGGGCCAGGGCCCGCCCCACGTCGCGGGGGTCCCGGTAGTCGAAGTCCCGGCAGCCCTCCACGAACCGCGAGACCTTCCAGCCCCGCTCGGGGTCCTCGAAGACGTAGGTGTCGTCGAGGCCGAGGTCGCGGGCCACGGCGAGCGCGTGGGCCTCGGCGGCGCGGTTGACGATCTGCTCGGTGCCGGCGCCGGGGTGGCGGTAGATGTAGCGGGTCCCCCCGACGGAGAAGACCGTCGAGAGGTTGGTGAGGCCGGCCGAGACGGGCTCCAGGTCGCAGATCTCGTCGCGGGAGCAGCCCAGCGTGGCGCAGATGTTCTCGAGGATCGCGGAGTCGACGTTCGCGAAGAAGTCGCGGTCGAAGGCCATGAGGTCGCCGAGGTAGTCGAACTCGAAGACCGTGCCGGCCGGCAGCTCCTCCACGGCCATGGGGAGCTCGGCGGCGTGCTCGGCGAAGACCTGCTCCCAGAGCTTGGGCGCCGTGGCGGGGAGGGCGTACTCATCGCCGAGGACGGCGATGTAGCGCTCCGCGAAGGCGCGGTCGAGGTAGGCGGGGCCCAGCAGGTAGAGGCCGCCGTCGCCGCCGCGGGACACGTGCGCGATGTGCCCCTGGGGGTCGAGTGAGACGACCTGTTCCTCGGTGGGGCCCGCGGCGCGGCAGACCGAGAAGACCGACTCGTAGCGGTAGGGGCGGAAGGGGTTCTCGCAGAAGTACTCGTCGGACGACACCACGTAGGAGTTGCCGAGCCAGGCGCGCGCGGCCCAGACCGAGCCGTTGTTGTTGCGGGAGGTGTGGTCGGGGTTCTCCACGAGGGTGACGCCGAAGTCCTCCTCCAGGTAGAAGAAGGCCTCCTTCATGTGGCCCACCACCACGACGACGTCTTGGACGCCGGCGGCGCGGAGCTGGCGGATCTGGCGCTCCACGAGCACCTCGCCGCGCACCTCGAAGGCGGCCTTGGGGCGCTCGAACGACAGCGGCGACAGGCGCGTGCCGGCACCGGCCGCGAGGATCACGGCGTTGCGCACGCGGTAGGGCTCGAGGGCGGCCAGGCCGTCGGGGGTGGGGACGCCGTCGGGGGCCAGGAGGCCGCCGGCGCGCAGGGCGCGCACGGCCTTGTTGACCGAGCCCACCGAGACGCGGTTGGCCGCCGCGACGGCACGCTGGGAACGAGGGCCGTTGAGAGCCGCGTCCTGGATCACGGCGAACTCGTAGCGGGTGAGGGTGTGTGGGGACAGGGGTCTCTCCTTAGGTGCGCCTGGGCGGTCCGTGATGTTCACCACAACACGGTTGCGTATCATTGGTGAACATCATAGCCCCGGGCGGAACGGACCGCCGGACGGCGTGGGCCCTCCACCCAAAGCTCGCAGGCCTGCCCCACTTTGGCTGCTGTCACTCTGGTCGGGCACCTTCGCTGTCACACGGCTGGCGGCACCCGCGGAGCGTTCTTGCGGGCGCCGAGGAGGCCGCACCGCCACCCGTGGAAGCCTCTGCGGGTGCAGATGGGGCCGCACCGCCACCCACGGAACGTTCTGCGGGTGCTTTTCCACCCACAAAGGCTTCTGCGGGTGCCGATGGGGCCGCGCTGGCACCCGCAAAACGTTCTGCGGGCGGTTTTCCACCCGTGGAAGCTTCTGCGGGTGCAGTCGAGACCGCCCCACCACCCGCAAAACGTTCTGTGGGTGCTTTTCCACCCGCAAAGGCTTCTGCGGGTGCCGAGGAGGCTGCCCGGGCACCCGCGGAACGTTCTGCGGGCGGTTTTCCACCCACAAAGGCTTCTGAGGGTGGTCGCCCGGACCACCCTCGTCCGGGCGTGCGGGTGACAGGGGCGCCTGGCCCATCCGCCACTTCGCCTGTTTCCCAATTTATGGAGTTCGGGCGCACCGAGAAGGTGCAGCCCGGGCGCACCGAGATGGTTCTTGCACGGGTTCTGGCGCTTTCCAGGCGAGGAACCCGTGCCGGAAGGGGGTTTGGCACGGGCTTCTCGCGTCCCTTGGAACCGAAGCCCCTGCCAAAGGCACCTCCGGCACGGTCCGGCCGCTCCACCCCCCCGGGGGGGGACACTCCAAGCGCTCGACCAAAGTGACAGCGAAAGAGCCCCCCACAAAAGTGACAGCGATCCCGTCGGGGCGCTTCTGCCCCACGGGGCGCCGGGGACCGGATGCGGGTGGGTCTCGTCACCCCGCGCACACCAAGGGCGCACAGTAAGGGGGTCAAGACGCGAGGCCGGCTTGCTGTGCGTTCGCCAAGGGCCCCTCGCGTCGAGAGGGCCTTGGCGAACGGTTTCGGGGCGACAAGGGCCCCTTGGCGAACGGTCGGGCGCACAGCAAGGGGCCCTCGCGTCGAGAGGGGCTTACTGAGCGCCCTTACTGAGCGTCCTTACCGTGCGTCCCTGCCGTGCGCCGCAGGCCAACCTCCGCACGCCACTGATCGACCTCGCAGTAGGCGAGGTGACAGGTGGGCCAGGTGCCTCTGACACACCGAGCGCCCTGTGCGTGCGCACCGAGCGCCCTGCACGTGCGCACCGATCGGCCCCGCACAGGCGGAGTGCCGGGTGCCCTCACGGTGCGTCCCTGCCGTTTGCCATGGATCAACTTCGCAACAGGCGAAGTGACACATGCCACCGCCCCCATTGTCACGCCGACACCCGCGACAGACGAAGCGACCCGTGTCTCCGTCTCACCCCCATCGTCACGCCGACACCCGCGACAGACGAGCGACCCGTGTCCCCGCCCCCCTCGTCACGCGCCGCGGCCGGGCGCCGCCGTCGACCGTCTCACGCCTTGGCGCGCGAGACCAGCCCCCTCGCCACCGCGCCCAGCCAGGTACCGCCCTGCGGCCGGTAGGGCTCCCCTCCCAGGATCAGGCCCTCCACACGCAGCTCGCCCAGGCGCTCCGGCCCCAGCGCGAAGGGGTCGGCCGAGAGGACCGCCATGTCGGCCACCTTGCCCGGCTCCAGCGAGCCGCGCTCGTCCTCGTCGAACGTGGTCCACGCGCCGTTGTAGGTGCACATGCGCAGGGCCTCGGCCACGGTGAGCGACTCTCCCGGCACGTCGTGGTTGCAGGCGCGCTGCATCCAGAGCACGGGGTCCGGGTCGGTGCAGGGTGCGTCGCTGCCTGCCGAGAGCACGATGCCGGCGTCCCAGTAGGTGCGCAGCGGGTTGAGCCGGTCGGCCCGCCCGCGCCCGAGGATACGCGCCAGGTAGGCGTCCGGCTCCTGCGGCCAGCCGATGAAGCTGGTCTGCATGGGGAACTGGATGCCGTACTCGCGGCAGATGGCCAGGCCCTCCTCGGTGGGAAGGCACGCGTGGATGATGCCGTGGCGGTGGTCCTCGCGCGGCGTGTCGTCGAGGGCGGCCTTGAGGGCGCGGGCGGCCTGGTCGAACGCGGCATCGCCGATGGCGTGCATCTCGATCTGCAGGCCGGCGCGGTTGGCCTCCACACAGAAGTCGCGCACCTGCCCGTCGGTGTAGTAGAGCACGCCGTTGCCACCCTCCCCGTCCACATAGGGGTCGACGAGGGCGGCGTCGTGGCTGCCGAAGCACCCGTCCAGCGCGCAGGCGAAGCAGCCGCCGATACGCGGCAGGCCGCGCCTCCGGGCCACGGAGACGTCCATGGACTGCGGGAACACGCGCACCTGGAAGCCGGAGCGGGCGCTCCTCGCCAGCCAGGTCTCGAGCGAGATGTCGAGGTCGCCGGCGAAACCCACGCCCGAGACCGAGTGCACCATGCCGATGCCCTTGGACGCCAGGTAGTCCATGGCACCCTGGATGTTGGCGACGAGCTCGGGGATGGAGAGGCTGCCGGTGACGTGGTCGGACACCGCGAAGAACGCCTCCTGGTTCATCTCGCCGGTGTCGGGATGGTAGCCACGCAGGCCGGCCACCCTTCCCTCCACGAGGGAGAGCAGCGCCGAGTTCACCACGCAGGCGTGGCCGTCGTACTTGACCATCATGATCGGGCGGTCGGGGCAGGCCTCGTCGAGCTCGGCGCGGGAGAGGAGCCGGCCCTCCTCCACCGAGTAGGGCGACGCGCCGAAGGCGATGAGGAGCCTGGCCGACGACGTGCGGGCGAAGTCGGCCACCATGGCCTTGATCTGCGCGTTGGAGCGGGCGTCCATGACGTTGAGCCCGGCGTGGAACGTTGCGAAGGAGGCCAGGTGCTCGTGGGTGTCCACGAAGGCCGGGCAGAGGGCACGGCCGCCCAGGTGCTCCCGGGGCGCGCGGGCATAGGCGTCGGGTAGGGTGTCGCCCACATGGAGGATTCGCCCGCCGTCCTCCACGAGGTAGCGGGCCCGGGTGTCCCGGGCGTCGACGGTGAGGACGGTCCCCTCGTACACCTGCATGGCTC
>ERZ808035.588-NODE-588-length-29488-cov-5.639081_pt1 | contig 29488 bp, 18 predicted proteins | sample MGYA00380189_ERZ808035 | MGnify/ENA primary metagenome ERZ808035 (study PRJEB31490, sample SAMN06133407) | mouse gut metagenome | isolation source: M5_1 | host: mice | place: China: Chengdu | collected 2015-05 ...
GAGGCGGTACTTGCCCGTCTTCTTGTCTATCTCGATGAGTTTCACCTCTACTGTGTCACCCTCCTTGAGTCCTGAAGCGTCCATTGAGTCGAGACGCTCCCAGCTTATCTCGGAGATGTGGAGCAGACCGTCGCGGTTGGGCATGAACTCTACAAATGCGCCAAACTCAAGTATCGAGCGCACTTTGCCGGTGTAGACCTTACCCTCCTCAGGCAGCTCGACTATGGCGTTGATCATCTCCAGAGCCTTGTCGATGGATGCCTTGTTGGCCGCGGCAACCTCGATGTAGCCGCCCTCGTCGATTTCGTCGATGGAGACTGTGGCGCCGCTGGCTTCCTGAATGCCTTGGATAATCTTTCCGCCCGGGCCGATGACAGCGCCTATAAGCTCCTTGGGTATCGTCATGGTGACGATGCGGGGAACGTGAGGCTTGTAGTCCTCGCGGGGTGCAGGGATGGTCTCGTTGATGATGTTGAGTATGTGGAGACGTCCGTCGCGAGCCTGCATGAGGGCCTTTTCAAGCACCTCGTAGCTGAGGCCGTCGCACTTGATGTCCATCTGTGTCGCGGTGATACCGTCCTTTGTGCCTGTCACCTTGAAGTCCATGTCGCCGAGGTGGTCCTCATCGCCGAGGATGTCGGAGAGTATGGCATACTGGTGGGTGTCGGAGTCGGAGATAAGACCCATGGCGATACCGGCTACTGGTTTCTTCATCTTCACGCCTGCATCGAGGAGGGCGAGAGTGCCGGCACACACTGTGGCCATCGACGACGAGCCGTTAGACTCGAGGATGTCGCTGACGATGCGGCACACATAGGGGAAGTCCTTGGGGAACATCCGCTTCAGGGCGCGGTGGGCAAGGTTGCCGTGTCCCACCTCGCGACGCCCTACGCCACGCTGGGGCTTTGCCTCGCCAGTGGAGAAGGGGGGGAAGTTGTAGTGGAGCAGGAATCGCTCGCGACCCTGGTTGAGCACGTCATCAAGTATCTTCTCGTCGAGCTTGGTGCCGAGGGTGGCGGTGGCGAGAGCCTGTGTCTCACCACGGGTGAACACAGCCGAGCCGTGAGGGCCGGGGATATAGTCTACCTCGCACCATATGGGACGTATCTCTGTGGTCTTGCGTCCGTCGAGACGGATGCCCTCGTCAAGGATGCAACGGCGCACGGCCTCGCGCTCAACATCATGGTAGTAGCGCTTGATCATGCCCATCTTTGCCTCGGCCTCCTCCTCGGGGAGAGAGGCGATATATTCCTCGCGCACGGCCTTGAACGAGTCCTGACGCCAGTGCTTGTCGGCGCTGCCGGCCTTGGCGATGGCATATACCTTGTCATAGCACTTGTCGTGGATATCCTTGCGCAGCTCCTCGTCGTTTGTCTCGTGGCAATATTCGCGCTTGGCGTTCTTGACAGCCTCGGCAAGCTCGATCTGGGCCTTGCACTGCACCTTGATGGCGTCGTGGGCTGCCTTGAGGGCGTTGATGAGGTCAAGTTCCGACACCTCGTCCATCTCACCCTCGACCATCATGATGTTGTCGTAGGTGGCACCCACCATCAGCTCCATATCGGCCTTCTCAAGCTGCTCAAATGTGGGGTCGATGACAAATTTGCCGTCGATACGCGCCACACGCACCTCCGAGATGGGGCCGTGGAAGGGCACGTCGGACACCATCAGGGCGGCCGAGGCGGCAAGTCCTGCAAGCGCGTCGGGAATCTCCACGCCGTCGGTAGAGAACAGTGTGATGTTTACAAACGTGTCTGCATGATAATTGTCGGGAAACAGCGGGCGCAACACTCGGTCGACGAGACGCGACGTGAGAATCTCGTAATCGGAGGCGCGTCCCTCACGCTTGAGGAATCCACCCGGAAAACGCCCGAAAGAGGAAAATTTTTCCTTATAGTCCACTGAAAGTGGCATGAAGTCCACATCCTCGCCGACCTCAGTGGCCGACACTACAGTTGCGAGGAGCATTGTGCCTCCCATGCGCAACTCAACCGCTCCATCGGCTTGCTTGGCAAGTTTGCCTGTCTCTAAGGTGATGGTGCGCCCGTCACCCAGCTCGATGGTTTTCTTAATTGGATTTACCATAAAATACTTATTCTGCGTAGTATAAAAAATCGTACAAAGATACGCAAAAACCTGTTGACCGCCAACATATTTCAAATGTTAATTTTTTGAATCCTGAAAAAAAACGGGATGCGCCTTGTGGACGCATCCCGCCATAAATTGGTATATAGGTGCCGTTAAGCTATCAGCGGTTGACCTTTAGCAACTTGTGGGAGCATGTGCCGTCGGCGGTCTTGACCGTCACGATGTATGCCCCCGAGGGGAGCTGGCTCACATCCACGCCATCGGCTATATCATCGGTGTCGGCCACTACGGCCCCGCTCTCACTGTAGACAGTGACATGTGCCGCGCCGTCACCCTCGACCGAGACATAGAACCGCTCCACAGCCGGGTTGGGGTAGATGCCTATCGCAGCTGTAGATGCATTTCCGAGACGTGTGAAGTCTCCGAATGACACTTCAAACGGCGTGCCGAGAGTGCCTAAGATGTCACCGTTGAATGTCGCTGAAGTCGAGGATAGTATCTCGTTGTTGGACGTCTGGTCAAATCCTATGAACTTGATGTCGTCCCCCTGCTCGCCATGGACGAGGAGATACTGTATCGAGCTGTCGGAGTCATTGACAGTGGCTATGCCACGGCATTTGTCGCCGACAAACGCGGCAAGTATTATGCGTCCGCTGTCAATCGTAGACCCTGATTTGCCGGTCGCACGTGCGATTATCGGCATATTGTCGGCATAGTCGTGGGAGTTGTATCGCCAGGGAGTGGCGGTGTCGGAAAGAGATTCCACGCCACCGGCCGACTGCGACATGCCGCTCATGAATGTGCCTTGGGTGATGGCATGTGGCTTGACAGCCTTGTACATATAGCCTGTCGCGGGAGTCAGGGTAGAGAGTGTGCCATGCCATTTTGCACCGTCAAACACGGCAAACTCGTCGAGGCTCTTGATTACCTCCCCTTCCCGGGCATCGGCAATAAAGTTGTCGGGTGTCATATTCACTACCGGTATAAACGGCAGGTGGTTCCATCCCTCTGACAACTGTGTCATCCGTTCCTCCAGGGGCAGTCCCTTGATTGTGGCGACACCGCCCTCGTTGAGGTACACGCGGTATACGCTACCCGGGGTCAGGGTCTCAAGAGTGCCGGAAAACTCTCCGTCATCACCCTTGACAGCTGTGCCGCCCTTGCCGGTGATGGTTGCGAATCGGCTGCTCAGTTCGGGGAGATAGCCCTTGATGTCCTTGTCGTGGGCCTCGTGTGCGAGGGTTATCCAGTTCCAGCCTCTCGGCAATACGTAGCGGCTGTAGGCATAGGGCTTCTCTGAGAACATGGCCCTTATCTCCATATGTCCGTTCACGGTGAGTTCGACGGTCTTATCGGTCGATATCTGAGAGCCGTTGACCACCCAGCCGTCAAAGGTATACTCGTCGGCATCGTTGGTCTCGGCGGTCATGGTGATGACACTGCCGTGGGCTACTGTGCCGTTTACGGCACCGGTGACGCTACCCTTCGTGCTGTCCCAGTCGGTCGAGACGAGGTGGTTGGCGAGGTTGAAACGGGCTTCCATCTCAATCTCGTCGGCAAGTGTCATGTCAAGGCGGGGATTGGTTGAGACGGCCTCATTGAGACCATCCTTCCACCATCCGGCAAATTCATATCCATCGGCCGGAGTAGCCTCGAATGCCATCGGTGTGCCGTGGGGCGCACCGCCGGCTGCCGGAATCACTGTGCCGCCGACTGCGGGGGTCGGAGAGACCTTATAGTTCACGATGCCGTCACGGAACTGTATCCAGCCGGCCTGTCGGCCGTCACGTCCCGCGAAGTTGTCGCGTCCGTAGATGCCAGATGTTGCCACGGTCAGGCTGTAATAGCCGTTACCCGATGTCAGTTCGCCGAGATTTACGATAAATGTCGTGTCATCAACCGGCTCGACCGAGGCGGCGGCGATATCGATTGCTTCGCCCTGACGGGTGAGCGAGAGGTCAGCTGCCGTGAATGTCTCGGGGATGACCGGCTTGTTGAATTTGACGGTAACAGAGGTCACTGGGACAGTTGCCACGGCGTCATTTTCGGGCAATCCCTCGATAGAGGCGACAGAGAGGTCGGTCTCGGCGCGAGGTTCGATGGAGACAGTGTAGGTCTCGCTTGCGGATGGGAGCATGTCGGCCACGTGCATACGGTACTCATATAGCGGGTCGCGGCCGTCACGCAGGGTGACATAAGTCATCCAGAAGTTGCGCGGGTCAATCGGCTTGGAGTCGCTGTCGCGGGTGATCGACACGATTTCGGCACGTCCGCCGGTGATGTCGCGGGTCGATCCGTAGACCCAGCCGCCTGTCTCGGCGTTGACAGTCACTTTGATTGTCGTCGATGACGGTTGCTCCATATTTACCTGTGTCGCTGACGCCACGGGGAGATTGGTGCCGTCGGTGAGATACAGCATATCGGGGGTATCATCGGCATCGATCACGTCGTTGACAAGGAATCCCTTTGACATGATGCCCGTTTCGGGGTCGGTGCCGAGGTTGAGGGAGCGGATAAGCTCATGGATGGTGACATCGCCGAGGAGCGAGAGGTCGGGATTGCCATAACTCGTGACGTGGGTTGCCTTGATATCATAATCGACGAAGTGGCCGAGGAGCGACGACTGTAGCCACCATTGTGCATAGGCGGTCGAGCCGGGTGCTATGTCGCCCACTTCGGTGGCCACGTTTGAGCCGAGGGCGAGTGTGTGGTCTCCGCCGTTCAGCTGGCTCGACAGCAGCTCAAAGTCAATCATCAGCCCCTTCTCGTTCTCGACAATCTTGGGCTGCTCGGTGACAATGTTGATGTCGGTGGCCTCGCCGCGACCCACATTGGAGATAATCAGCGAGAACTCCGACGGCATCTGCCGTTCAACCACGTCGGTAGTCAAGGGGTCGTCAGCAAGTATGTCGCGCTGCATGAAGTAGGTCATGTCGAGTACGGGCGATGGTTTTACGGTGAGCGATACCGGGGCGAGTGTGCGTGTCACGGTAGTTGCGGTGAACGGGTCGAGATAGCTCAACGACCCTGCAAAGCTGTAGACCACGGCAGTATCGGGCGCCGCGTAGCGTGTAGGAATAAACAGTACCTTGGCTACACCCGACTGCTTGGGCGCGAGTTCCCATCCGCCGTCAAGGGTGAGCGGGCCGGTGAAGCCGTCGAGGCTCTCCATCGAAGTCTGCATCTCATGGGCGGTAGCGACATTGCCGAGATTGTAGGTCACTTCAAGATTGAGCTTGGCCTCGGTCATGCTCTTGGTCTCGTTGCCGTTATAGACGGTCAGCGTGCCACGGAACGCCTGTCGCGTCATCACCATTGACTGCGAGAGCTGCAGGGTGATGGAGGCGCAGACCGAGTTGTCGGATTTGGCATCGGCCTCAATACGTCTGTCAAGTTCCAATATACGGTTGTAGTACTCGGTGAGAGTGCGATTGCCGTTGTCGGTCATAGTGCCGTATGCCTGTAGCCATGTTGCATAATCACCTATGAGCCGTGCCACAATAATCTTATCCTCCATAGAGGGTTCGTCTGATGGAACATCGGGATTAAAACTGGATGCACTGTGACGAGACAGGATATTGAGACGGTCAATCATGGCGTTGAATTGGGACTCAGGCATGAAATCCATGGTGGCCTGCCGGAAATTGTCGGTGGCGTCCTTATCGCCGGCGTTCCATTGGGTGAGGCCCTTTTGGAAAGATTCTGCCTGTTCAGGGGTAAGCGTTAGCCAATCATCGCTCTGATATAGCCAATCGGTCATGCGGTAGGGCATGGCGTAGAGTTTGGCGATGTTGTTCAGCATAAGGTAAAGTTCCTTGTCAATGTCAGGGAAAACGCTCTCGGATATAAGGCGGTCTATCTCATTGAAGTCGATATTACTGAGCACAGAGGGAATCATTGAAGATTTTACTGTGCTCCCAGAATCTTTCATATATTTAGCAAGGGGCATCTCGGCTGATGGGCTGGTCGGGTCAGAGGTCATGACGGATTTTGTGCCCTTGGGGTTATCCTCTTCCCATCCCCATCCGACATTTTCCTCAGAACATTTTGTAAACAGAGCCTTTAGACAATCGAGACCATCGCTGAAACCGGGGATTCGGTCTTCGATTTTCTCCTTCATATCATCCCAAATGGGGGTTAGGGTAGTGTTCAGAAGGTCAGTACCGAGTTCATACATTTGGTTGTACAGATACATTTGATAGTCCTCTACCTGATGAGTATCCCAATTGGCCATATCGTTAATATCGAGTCCATTTTCCTCGCAATACTGTAGGAGCGCAGATGTGCGGTCGAACATCTCCTGTTCCTTTTCGACGGCATCCTTGAAGCCATTGACTTTATCACGTATGTCTGTTATGTCGTCACCGAGCATGTCATCGACAAATCCGGTTACGTTGGTAATCGCATCATAGGCTCCAACGACCTCGGCGCCACCCGGGATGAGGCGTAGCAGGGTCTTGCCGCATGGAAGGGCGGCGCGAGTCAGGAAGGAGTTGCTACAGGGCACGCACTCTCGCTCGACATATTCGCCGAGAGGCTTGCTGTCGGAGACAGGTCCCCAGTCACCACCACAAGTTGCGCACACGTGATAGGTGTACAATTTGGGGTCGGGAAGGGGTATATCCCATGGGGTGAAATTCTTGGCTTCGCAGGTCCATATTCCGACTTCTTTCTTATATCGGTTATACTTCTTGTCAAGACCGCAGTCCCACGCGTATATTGTAATAGGACCGTAGGTGCAGTCTCCTATCGTGTCCCCGTATTCGGGATTGAAGATTGTGCCTTTGTTTTCTTTGGTGCGACGCGTGTTGAACTCCGATTTCATCTCACGGCTTACCCTGACGGGTATCACTATCGACTGCTTGGCGGCTAAGTCGCGAGGTCCGGGGGTGAGTGACTCAAATGTGAGCACGCCGTCGGTGGAATCAAACATCAGGTCGACATCTTTGGCTGTGATGAGACCTTCATTGGTGAGCGTGAAGTAGTAGACGGCAGATTCTCCGGGTGCGAGGCCGGCTGCCGGCTTCATGTCGGGCAGCGAGGTGACGACTACGGGCATCGGGACGTTGGTCTCGTATTTCATCGTTGAGACGATGCGGTACTCATCCTCGACCTCGGTTTCCTCGACTTTCCAGTCAATGGAGATGGCCTGGAAGCTGAGGTTGACGGTCTTGGTGGTCGTTTTGCCGGGGTCTACAATCATGTTGCCCGAGAATGACTCGTGGTTTGGCTCGGTGATGTTGACGGTGTAGTAGCCGGCAGGAAGCTCAAGCATGGCGCGTCCGTCCTCGCCTGTCTCGGTGGTGGCGATGACGGTCTTGCGGGTGGGGTGTAGGACGCTGATTGTCGCTCCTTTCACCTTGGGGCCTTCGGCGGTATAATAGGTGTATTCATCGCACACTTCGATGCCAAGGCGTCCCGTCGTATCGCTCACCGGCTCGACCGTGTAGGGGATGCTGATGCCTGAGGCATTGGTGGCGTTGATGGCTATGCGTCCTGTCTGGGGCACGTTGAGCTGCACGTCGTTGCTGGGTACAAAGGTGAGCATTGCTGTTGCCGACTCGCCGGAGGCAAGTGATGCCATGGTTTTGGGGGTGGCGAGTTTCATCCACCCGTTGTCGGGGAGGCTCACGGTGATAGCCCCGGTCTCCCCGCCGCCCGTGTTGGTGATGGTGATGGGATATTCACGCACCTGTCCGGGGGTCATTGTCGAGTTGATGGCCTGGATGTCGGAGACAAGGCGTCCTGAGGGCACGGTCGAGTAGACGTAGAACGAATATTCCGCCGTTGTTCCCGCCGCAGAGGTGACGCGCACCTTTATCAGGTCGTCATAATTGGTCGCCGAGGGGGCGTTGGCCGACAGGCGCACGGTCATCGGAGTATCAGAATTTGCGACGCTTGTCGGAGCGTCCATAGTCACGTCAATGCAGGCGGGAGCTTGTATTACCTCAGTCTGTAGGCCGCTCTCAGTGAGGTTGCCGGGAGCGCTGAGGAGCATGGGTATTTCGACGGATGAGCCTACTGTCATCTCGATATTGCGTTGGCTGGAGGTGGTGAGGCGCAGGTTGCGCACATCAAACTCACACTGCGAGGACGAGGATTTCTCGCCCGGATAGCAGGCACCGGCCATATAGTGGCCACCCATTCCACTGCCTGGGGTGAACTTGTGGCTGAATTTGCCCTCGTTGTCGGTTGTGACTGTGGCGGCGGTGCGGGTGCCGTTGACGATGGTGTATATCTCGACATCTCGATTGGCCGCTGTCGAGCCTGTGGCCTTGCCTGTTAGCACGACCTCCTCGCCCTGGGCATAGACTGCCTTGGAGGGGGTGATCGTCGCAGTGAATGAGGGGACGAGGTCGAGGCTGACTGATAGGGTGTTGTTGGCGGTTGTCAGCTCGTGGACAGAGTTATCGGGGTTAACCTGTGCTGTAACAGTCAGTTTGCCGGCGATGGCTGGAAGCATTATGTTTCCGCTGATAACGGTGCTCGTGCCGGGTGCCATATCGCCGTCGGCGGTGAGTATCGCCAGTGTGGTGTTATTGCCCGTTACCTTTACTGTCGGGCGTGACATCGGGGCGACGCCCTCGTTGGCTACCGTCACCGATATGCGTGCTGTAGTCCCGGCCTCGGGCTGGTCAGGGTTGAAAGCTATGCCGGTGACAGTCGCGTCGGGGAGTGTCTGGTCGGTTATCCCGATGTGGCATACGCCGAGGGCGTGACCGTCGGCCTGGGCCGTGACGGTCAGTGTGCTGGTATCGCCCGTAGAGTCGTTGTTGAGTGCTGTCGCCTCGACCGTGGCACGTGTTTCCCCTGCCGGGATTGTGACAGAGGCCGGGAGGCTTATGGCTGAGGCATTACCCCCCTCGACGGCGAGCGACACATATAATGCGGTGTCGGACTTCGGGGTATTGCGCGACACGGTGATAGTGAACTTCTGACCCTCCTTTACGGTCGAAGCCGAGGAGGAGACGGAGAGTGCCGGCCCGTCATTGTCGATGACGGTTATAGTGTGGGTGACACTGCCGGCCGATTCCGCGCCTACCGAGCATGAGCAAGAGCTTACATACACCGCAGCGGTGAGAGTGACGTCACGGTCTCCGTCGACGGTGGCATTATCGACTACTCCGATGGTAAACTCCACGTCTTTAACACCCTTTTCAAGGATGATGGAGGAGGGGTTGAGGATGAGGATGCCTGGTGTATCGGGCGTAAGGTTGACGGTGACTCGGCTGTCGGTGAGCGTGGTGCGTGTCAGTCGGGCACGAATGGCATTGTATCCGGCTGCCTCGCTCACTTTGTCGGTCGACAGCAGCAGGTCAATCTGCGGCGTGTCGTTGTCGTCAACGGTCAGGTCGGCGGTGTCGCTGTCGTGACGCGCTGCCGAGGCCTTGAGCGTCGCGAGGATAACTGTCGAGGGTACGTCATCGTCAATCGACCTGACAGTGACGCTGACTGAATTTTCTCCCTCGGGGATAATCACCTGGGCGGGGAAATCGAAGTGACGTTTGTCGCTACAGGTGATATAGACGGTCACCGGGCTGTCGCTGACACGGTTGGTCGATATGGTGAGCGTCGTGCTTTCCCCCTCTGTCAGCTCGTCGCGGTCGAGGACAGCGGAAAGTTGGGCATTGTCATCGTCAAGGACTGTGAGTGTGGCTATAGCTGCGACATACCCGTTACCCGAGGCTGTGATTGAGGCTATAGAGTCGGCGTCGAGCTGCTGGTTGTCGATGGCGTTGAGCTGGAAAGTGGCTTGGGAAGCCCCGGCGGGAAGTGTGACCGATGATGGAAGCGACAGTCGGGGAAAGCCGGCTGCCGACAGGTCAAACGTCTGGGCTTCGCGATAGGAGCCGCTGCGGGTGAGCTTGCCGGTGACGGCTGCTGTGCGGTTCTCGTAGATGACATCAGGGGTCAGGGTGAGCGAGAGGGTCTGTGCCACGGGCAGCGGCGATGATATGCCGACATTGTTGGCTGTAGCCGACGGGCTTTCACCTGAGTCGGCAAATGGTGTCAGCTTGACCCGCACCGATGCCGTCTCGTCCACGCCGAGGATGGAGGGGAGCGTCACTGTGGTGGCACGGATAGCGGTAGCGTGTGCGCCGAGTATCTCGTCATTGCGTGTCGTGGCGATGGCTGTCTCGTTGCCATCGGCGTCGGTCAGGTAGATGGTCTCTTTCCAGCCGGCACGGGGCAGCAGGTCACCGAGATTTTCGACAGTCCAGGAGATATCGAGCGGCTCGCCGGGCACTATGCGCTCTTGGGAGACACTCACCACGCCCACGGCAAAGTCGGGAGCGCGTGAGATAGTGATGGTGCCGCCGGCGACATCGGTGAGTATATTGGCCCCGGAACGCTCGGCCACGACGGCATCGGTTATCTCCACGGCGTACTCCGAACCTTGTTCAAGCCCGTCGGGGACGTTGACGCTGAGGTTGAGCAGCGTGCCGTCGTTTCCGGCGATTTCGCTGTTGGTGGGGGAGTAGACCATGACGAGCATCTTGTCTTGAAGTGTCGTGGCACTCCCTTGTGAGGACCTGTAGACAATCTGATGGTCGGCCTTGCGTGCGGGCGCGAGGGCGGCGTTGTTGAATGTCCATCCTTGGGGAAGGGCGATGTTAAACTGCACGGCCACTGCCGGCGAGGAGTTGGTCAGCTCCACAGGCAGGGTGACCGTTGTCCCCGAGCCTACGGTGACAGGGGGCGTGTGTAGACGCGCCGAGCCTGCCACTGACGCAGTGGCGGAGCAGAGCATGGCACACAAGATCAGAAGCGTCCTGTGGGTCATGGTCGTGATTTTTTGAAATTGTCGGTTCATTATTGTTGGTTTATTTTGTTACTGCGAGTTTGGTTGTGATAGTCTCGGTCGGGGTTTCCACTACAGCCACTGCCACTGTCATCGTGGCGGGGACGCGGCAGAGAGTGGTATAGCCCGGCAATGTGTTGCAGTCGCCCGAGGCGAGGAGCGTCCCGGAGGTGGTGTATATGCTCCATCTGCATCCGTTGAGTGCCGTAGGGGTATAGAGGGAAATCTCGTTGCCCGAGATTGTCACTGTCGGGGAGGTTTCGGCGATATTGTCGTCAATGCCGGTCCGGCGGCCGGCTATGCACGGGATGGCGTTTGCCGCGATGTCGGAGAGCATCGCATATGCCACGCGGCACTCGTTGCCTGTGACGGTTGCGACGGTCTGTCGGCCGGCAGGAATTTCCGCGCCAGTAAGCGAGTAGGCCACGATATGGCTCTCGCTGTCACGGTTGACAATTGATGCGATAAATCCGGCCTCCGTAAGGTTGTCGGCGAGTGTCATGGCCGATGCGCCCGACACGATGGCGTCAAACGCGGCTACAGGCACGGGTGAGTCGATGATGAGCTGGCCATCGGCACAATATATGTGGGCCTCATCCCCGGATTCTCCACCGATTGATCGCAGGCGTGAGCGAGTCTCGGGTGAGGCAGCCTCGTCATCATCGGGATGATAGTCGGTCAGCACATTGGCTATGGTTACCAGGTCTTGCACGTTAATGCAGTCATCTTCCCACATATTGGCTGCAGTATAGTTGAACAGCGCGTTCCATCCATAAGGGGTGAATATGTAGTTGACAGTCGCCTGTAGGTCGGTGATTTCGACCTTACCGTTGAAATTTGCGTCACCCATCGGGAATTTGAGCTTCACCGATAGTGATGATGCCCCTTGTAGTGCAAGCAGACCATCTCGCGAACCCATGAAGAGAGGATTGCGCACCTCAAATGTAGGGCTTCCTGTTGCCGGATTTATTGTCAGGTATGCATGAAAGCAATCTGAGTAATCGTTTTGGTGTGACGGATCATATAATTCAAATTTGATATTGCCGTCATAGTCGTAAGCCTCCCGGTCATACAGTATTATGGATGGAATCAGCGATACTACCTGCTGGAAGTCAAGATTGGCGAGGTCAACTTCAATTGTCTTGTCGATTTCCTGCCCGCTCAATGATAGGTCTTTGATGTTTTCAGGGGGTGCCGGATAGAAATCTGAGAAGCGATTATATCGTACGTCGAGACATTCCAAATTAGGCATTAATGGCGGGATAATGCCTACATTTCCTGTAAGTTGATTGCCTTTCAAAACAAGAAATCTAAGATTGCTGAATGAGAGTAGCTCTGAAGGAATTTCCCCTGTGATATTATAATCTCTAAGATTCAATCCGCATATTTTACCCTCTTGGATATACACCCCCATGTATTCATTTCCTCCCGGATAGCCTACGTGCGATATCTCAGACCGATCAATTGTGGTATCCCATGGTATTGTTGCGCCGCGAGCTATCAATTCAGTGGTCAAAGCCATAAAGGCATTATAGTCATCATTGTTGATGTCGTATATAGATACTTTACCAATTTCAATCGGTTCCATGACTTCAATGCCGTAGCCGTCTCTTATTGAGATAAGTGCCGTATATTCTCCGGCTTCGACTGGCTCATCCGTGGAACGTATTCCGTCACGGTCGTAGTAAATTACAGGCTTCTCATATCCATATGGCACTGAACACGTTAGGCCGTGTGGCAATCCATCGTATGTTACGCTTATGTTCTCGGATATGGAGCAATCCACAACCTGCGGTGTCCTGTTGATAATCTTGAAAGTATGTACATCTCCAACGCCGATGGAGTAGGGGAATACTCCCTTTATATAGACTTGGGCTGTACCGACATCGGTATTGTTGGTATATTCTAAGGCGTATTGACCGTCGGGGAGACCAATTTGGAGATTTTCATGCGTGACTGGCTCTCCATAATTGTATGTCAAATCAGGAATAGTTGGCGCATAATCGCGTATATCCTTAATTATCATTGGATTGAGTAGGGTGATATTTCCTGCGTTATCGACAATGCGAAACCGTATTACATGGTTGGTAGTGCGTGAGGTGTTAAAAGTCATATTGAACGTTGAGGAAAATGGGGTATTAGGAGAAAGGTTATCGGTGGCTTTCTCCCAGATCCCCCAATTTTCGCCTTGATATTGAATATGTCCATCTAATCCTGATAGGCTTTGGTATGTGCCGCTTATAGTTATGCGGCAAGAGTTTAGGCTATTCCAATAATCATAATAGGAGATGTCAGATTCCAATTTGGCAGTAAATGGGGATTCTGGTTCTAAACTGGAATCTCCGAATCCGACCAAGAAGGAGATTTCGATAGAGTCTATTTCCGGAATCGAACAATCCCACCATATACCCATGCCGCTATCGTAACTGCCGTTTTCCTCCATGTAGTTGTCAATATGTTCCCATCCCACTATAACATATTCGTTTATTGTTTTGGGTGTGCAACCAAACCAACCATAGCCTTTATAGTTACTATCTATCTGGGAACCAAATAGTATATTGAACTTAATGTTTCCGTTTCCTACAGATAGAGCATCCGTCTCTCCAAAACAATTGAGATGTTTTTGTATCTGAGCATAATTGTTGTCACCAACCTGTGTATCCATATAGATACCAAGGCGAACACCATCTTCATCAAGACGACCTTGGTTGACTATTCTATATGTCACCTTGGCATATTCTCCTTGTTGCTCAACTTTTGCAGCACTGCAATATAAATTCCCTATCTTAGTGCCCTGTGGATATATTATCCGAGGTCCGTAACCTTTTGATACCATTGCAACGCGAATCCCTCCATTCGTTAATCCGTAATATGAACCGTTGTAGTGTCCGAGGAAATCTAAATATCCGTTTGCGCCTGAACGGTAATATAGCTTGGTATTGCCGACACGTGTGTAGCCTGAAGGAACCGAGGTTGTCATTGAGCGTGTCGCGGCCTTTGGCTGTGTGACAGACTTCGCATTTGTCGGAGAGGCAAATGTTAAAACTAATGCGGTGGGTAGCCCGATAGCGAGGTAAGCCAGCGCATCTCTGATGTTGAAAGACATTTTGAGTATAAGTTAAAATTTAAGCAGATAAGTATGGTTTATTATTTGTATTAAGCACTGACATGATATTCTTCGGACGGCAAAGATGTAGCTTTTTTATATGATTTCAAATGGCAATGACAGTGTTAGTTATGTGTGTACCCTAAATGTCCCCCGGAAAAATACGTCCCCCTCGCTGCCGGTGTTGCATAGTATTAAAAAAGTCGCCCGCAAGAGCGATGGAGTCTTGCGGGCGATAGTAGTGTAATTGTATTGTCGTATAGTGGTTATTCTACGGTGACGCTTTTGGCGAGGTTGCGGGGCATATCGACGTCGCGGCCTTTCATGACAGCGATGTGGTAAGCCAGGAGTTGCAGCGGGATGGCGGCGACGATGGGGGAGAGGCATTCGGGCACCTTGGGTATCTCGAGCACGTGGTCGGCGATGTTGGCGATAGTAGTGTCGCCCTTGGTGACGATGGCTATCACCGAGCCTCCGCGCGCCTTGACCTGCTGGATATTGCTGATGATTTTCTCGTGCAGCTCGTCGGTGGGGGCTATGAATATTGTCGGCAGCTCGTGGTCGATGAGGGCTATCGGGCCGTGCTTCATCTCGGCAGCGGGATAGCCTTCGGCATGTATATAGGATATTTCCTTGAGCTTCAACGCTCCCTCGAGGGCTGTCGGGAAGTTGTAGCCGCGTCCGAGATAGAGGAAGTTGTGTACATAGGTGTAGGTGCTCGACAGGCGCTTTATATCATCGTCGAGTTTGAGGGTCTCGGTTATGAGCTCGGGTAGACGCTCGATGGCCGAGCTGATGGCGGCAGTGCGGTCGGCGTCAATCGTGCCGCGCAGCTGGCCCATGGCGATGGCAAGCATAGCAAGGACGGTGACCTGCCCGGTGAACGCTTTGGTGGAGGCGACGCCTATCTCCGGGCCTACATGTATGTAGGTGCCGGTATTGGTCTCTCGGGCGATTGACGAGCCGACGACGTTGCATACGCCATATACAAATGCCCCCCGCTCCTTGGCGAGCTTTATGGCCGCCAGAGTGTCGGCTGTCTCACCCGACTGTGATATGGCGATTACGATGTCGCGCTCGGTGAGCACGGGGTTGCTGTAGCGGAATTCTGAGGCATACTCGACTTCTACCGGGATGCGGGCTATGTCCTGCAGGAGGCGTTTGCCTATCAGGGCGGCGTGCCATGACGTGCCGCACGCCACGATGATGATGCGGTTGGCGTTGACAAATCGCTCGCAATTGTCCATCACCCCCGACAGCTTTATCTCCGTGTCGTTGTTGATGACGCGTCCGCGTATGCAGTCGCGGAGGGTTTTGGGTTGCTCGTATATCTCCTTGAGCATGAAATGGGGGTAACCGCCTTTCTCGAGCTGCGACACGCTGAGTTGCAGTGTCTGTATGTCGATGTCCGACGGCTCGTTGTCGTTGTTGATGACTTTCAGCGGTTCGCCACGGCATATGATGGCAATCTCGTCATCCTTGAGATATACGACATGGTTGGTGTATTCGATGATGGGGGTGGCATCCGAGCCGAGGAACATCTCACCGTCGCCTATGCCAATGACGAGGGGGGAGCTTTTGCGGGCGGCAATCAGTTGGTCGGGATCCTCCTTGTCGACAACCGCGATGGCGTAGGCGCCGATAACCTCTTTCAGGGCCTGACGGGTGGCCTCGACTGTGGAGCAATTGTTGGTGCGCTTGATGTAGTCTATCAGCTGCACGAGCACTTCCGTGTCGGTCTCGCTGCAGAAGGAGCAGCCCTGCTGTATGAGTGCTTCTTTAAGGACGCTGTAGTTTTCTATCGTGCCGTTGTGCACGATAGCGAGACGATGGTTTGAGCTGAACTGCGGGTGGGCGTTGACATCATTAGGCTCTCCGTGGGTTGCCCATCGTGTGTGGGCTATTCCGAGGGTGCCGCTTGTGTCCTTTGACTGGCAAAAGCGTTCAAGGTCATTGACCTTGCCCCGCGACTTGTAGACGTTAAGCTCGTCGCGGTCGTTGAGCAACGCCACTCCGGCGCTGTCGTAGCCACGGTATTCAAGGCGGTGCAGCCCCTTTATCAATATTGGATAGGCCTGCTGGGAGCCGATGTATCCTACTATTCCGCACATATGTTTTTACGTATTAATTCCTGTTTTCTTATTATTATGGTTGTAGTGTGTCGGGTTTGGAGTCATGTAAATAACGATACAAAGATATATAAATTGCGGGAATAAACACAATTGGATGTTAAATAGCTTCTTAAAATATTGTTTCTTGCATCATCCCATGGCGATTTCAGGGGAGTTCCCACAAAACTTTACTTCTATAGCGCACAAAAAACGCCAAAAATTTGTATATTCCAATAATAGTCCTTACCTTTGCCCTCGCTTTGGAAGAAAATCCAGCAGGTCCCATAGCTCAGTTGGTTAGAGCACCTGACTCATAATCAGGGAGTCCTTGGTTCAAGCCCAAGTGGGACCACTGATAATCAAGTAGTTAGTTAATCGCTGACTACTTTTTTTATGTCTGAACACCTCAGTTTACACAGACTGTGTAAACCAACGTGTAAACCGTGTCAACTACAGTAAACGTAGTTTGTTACAAGTCGAAAGTGCTGAGTAACAACGAATCACCTCTAATGCTGAGAGTGACAAAAGACAGGAAGCGTAAATATGTCAGCCTTGGCATATCCGTAAATCCTGAGCATTGGGACTTCTCAAAGAATCAGCCGAAATCCGACTGCCCCAACAGAGAATTTATAGAGTTGATGATTGCTGAAAAGCTGAAAGCCTACAATTCTACCATTATAGAGTTAAGGGCGACCAATCAGGATTTCACATCTTCATCACTCGTTGATAAGGTAGATGGTGGAAATTCTCTTGTTAGAAAGACAGTAAACGACCTATTTGTAGAACATCTACAGAGACTTGAAAACGAGAAAAGACGTGGCTATATGCTGTCAGTCCGTTACGTCTATAACTCGTTAATCAACTTCAACAAGCACCTCAACATTCCATTTGCGGAAATAGATGTCTCTTGGTTGAAGCGTTACGAATCGTGGCTAAGAAGCAGAGAGGTTTCACAGAACACAATCGGAATCCACTTCCGCACTCTGAGAGTCCTTTATAATCTCGCCATTGAGGAAAAGGCAGTCAAGGAAGAACTATATCCGTTCAAGTCGTTCAAAGTTTCCAAGCTCCATGAGGAAACAGCCAAACGTGCCTTGTCTAAAGAGAATGTAGAGAGAATTATCAGCTTTCCACCGACTGATGATTATATGCGCTTTGCTATCGACATCTTTGCGTTCACTTACTATTCAGGAGGAATCAATCTTACTGATATTGCCAACCTAACCGAAAGCAACATCATCGCTGACAAACTTATCTATAAGCGTCAGAAAACGGGTAAACTTATAAAGATACCCTTGCAAGATAAGGCGAAACAGCTCATAGAGAGATACCGCACATCTGACAATCCTTATCTATTCCCAATCTTTTCCACACTTCACAAGACAGAAGCACAAAAGAAGTTCAGAATCCATAAGGTAATGGCAAAAGTAAACAAACGCCTGAAAATAATTGGTAAGGAGTTAGGCATTCCTATCACATTGACAACCTATGTGGCACGCCACAGTCAGGCAACAGTAATGAAACGTGCCGGAGTTTCCACTGCAGTAATCCGTGAAATCATGGGGCATAGCTCTGAAAGAGTAACACAGATATATCTTGACAGCTTCGATAACGAGCAGGTGGATAACGCCTTGAAATCCCTCTAATACTTAAATAGTCCTGCCTATCACATTGATAGGTGGGATTATTTTCGTAAATTTGCATTATGGCAAAAGAAATAAACGCATCAAATAAAACATGTGTTGTCATTGGCAACGGTTTTGATATTAACTTGGGATTACCTACAAGTTACAATAGCTTTGTGGATAGCAAACAGTTCAATGACTTATTACAACGAGGAAATAAATTAGCGGTACATCTTAAAGATAAATATGACCTACAAAATTGGATTGATATAGAGAACGAATTAAAAGCATATTCTGATACAGAAGATGACCCTGATTTCAAAATCAATTTTGAGACATTGCGTTTCCAATTGATAAATTATTTAAACAATCTTGACTATCGTAATTTAAAAACACATGGGTCTGCATATAATTTACTATCCGAAATTGCTAAAAATTGCCATAATTATATCATTTTAGATTTTAACTATACAAAATCTATTGAATACATTCTCCGTAGTAAATATATTGATGAAGAAACAATAGATAGCTGCTTAGTTAAAGTTCATGGAGAGGCTTCTAATAATGACATAATATTTGGCATTGAAGACGGTTTACAAATTAAAAAAGAACATGTTTTCTTGAGAAAAGCCTACCCTCTTTATTATAAAGGATTAAACCTGCCTAAAATCTTTGAACAATCCGATAGAATAATCATTTTTGGGCATTCATTAGGCGAAACGGACCACACCTATTTCCACAACTTATTTAGAGATTGCTGTATGGAAAAATATGGTGAAAAAGAAATCAATAAGGAGTTCCAAATTTTCTATTATAAAGAGACTGGTTACGATAGCCTTATGCAACAGATTGACTATCTCACAAACTTCAGTCTTGCCGCTTTCCGACAGCATAATACAATAAGATTTATGGATGTGGCACATTTAGATGATATGCAATCGTAATCTATTAATTTATGGAGCTATCTGAATTTCTAAATACACGCAAACCGTACCCCTCACTTCCTGACGATTATAAAGAATCAGCAGAATGGGAGGAAAGCCAATATTTTAATGTGTGGATAAAGAAATATCCTGAATGCAAACATGAAGAAATTATTGAGCGACTGAAATATATTCGCTCATATACATTGTTGTTTCCTGAATTTGACGGAGAACAATGGCAACCGTCACAAGACGCTATGTCTTATTATGACACCAGAGAGCAACGGATAAAAAACTGCGGATTGTCAGAAGATGAATTTAACGAATTTGAGATACTGCAAGAATCTATCTCTGATTTAGGTCTGTCACCAAAAGCCACTTTCGATTTCATTGTCTTTATATGGCATGAGCTATCCAAGTGGCTCTATCGTGGTACTATTGAGAGAATGGAGGATAGAATCAATAGACTTGTGGAACGAATAGATGAGCGACCTAATGACAGCATGGAACTTGATATAAAGATTGGCAGTAAGCATTTTAAGTTTGCCAATCAGCAGTTTATCAAGTCTATCATCGCATTGTTTATAAATTCTCGCCTTGAATCAGGCAATCAGGTTGAAACCATATATCCGGCAAAACGTGAGATAGATTATATTCTTGTGCGTACCATTTTACAATTCCTCCCTATAAAGCATAAAAAACAGAAAAAAGGTACGTTCACACAAGCCGAAAGGAATTTAGGTCTATGTGTCTTGTGGCTTACGGGCGAACTCAACCATAAGAAAGGCGACGACCCTACGGACTATTGTACAAAAGACAACAACGCCACCTTTGACAAACTTATGAGAGATTACAAAGATATGCTACTCCCTATAATCTCCCCACTCTTTTAGAGTAAGAAAAACGCGAAAATTCTACGCTTACACAGCTCTGCGGGTTGATATAATTTTGCCACCGAAATCAGGAAAGGAGACCACACGTTGTGGCTGTCTTATCCCCTGATAACTAACAAAATCATGGCAACAAAAACTTACACCAACGTAGAAATCATCGCAGTAGCTAACAGCGAAGTACGCAACGCCGCTTTCGCAAAGGGCATCAACCGAGATGTAAACCTCGCCAACGCCAAGAAAATCTGTGCCGACATCAAGGCACACGGCTACCGTCAGGCAGAACTTATCCAAGTTCTTCCGGCAGAGCAAGCTGTCGTAAAAGGGGATTTGACCCTCGTTGACATCAACGACAACATCATCACATCTGAAAATGCTCAGCACTACTACCTTGTGCTTGACGGTCAGCACAGAATCTTCGCCACGTCGCTCCATAATGGAGAAAAAGATGCTGTCGCTATCCAAGTTCCGGCAATAATCGTGAATTTGTCAAACGATGAGACAGTGGCAGAATATATATCTGCAATCAATGTAACCAAAGCGGAGTGGAAACCTCTTGATTATGTCAGAGGTGCCGCAAACGTACAGCAGACAGCTTTGCTACTTCGTTATAAAGAGTTAATCAAAAGCGAAGAAAATCCTAATGGTTTTCCTTTAAGCACTCTCAATCTTATATTCTTTGGAAACTCTAAAGAACTGAATAAATCAGACCTTTCATTACTCTGTCAAGGTAAGACAGAGAAAGGGATAAAGACCAAAAAGAAAATCATTGACGGAGAGAACATAGGGAGAGGAAATCGCTTTATAAACTTGTGCATCCGACTTGGATTCAGGAACAAGGATATTGCCAAGAGATACCTGATTGAGAGGTTCGAAAAACTCCGTAATGGACATAACGAAGATTACGCCTTTAAGGTGTTTGAGGCGATTACGCCAAACGATAAACAAGCGATGTACAATGATAAGGGGAATCTCACAGAAGATAACGTGAATGCTCAGATAGAAATAATAAAATCGCGCATAGCAATCTAATACGCCACTTCAAACCAATAAAGGGCAAACCGAAATAAATCGGCTTGCCCTTTGTCGTTTTATATAAACTCATATCCTCCTTTGCGGATTCCGCCAGGCATTTTAACCTTTACAGATTTCAGCCTTATGCCGTAATCTCTTTCTAATTGCTTGGCTACCCCATTCTTTCTAATGCCATAATTCGCATAGATTTCAGTCATTGTTCGCTTTATATCTTCCGTTGACATTCTTTCTCCAACTACAAATACTTCCCTGAATTTCTGCTTAATATCATTTTCATAATAGCTACGTTCCAATTCATTCTTCAGGTCTTTTTCCTTATAGCCTAACGCCTTAATTCTATAGTAACCCAGTCTATCATAATACAGCCTTAAATCCTCATATTGCCTTTCCATAATTTCATCAGCAAGATAATATGGATTGGTCTCTTTAAGTTGGCGCAATTCACAATACCGCTTCATTCTATCTGCAAATCCCTCTTTTACAAGAATACATTTCAGTTGCTCCTTATAATCTGACCTCTTTTCTTCGCCTTTTATTCCAAATCCGCTTTCCTCCAACTGCTTTTTCACTATAATACTGTCCTGATAATTTTCATGCTGAACATCATAGGCAAACAGTTCATTCAGATACGCCCAACGATTGACGGTAAAACTATCGGACTTCTCATCATATCGCACATAGCTTTCGCTATACTTCTTGATATTCTGCATTTCAGATGTTTCCTTTATCACGTCCTTCTTAAAATAATCAGGCGCACCATTTTTCCATTCAGCCATTTTTATAGATTTCTCCAACTTTTGCTCTATGGCATTTTTATATATGTCTGCATTACTCTCGCCAATATCCACATTATAAATGAATACCATAGTCTTTCTAAATGGATTACAAGCCAATCTCTGCCGTCCGGCAATTTGAGCTAACTCAGTTGCAATATCAATCGAAGTGTGGACTTTCTTATTGTCGCTTATTACGAATGTCGAAGCACACGGTGAATAGAAATCACATCCGGCAAATGCAGTAGAAGTACAGAACGTAAACATTTTGTGTGGTTCTCCCTCCAATGGGATAATACCAATGTCGTACCCTTTGCCAATTTGTCTTACTAACTTTCGGTTTTCCTCTGTGTCCGCTACAATAATATTCACATCTTCAGGGGGAATTTTAGTCTGATGGATAATGTTAGCGATATTAGTAACGCTATTCAGGAATATCACACATTCTTTAGAAACAGCGTCACCCTCTTTTGGAAAGTTGCCGTTCTGATAATTCCTGACAATCTTAATAGCATTATCTATTGGCTTGGTAGAAATTTCACGCGCAACATATATTCTCTCAACTCTATCTCCCCATATCAATTCCGTGTAAGGTACATCTTTGAATTGTTCCATTCCCTGAATATACTTATCAGCTATTGGAGTTGCCGACAGATAGGTAACATAGTCAAACTCATTCACGACATCTAATAATGCAATTGCCTTATCAGAACGGAATCCACTATCTATAAGGAGATACTGATATTCATCAACCACAACACGCCAATCATATTTATCATTAATCAGTTTCGCCAACCGTGGCATGGAATCATACGTTACCATAATTTTAGGCGTTTCAGCCTTTTCTAAATACGCCATTATCTCATCATTTTTCACATCTCCAAACACACCGAATAGTCCCTTGTGCTGACCTACCTTATTCTTTATAAGATTGATACGTGGACTACAAATAATTGTCTTGTGTTCATCTTCAATAGCAACGGAAGTAGCTCCACACCCCGTTACTCCTTTGTTTAATATGCCTTTTGGCAATTCAAATCCGTTCCAATCAGTCAGGAACTCTACATTTTCAGGCACTTTTATTTCTGCCATAATTCAATGAAGTTTATAATCAATAAATATCCATCTTCATGCTCTGTCTGTTTCTCAACAGATTTTCCTATCTCATTAAGTGCATCAGGACTAAAAATCTGACAGTCCTAAAATCTCAGAATCCTAATATTTTCTAAAGGGGAATCGGAACGAAAATTAGACACCGACCAAGAAATACAACCGGAACGTAAAGATTCCGGTAATATTTCCATTTGCATGAGCGGATATATTGATTTTCAAGAATTTATTAGGTCAGACAGTAAAGTTCCCGATTCCTTTTTTGATATATGCAAATATAGACAACTTCCTACTGACTCCCAAATAAATACACCGCCAACCCTGAAAACCATACTACACATAGCTATAAAGTCAGAATCCTTTTGTTGGAGCATGTTCATAAATCGGCACACCTATATTCGACTATGTTTTCCACCATTGAAAATCAGAAAATAATATCGGATAATGACAAATAAATAGCCCTCTGCAAATTTGTTCTCTATTCGGCTGTCTCAAACTTATAAAATCTGCCAAGTCAAAACGTACCTTTTTCAGCCATTCTATAAATAAGACATTCAAAGCAAAAAGGTACGACCACCTTAAAACTATCCCCCTCCCATAAGTTGATATACCACTTAAAATTTTTGGAGAGCCGTCTATATCTGTGTTCACCCACGTTTAATCTCCCCCTCCCATATCCAAAAGGAAAGTGAAAAGTAAGTCGTAAAAACATAGCGGAGAATTAACCTATCCAAAATAAAACCGACTATTCTTATTTGACGGTAATAGTTATCGTCCTTGCAATCAATAACACTTACTCCATAATGGAAACAACCACCGCAACCGCATTGGCTACAACAGCCATCACTACCTCAGAACTCAACACCGTAACAGAAGATTTGCAGTTTGAGGACATCAACGTACCCACCGCTCCCTCCGTAAACTTCCTTGAAGCCAACACTTCGGAAATCAGCATTGAAGAACTCACAGTAAACTGTGTTGTTCCGACATGGGCGAATCAGGAGCTTACAATCTCTCATCAGGACTTCATCAACACCGTGCATGATGCCGCCTGCAACGTGTTCAGCGGAGAACTCATCAACAAGCCTGAAATCCGCGTGTCGCACATCGTAAGGGGCAGAATCCCCTCCGCACTCGGCAAACGTGCGTCTGAACTCCTTGAATCGGAAAAGACGCAGTTCTATCAGCGACTTGCTTTTGCGTTCACCATTCCATCTATCCATGAATCGATAGACGGGCAACGCCTTGAACTCTGCATAGGCGGTGTGCGCAATTACAACGACCTGAATCTCTACCGTGCCAACCGTGGCGCAGAGAAGTTCTCTGTCTTTATAGGCTGGAGAATGAATGTCTGCTCCAATCAGGTGCTGACAGGACAAGGCGCAAAGATTCAGCTTGAAGTGATGTCGCTCCACGACCTCTACAAGCAAGTGCTTGACTTGTTCTATACGTTCCGTCCGGCACAAGACATCCATCTGTTGCAGACGCTTTCGCAAACTCGCCTGACAGAAACGCAGTTCGCCCAAATCGTAGGGCGCATGAGGCTCTATCAGGCTCTGCCAAATCGCTATCAGCGGAGCGTACCCAAACTGCTCATCACCGACAGTCAGATTAACAATGTCTGCCGAGATTTCTACGCAGATCCGAATTTCGGTGTCAAAGACAACACGATTTCGATGTTCGACTTCCACAATCTCCTGACGGAAGCCAACAAGAGCAGTTACATTGACAGCTATCTGCAAAGAGCCGTCAATGCTACCGAAGTCGCAGTAGGCATCAACAACGCCCTGCACGGAGATTCAAAATACGCTTGGTTCTTGGGCTAAGTGCTTATTGATTCCCTGAATAATCGGACATTCCTCAATCTGTGGGGAGTGTCCGATTTTCTCTCCTGACACCTTTAATAGAGAGTAAAAACATTCAATTTTTCGGACATGACAACAGATTGCATCGTTTCAGAAATTCAGCTCAAATATCAACCTCAACCGCTCACAGAGACAATAAACGGAGCGAAAGACATTCATCAACTCCTGATAAAGCGAGTTTACGATGAAGAAACAATCGGTTACAGAGAGACATTCAAAGTTCTTCTCCTGAACAACTCAAACAAGATAATCGGTTACACCACTATATCGGAGGGCGGTTTGACTTCTACCATTGTTGATGTGCGGATGATTATGCAGACCGCATTAGTCAGCAACGCTACGTCAATCATTCTTACTCACAATCACCCGTCAGGCAATCCACGCCCAAGCGTACATGATGATAACCTTACAAAGAAAATCAAATCGGCATGTGAGCTGATGGATATTCGCTTGCTCGACCATATCATAGTAACGCCTTACGACAGTTTCTTTTCCTACTGCGATGAGGGACGGCTATAATCTTATGTTGTAGAGCATAATCCGTTTAATTTCGCATTGCTCCATGCCAATATATCAACGCTTTTTAGTAAATTTGCACTTGATTTCCGAAGGGAAGTCAGACATATTATACAAGAGCGTTATTGAAACTTTCTTGTTCAGTCAAATTCTCGCAAAGTTTGAAATGGGACAAAGAGGGTAGCAACAACGCTCACGCTTCGGCTATATATGTTCCGCAAGTCGGACACTATATAACCTCCAAGCGTGGGCGACTGTTGCTTATCTGTCCCATAGGCAATGCGAGAAGCCTGACTGAAAGATAAGCAAAATACAGTCCTCACGCTTTTGTCGTTTATAACCAAGCCGTTTCAATGGAGGATGAGAGACACGTATGATAAACCAATGAAAAAAATCCTCTATACAATATTAATTTTATTGTTCTCTATCACAGTAACTTCTTGTGAACAGCTCGGAGTTGAAGTTACAACCGTAAAAGGAGAATGGAAGTCTGACTCCTATAAAAATCAGTACCTGATACTAAAACTATCAGACAATGGAATGTCACATAGGACAATCCACAATGATTCAACATTAGTCAATAGAACGGGAACGTGGTCTTTGCATAATGACACATTGAGCCTTTATCATCAAGACTTCAAAGCAGAGGGAGTGAGAATGTTCAAGATAGAACAAATGTCAATGAATACCATGACATTAAGGAATGTGTCAAATGAAGATGTTTGGATAATGACCCGACAATACTCTACTTCCAACAATGATTACGACAGTCATTTTAACGAAGTCTTTGATTTAAAGAAAGGCTTTTGGTGGTACGCATGGGAGATTACGCTGATTGTTCTAAGCGGCATTATCGGTATCTTACTTTTAATGGGGCTTTATCAACTCGGTTCGACTTCAATCAAATGGATTCGTTCAGCAATAAAGAAAAAGTGAGCTGACATGATTAAATCGATTTTAGAGCAATTAGGAGGATTGGCTATTGGATGGATTCTATTTATAGGATTCTTCATAGTCCTTGGAGTAGTTATGAGGGATAGTAACAAAAAGAAATGACATGGAAACACCATTACGACAACACATATACGAAATAGGCTCTATTCTTGGCAAACTTGGTTCTGACCTATGCCAACAAGCCAATAATCCGAATCAGCCGATGAACATTCATAGTCAGGTTAGACAGACTATGGATAACCTTACCTACTATCTGCACAATCTCAATGCAGACCTTGACGCTTGCCGATATAATCTTATTAAAGACGGTGAGAGTAATCTGAATCCGATTGACATAGAATCTCTGAAAGGTGCATTATATCATCTTCTAAATGGAGAAAGCTACACCCATAATGGAGAATCATCAAGTCCGACTGCCGAACTTTATAAAATGATGTTCCTGATTGATTCTCTCAATCGGATAATGGCACATGGAACGCAAGACTCAAAAGAATACATCTTTGACAAAATTACAGATAAAGACCGTTAATTATGCCAGTTGACAATTACAAATATCATTGTGACCATTGCGGACACACGGAGAATCAATGTGAGGGCATCTATCTGTTTTCAGATAAGAGCTACACAACTCTACAATGTCCGCAATGCAAAAAGGTAAGTTCAATCTTGTTGACAGAGAACGCTACCAAGACAAAGGATTATCCTCTATGCCCTGATTGCAATGTCAGGATGTCAGAATGGGATAAAACGTGTCCTCAATGTGGTACAAAGATGAAAGTAACAGAATGGATAACAGATACAATATGAAACGAATTGCAGTCGCTCTATCAGTGCTGACGGTCTTATTGTCGGCTTGCTCAACACATCGCAATATGACCGTCAATAATTCCTTATTGATTGGGACATGGGAACAGCCTAATGTTACGTTAGACCTCAAAGCAAACGGGCACTACTATTATCTTTATAAAGAAGATGGTTTCAGCAATAAGCAATCCGGAAAATACTTTGCCGATAAAGATTCTGTAATGCTCTATGACTTCTATCCACAAGCCTATACACCTGAATCCAAAAATGAGCGATGGACTATCCGTAAACTCACAACTGATTCACTGACTGTCTATGTTCACAAATCAACAGTAGTGCTGAATGACGATACTCTGAATACAGCCGGAAACGAAACAGAAATATACACTCGCAAAATCGACAATAAATGAAAAAAGAAATCAAACTGCTAATTATGGCAATCTGTGCCATAGTAACGATTCCTCTGCTGACTTCTTGCGGAGATGATGATGAACCTGAAATGGAGTACCTAAAAGCCTCTGATTGGAATATTGAGACGATAGAGACATTCAGCGACCGCGTAACTCTCCAATGCGGCATTTATAGAAGCGAATGGGGTGTTTATTACTCAACAAATCAGGAAGCACTTTCTAATTTCAAACAAATCAATCAAATAGAAAGGACTGATTGGCAAAAATTTGAATCGTTGAACATAAAGGAAGCTCATGCTTCTTACGACACTACACGCAAACTATACATTCAGCAGTTAGCACCCAGTACAACATATTATTATGTCGCTTTCTACTACACCTTTGAAAGCATGGGCGGTCCTTTCACATCGGTTAATTATACCGATATAAAATCGTTTACGACCTCCGACCTATCAAATAACTAACACTGACAAACAACGTACCTTTCTCAGACAATCTAATTATATAGACTATTTGTGTGAAAAGGTACGTTTTATATGTTCTGCCATCTATGAGAAGTTTGCCAATTATTTCCTATGCTTTTATGGTGCTATGTCTTGTTGGATGCAATAAGCAGAACAAAACCAATATTGACACATTGGCACAATATAGAGATTCTATAATCGGAAAATTTGACGGCAACAACATTGACACACTTATTGCAGAGCCTATTGATACGACCATTGACCGCAGTTTATGGTCTTGGAGAATTTACGGCAAGAGCAATACAGTTGATACGCTGATTCTGTCGCAACGCTTTATTGTCAGGCTGATTCAAGAGGGAGATTTAGACGGAGACGGGACAGATGAATTTGGAGTAAGGAGAGAAACTGATGCCGGAACGTGGGATAACTACTGCATTTATACTTATGACAAAGGCGAGTGGAAATATCTCATAGAACCGATATGGACTTACACCGACCATTTCTATACTGACCTGAACAAAGGAAAAGATGTTGTTGAAAGAGCCAATCAGTCAGGCTATGTAACAGTACGATTCAGCGACATTCGCAATGATGGTTTCTGCATAGTTGACACTCTGATACCAATTGCCCCATACTCTATCCCAAATCAGGAATAGCAACGTACATTTTTCAGAAATAATCCATTTTATAAGGCATAATCAGAAAAAGTACGTTGACTGTTGCAATATTTGAGCCATGTCAGACCCTCTATGTCAGGGATTTTAGCTAATTTTGCAATAACATCATGGTTACACCTCGCAAGATGCAATAACGAATGGCAAACAATCCCAATGATACATATAAAAAAGATTTAGATAGGCTCAAAGACATTCTAAGGGACTATTTGTTACTCTTTGACCCATTTAGATTTAATGACGAGACCTTATGGAAGAAAGTTAGTAAACGTGAATTTAGCACAGCTCACAATATCCACTGCATGATAGTCCGTTTTGGGGCACCATATGAAGTAGAAGCAAAATATGATTATCCAGCTCATAGGCGAATTCCCATATTTTACGCTGGTAAAACGGGTTCTAAAAGTCTTAAGGACTTTTCATTCACTGTTATCTCCAATAACAAAGAATACTATAACACAATCTTATACCCACGAAATAGACCTTTATGGGATTATAACGAAGTCTTGAGAGGAAAAGGCGTTGAATGTCGTTTAATTGACCATTCGTTCTTTATAATTCGTTCAAGAGAGGGGGTAAATAAGTTTGGTAAGAAGAAATCAATATGGGTTATGGTGGCATTGGAAGACAATTTAGAAATAGACTGCAAAATTATTCGTGAATATACCTTAATAGCTCAGATATGGGCATTTAATGCAATACTTTCGCATCCTACAGATTTCGGATTTTCTTCAGATATATCAAAATTTGAAAAATTCTTAAACAAGGTTCTTGAAACCAAAAGGAACAAATATAAAGAAAAGGAAGATTTATTCTTGCCTCGTAAGGAAGAGGAAGAAGAAGAGGATTGGGGCTTCCAAGATGACGGTGCTTATGAGAGAGATTTACAAGATGAATTAGACTATATACGGCAGAATGGCGGAGATTGGATTGATGATTAACCTATCCATTATATGCGCCTATATTGCCCTGAGAGAGTTAAAAACATTTATTAACAATTACAGTTTGTGTAAACTGAGGTGTAAACCGTAAAAAACGATTTCAAAAGTCTGGGTAAAAATAACCGCTACTTGATATTCATAAGTTCCGATAGCTCAGTTGGTTGCTTCCAAAAGTGAGCGTCAGCGAACTTTCGGAAGCCGCAGAGGGCAGCGTGACTCATAATCAGGGAGTCCTAGGTTCAAGCCCTAGTGGGACCACCGACAAAAGACGGGCTGTCAGCAATTTGCTGACAGCCCGTCTTTTGTCGGTGGGAACCCTCGTCTGTGGGGAGGGTGGAGACGGGATGTGCCCGGATGGCCGTTTGGCTGTCCGGGCACGGGGGATATGTGGGGATT
>ERZ808035.589-NODE-589-length-29467-cov-9.336883_pt1 | contig 29467 bp, 28 predicted proteins | sample MGYA00380189_ERZ808035 | MGnify/ENA primary metagenome ERZ808035 (study PRJEB31490, sample SAMN06133407) | mouse gut metagenome | isolation source: M5_1 | host: mice | place: China: Chengdu | collected 2015-05 ...
GGGTTCCCTGCGCGATTGAAATCAGGGATTTTCAGAACTTTTTAAAGTTGTGAAAATCCCGCTCAGCTTGTCGAAAAAGTATTTTCGACAAGCTGAGCGGCCGCCTGCGGCGGCCTCCCCCGGGCCGCCGAAAAAATCCCGCCGAATTTTTTCGGTGCCCGAAACCAAAACGCCGCTGTTTTTTTCAAAAAACCGGAAGAACCCTCTTTACACCGGGAAACTTTTCTGCTATACTCTTAAAGGCAAATAGGGAGATACCCTCTCCCGGCGCCAGGTAATTTTATATTGTTTGGGTATGCGCCCGTGGCGCAGTTGGATAGCGCGTCAGACTCCGACTCTGAAGGCCGCTGGTTCGAATCCAGTCGGGCGTACCAAAATCCCGTGTAAATTGAATATTTACACGGGATTTTGCTTTTAAATTGTTCTTGTTTCCGAATGCTGATTTGACTACTATTTGGTGTTGAGGGCAGTCCGGTTAAGCTATGGAACTCTATCAGATGTCCAATCCCCTCTGGAGCGTTTCGCTGGCGGCTTTTTTGTTCTTGTCGAAGGCGTGGGTATAGATATCCAGTGTAGTGGAGGGCTGGGAGTGGCCCAGGAGGCCCGCCACCGTTGCCACGTCTGCGCCGCCCGCAATCAGCAGACTTGCGTTGCTGTGACGAGGGGAATGCACGTTTAGCTTTTCCGGAAGCCCGTTCTTCTTCAGAATCATCTTGAACCGCCAGGTGAAGGTGCTGGGCGTCATCGGGTCCTGACTGTCGTGCCTGCGGAACACGAAATCGTCCTCGGTCAGAGTATGGTTCTCGTAGGCATCTGCCTGCCAGACGCACTCCCTGTGGTACTCTTTAAGAAGGCTCTCCATCTCCGGAGAGAAGTACACATAACGGTCCCCTGCCGCAGTCTTGGTGTCCTTGACGATGATGTCCTCACCTGTAATCTTCACCACGTTCCGCTGGATGTGAATGCTATTTTTCTCGTAGTCGATGTCGGACCACTTTAAGCCGCAGCACTCACCCCGCCGCATCCCTGTTGCAATAATCAGCTTGTAGTAGGTCTCATATTTAAGGCTTTCGTTTTCCAACGCCGCGATGATCTTCTGCATGGTCTCTTCGTCCGCGATCACCTTTTCCTTCTTCTTGCCGGAGTACTTGTACGTCCGCCAGGCCGGATTGTGATTGATAAAGCCGCTCTCCATAGCATCGGAGAGAATTCCACAAAGGCAGGCGTGGACTCCCTCAACGGTGTACTCAGAGAGCGGCTTTCCAGTATTTTGGCTTGTCTGTTTTCTTAACTCAGAATAGAGGTCACGGAAATTCTTCGGACGGAGCTCTGTCAGCTTGTACCCGCCCAGATACGGCAGAAACCGATCGATGTCTTGCTTGTCCCGTGCCAGCGTGGACTTTGCCAGCTTGGTGGGCGCAACATCCTGAAGCCATATCTTGACGTACTCCTCCAGGGTGATGGACTTGTCCACCGTCAGCGGTGTGTCCTTGCACGCCCGCTCAAAGAGAACCGCCTGCTCGTTGAGCCATTTTTCTCTCTGCTTTGGCGTCAATCCATCCGGTGGCTTCACCGTCCTCTGCTGAGGCGCCCGCCGCTTACCATTGTGATCGTAGCCCATGGAGACGACCAGGAGGTAACTGTTTCCCCGTTTTCGAATACTTGCCATTTTACATCTTCCCTTCTGTCCTCAGTCCGGCTGAGGTTTATTTTGGCAAGCACAACATACCCCCATTCTTGCCGTATAGCTACTGTTTTTTGCTTCAGGACGGAGATTCTACGAAAGCAACAATCAGGCGCTCTCAGAATCTCTGCCGCTGAAATCGAATACAGTCCGCGCATGGATTTTTGCCGCCTGACGTTTCAGCTGTAACTGCGGGTGGCAGTAGGTCCGCTCTAAAAATCCAGTGTCACCGTGGCCGGCCAGCTCTGCAACTGTCTGCTTGTCCACGCCATTGTGGAGCATCGTGGATACGAAATAGTGGCGGAGAGTGTGAAGATGGAACTCTCTCGGGAATCCGTTCTCATCATAGAGACGGCGGAGGTACCGGGAGAACGAATCCGGGTGCATCAACTCTCCATGCTCATTCGTGAACACATAGTCGCTCATTTCAAAACCGTATTCTCTCGCTTCGCACATTTTCTGGTAGCAGTAGCTGCGGAGGATACTGGTCATGTCTTCGCTGAGATAGATTATTCGTGCCTGCCCATTTTTCGTAGTTCCCTCGATCACACCTTGACCTGGAACAGAGCTGCGGGAGCGGCTGACGGTCAGGATACTCTCGTCCCCGTTCATGATGATGTCCTGCCATTTGAGGGCACACAGTTCTCCCCTGCGGCAGCCAGTGTAGATTGCCAGAGCATAGAAGGTCTTGTAGGGATCATCTTCGTTGGCGAGGACGTCCAGAAATCTATGGGCCTCCTCATCTGTGGGGATTAGCTGTGTCCTCGATGCTGCCTCCGGCAGATCAATCATCCGGGCGGGGTTCTTCTCAATGATCTCATTCCTCTTCGCGTCGCTCAGCACAGCAGACACAACCGTCAGGTACTTCTGAACCGTGCTCTCCTGAATCGGCCTGCCCCGCCAAGTCCTCTTCCGAAGCTCCGCCAGCAGATTTTCCAGAGCGATAGGCCGCAGGCGGTTCAGCTTGATGCTGCCTATCATCGGATACACCGCCTCCAGCGATCGGCGGTAGAAGCCGAGGGTGCTGGGGGCGTATTTTGTCTGCCGCTCTAGCCAGCGGGCAGCGTACTCTTGGAAGGTCATCTCTCCATCCTCACAGTAGCCGCTCTTGACCTGCTTCTCGAACTCCTCCGCCTCATGAGCGACATACTGTGAGATACCACGACCGCCCACGGTCTGAGGCACCGTGATGGTCTTTGCTCTGCTGATCTTTCGACCGTCTGGACGGTAGCCGTTGCTGACGGTAATCTTAAATTTGCGTGTGTCTAGCTTTTTGATACTTGCCATAAAAATCCCTTTCTACATACTCATACTTTGCCCGTGCGTGTCGCTGGTCAACTTCTGTCCCATCGCCAGCTTCTTCAGAGCCTCCCGGCGGCGCTGCTTACTGTCTGTCCAAGTGGGCGGTGCAGGGAGCGGAGGCAGGTCCTCGCGGCGCTCCAACTCTCTGCCCAACTGAAAGAGACCGCTGGCCAGATCACCCATCCAGCCCTCGTCAGGTTCCACGGTGCCTGGGCGGAACCCGACCGCCTGCCGGTAGGCGAACAGCGCCTCCAAATTTTCTTTGAGGAAAGTCTCATCATGTAAACTGCTGTCCCGGCATTTGCGCCCATTGGGACAGGTAAAGGTGATATGCTTCCTTGTGTCCGTCCAGGTCACCTGGTATCCCTCGTTTTCCATGAACTCGATGAAGCTCTCCCGGTCATCGACATACTCCAGTGCCTCGTTGATAGTCTGGATCAGATCCAGCTTCCAGCTGTCATTGCGCAGGCCTGCCTGGTACTCGCCGGGCTTCATCCGCTTCTTCTTCGGATACTTCTCCGGCTCCTCCAGCACCCGAAGCCCGTGGGCCATACAGATCTCATCGTTGAGCTTCCGGTGGGCCATCAGGGTATCACGATTCTGATGGAGCTTTCTGCCGTTTTCACAGCTGACGCTGTTCACTACAAGGTGGTTATGGAGATGGTTGGTATCCATGTGGGTGGCGATCACCACCTCATAACCAGGGAAGGCTCTCTGGGCCAGCTCCAGGCCTATGGCGTTGACCTCCTGGGGCGTGAGATCATCGTCCTCGGAGAAAGACTGCACGAAGTGATAGAACTGCCTGCCGTCCGTTTTCTGAAACCGCTGCTTGGTGGTCATCATCTCCAGATAGGACGCTTGTGGCACGCAGTTACTCCCAGTGACCAGACATGCACCATCCAGCATGGTCTTCTTCGCCTGTACCACATAGGACAGCACACCCAGCATAGCTCCAGCGGTCTGCTTCTTGTTTCGGATGGCGGTGAAGGTAGCCATCAACTCACCTCCTTTGTCAGCCGACGGATCGCCGCGCAGAGATCGGTGTACTTGTCGATCAACTCGTCGCTGCGGAAAACGGTGAGCCGCCCCATATTGGCCAGCGTAGTCAGCTGGTTGAGGTTGCGGCCCTGGGCTTTCAGCTCTGCCAGAACCGCGTCCAGGCCCTCCACCCGGATGATCTCTTTCCCCAAGCCGCAGATACACAGGTAGTCCGTGAGGGTCATATTGGCATCCTGTGCCCGCTGCTGGAGCTGCTTTTTTACTTTGGGCGTCATCCGTGCTGTAACGATCTCTGTCTTCTTTCTCTGCATTGCGTTCTCCTTTCTCCCCTTCAGGGGCAGGGGGTGCCGGGGCTTTGCCCCGGCGAATGCGGCCGGCGTATAGCCGGACGCTATGCTTGCCCCTCCTAAAGGAGGGAAACTTTCCCCCACCAGGGCTTTTTCAGGATTTCGGCCAAAAGCGGCCCTTGACGGCCTTCCGGCTGGCCTGCGGGAGTTTACTCGGCTTTCCCGGAAAAGCCCCGCAAACCGCCAACAAACCGCCTTCAACGGCTTAACCGTCCCGTGACAGCTGTGACGGCTGTGACAGGAAATTTGCCACTGGCGCTGTCTCGGTTTTGCCGTCATTCCCGTCACTGCCGTCACTACCAAAGCAGAGGATGCTCAGCGTGCGGGAATCCCTGGTGCGGTGAGCCGCAACACGGATTCCGTTTTGCTCCAGCTCTCCCGCGTACTTCACCAGCTTCTTGGAGAGGACGCTGGGCAGGATGCTTTCTCCCGTCTGCGCTTCCAACAGTTCGCTCAGCTCCGTGGCCGTTCCCTCGAAGCTGTGCAGCCCTTTCAGAAAATCAGAGAGGAAAGTTACCTCCGGGTCGGCAGCCGGAGCGTCCTCCTCCACCGGCTCTGTCAGCACCCAGGTGTGGGACTCTTTTTGGAAACGTAGCGGCAGTTCCCGGTACTCAATGTCCCGGCCTGTGCAGTACAGCGTAGCCTCGCCGCTGCCCCGCTTGCGCTCCTTCAGTACGAAGCTGGAGTCGGTAGCTCCGCTGATGCCTGTGGTCCCGGAGATCATGTTCAACGGGTCCTCGTCGTTCATCTTCCGCAGGTGGTGGATGAGCAGGATGGCAATGCCGTACTCATCCGCCAACCGTTTCAGCGCCGTGATGTCCCGATAGTCGCTGGCGTAGGGGTTGGCGTTCTCACCGGGCTGCCGTACCTTTTGCAGCGTGTCGATGACCACCAGCGCTGTCCCTAGATGCTCCGTCAGGAAGCCCTTGAGCTGATCCTCTAATCCGCCGCCGATGCTTCCAGCCAGGGTGGCGAAGTGCAGGGTGTCCGGTGCGTCCTCTGTGATTTGGAACAGCCGATTCTGGATGCGGGTGAGACTGTCCTCCAGACAGAGGTACAGGACTGTACCCTTGGTCACCGCGAAGTCCCACACGGATTCTCCTTTCGCAACGCAGAGGCAGAGCCACAGCGCCAGCCAGGATTTGCCGACTTTCGGAGCGCCCGCCAGGATGTGCAGCCCCTCCGGCAGCAAACGGTCCACCACGAATTTCGTAGGCGGCAGAACTGTTGTCATCAATGTTTCCGCGTCAATGGTTTTCATGTTGCTGACCATTCTTTTCATTCCCTTCTTCTCTTGATAAAAAACCGCTCTCACAAACTGTGGGAGCAGTATCCATATTGCGTCTTCAGTTAAGCAGTTCCAAAAATTCATCCATGGATCTCACGATCCCCGCATCCCGCATCATCCGGTAGCGGAACAGATCACAGCTGGTACGAAAACTGACCTCCGCGAATTCCAGCATCTTGTCCATGGCGATAAGCTGCTCTTTTGTTTTCAACCTGGTGTTCCATTTTGGATGGAGCAGATAGGCCCTGACCACATTGGCATCCGGCATATCTGTTTTCAGAAAGTCCTCCATCTCACGAACAACATAATCGCAGCTTTCCTCATTGGCCTCTTGAATGAACTGCAGCAGCACCATATCAAAAAATTGTGTCACCATTTTATTGACCTCTTTTCTTTATTTTTAGGGGTTCATACAGATGCCTCCCTCAACTGTATCTCCTTGTGGAAACTGCCCCTCTAACCTTTAGGACACTCAGAAATCACTTGTAAACCAAAAAATAAAAAACTACGGAGCCCTGTCATACGACAGAGCTCCGCAGCTTTTCGTGGAGTTTTTTCAGCCGCTTGGATACCGCCATCCTGGATATTCCAAAAACTTCTCCGACCTGTTCTTCAGTCATATAGCATTTATACCGAAGGTCAAGCAATTTCTGTTCCTGGTCATCCAGTTGTTTAACGGCATTACGCAGTTTTTCAAGCCGGAGGTTCTTGATACAGGCATCTTCCACGGGACGTCGAATCGGAACAGCACAATCAGACACCGTTTCAAACTCACTTTTACTCAGATGTCTCCGATCCTGCCTTTTTTCCGCCTGGTCCCGCTTCCGTTCCTCTTCAAGGTAGTCTGCGACCTCCCTTGACACTAATACTGGCTCCTCATTATAGATAACGACAATGTCGTTCATTCATGCCCTTTCCGCTTTACGCGGGAAGGAACACACCTGCGCTGCCGGCACAGCGTCAAGACTGTGGACGCCCATGGAAAGTTCCCGTCGTACAGGTGGGTTTTGAATGCCCTACGCGGTCCATGAATGTCCGAGGCCACACTCTGGTGTGGACCTCACCGGAAAGCTACAGAATTTGGCTTTCGCCTAAAATCATTATAGTACATCCGTTTGATTTTTCAATCGTTGTAAGTCAGTGTTCAAAAAATGTTTACAGATAATAGAGGTCATCATTCCGATAAAGACCAACGGACATCTTCTTCGGTTTCATCGCCGAGAAGATGTCCGTCGTAGTGTTTCAGGCCGTATGCAAGGTCCAGACCCAGTTTCAGCCCACAAGCGGGGGATACAGGCTGTGGTAGCGTGTTGCCGACAGTTTGGTCATGTTCCTCGCCTCCTTGCAGCAAGACAACATATCACAAGGGGTTGGAAACATTCACGGTCACGCTCTTTTCGCGCTGGTACATGAAATGCGGCACGCCGGCGTGCCCAACCTGCTTACTTCACAAAGAAGCGGTACAGGAAGGTCACGATCTGGCCACGGGTGCAAGTTGCGTTGGGGCTGAAGGTGGTGTCACTGGTACCATCGGTGACGCCGTTGGCCACCGCCCACATGACAGCCTCGCCGTAGTAGTCCTCCAGGTTCACATCGGCGAAGGGATTCAGGAACATCCACTCGCCCTGCATGCCGCCGCCACGGGCCTGCTCGCTGCGGTAGATAAAGGTCATGCTCTGGCTGCGGGTGCAGACCGCATCGGGACTGAACTTGCCGTCGCCGGTGCCGCCGGTGATGCCCTGCTCAGCGGCCCAGGCTACTGCCTTGGCGTAGTACGCGTCAGCGGAAACATCGGTGAAACTCTTGGAGTCCGCGGGCTCGGGGCAGCCTGCAGCACGCCACAGGAAGGTGACGATCTGCGCCCGGGTGCAGCCGGTATTGGGGCTGAAGGTGGCGGCGGTAGTGCCGCCGGTGACGTCGTTTTTCAGCGCCCATTCCACGGCGGGGGCGTAGTAGGCATTCTCAGACACATCCCCAAAGGGGTTGTCCCAGGAGAAGAGCGGCTCCACGGAGACCTGGCTGTCGGGCATCTTAAAGGTAAAGGTGCCGTCGCCGTTGTCGGTCACATCAATCACATTGCCGTTTTTGTCCTTCACGGTCACGCTGTCCACCTTGTAATAGCGGTCGGGGGTGACGGTGATGGTCACAGCATCGCCCTTCTTGGCGTTGCTCTTGGAGAAGCTGACGCTGCCGTCGGCATCCTTGGAAACCTCGCTCTCCACCTTGTGGGTGGGGGTGCTGGAGCTGCCGCCGCCGCTGCTGCCGCCGCCGCTGCTGCCGCCGCCAGCGGACTTGACGGTGAATCTGACATTGAAGCTGGCGGAAATGCTGTTGTCGCCGCTGACGGTTACAGTCGCTGTATAAGTACCAGCGGAAAGGCCGGTCTTGGGGACAACAGTGAAAGTGTCGCTGCCGCTTACCGAGATGTCGGCAATGCTGGTCTTATTCAGCTCGAAGCTGTTGGCGTTTCTGCCGGAGAGCGCCACGGTCAGAGCGCTGGTAGCAGCGGTGCCGGTGTTGCGCACAGTAACAGTCTTCGCAACGATTGGGGCATAACCAACGGTCACTGCATCAAAGCTGTATACAGCATTCACATCGAGGTCAATGCTGTAGGTGGAGGCAGCCGGATTGGCCTTATAAGTTGCTCTCACGCTGACTGCGTTGGCAGGCATGGTGAAGGTTGTGGTTGCGCTGGTTGCATCCGCAAGGGTGATGCCGCCGCTTACAACTTCCCACTTATCAAATACTTGACCGGAAGGAGCCGCATTCGCATTCAGAGTAACGGTTGTATCCGCTGCCGCTTTGCTGACGGAAGCAGTACCGTCGGTTACAGTGACAGTGTATTCAATATCTTCCCAAACTGCCTTTACGGTAGTATCGGCAGAAACGGTAATCTTATCGCCGACTGCCTTTTCCTTGCCGTCAACGCTCCAACACTTAAACTGCTTACCTTCGGGAGCAGTAAAGCCGTTTGCAGGGAGGGTATAATCTCCCAAAACGCCGGTTACATCTGCCATCGTGTCGGTACCGCCGTTGGCGTCAAATGTGACCGTGTAAGTGGTGATGGGTTCCGTGTCCCGGATCTCAACATAGGTGCTCACATCACCCCAGTTAAAAGAACCGTTCTTATACTGGCCACTGTCCGAAGAGCGCCACCAATATGTGGCGGGGAGCGTACCCGGCGCCCAGGGCAGAGCTTTGGCGGTCGGTGCGCTTCCCGCTTTAGCAATCAAGCTGCCGCCTGTGATGTTCACATAAGCAGAATAATTAGTATAGATGCCGTAGCTACTGCCATTTGTCGCCTCGCCGCCGGTGGCGGTGACATCGGCGTCGTCGGAGATGGTCACGCTGGATGCACTAATGCCGTAGCTTTTACCATCCGTCGCCGTCGCTTCACCGCCTTCGGCGGTAACGGTGCCGCCGGAGATGGTAATACCGTTGTCGGGGTCTGTATTTTTTGTATAGATGCCGTAGCTGCTACCATTTGTCGCCTCGCCGCCGGTGGCGGTGACGGTGCCGCCGGAGATACTCACGCTCCCGGCATATGCATAGATGCCGAAGCTGTCTCTATTTGTCGCCGTGCCGCCGGTGGCGGTGACGGTGCCGTCGGAGATGGTCAGGTCATTATTTGCAAAGATGCCGTAGCTGTAGACCGCCGTGCCGCCGGTGGCGGTGACGGTGCCGCTCTCAATGGTAAAGTTGTTACCATATGCATAGATGCCGCAGCTGTCTATACTAGCCTCGCCGCCGGTGGCGGTGACACTGGTAGTGCCGCCGGAGATGCCCACACTGATGTTGCCATCTGCATAGATGCCGTAGCTGATGCCATTTGTCGCCGTGCCGCCATTGGCGGTGACTTCAGCGCCGTCGGAGATGGTCAGGGCATTCTCTGCATAGATGCCGCAGCTGCGAGTACTAGCCTCGCCGCCGGTGGCGTTGACGGTGCCGCCGGAGATGGTCCCATCGACATATTTTGCATAGATGCCGTAGCTGTCGCCATTTGTCGCCGTGCCGCCGGTGGCGTTGACGGTGCCGCCGGAGATGGTCAGGGCATTATTTGCAAAGATGCCGAAGCTGTCGTTATTTGTCGCCTTGCCGCCGTTGGCGGTGACGGTGCCGCTCTCAATGGTAAAGTTGTTACCATATGCATAGATGCCGTAGCTATGGCCAAGTGTCGCCGTGCCGCTGGTCACAGTAAGCTCGCCGGTGCCTTGGATGGTCAGGCTGCCCACGGCGTAAATGCCATAGCAATAACCCGAAGCTGAGTTGCCGCCGGTGATGGTGTTTTCACCGTTCAGGACGATGGTCGCGCCATAGGGCAGCTTCACCGCGGTGGCGGCGGTGGTGGTAAAGTTCACGCCGTTGAGGGTGAGGGTGTTGGTGGTGCTATCCCACACGCTGTCCGCTGCGCCCTCTGTTTTTGCGGCATTAAGCAGCGTCAGTGCCGCGGTGGGATTATTTTCAAAGTCCGCCGTTGCCGGCTCCGCCGCCAGCGCCGTGGTGGACAGCAGTCCCATCAGCATCACAAGGACGGGCAGAATGCTCCATATCCATGTGATTTTCTTTTTTGCTTTCATCATTAGTTCCTCCTTGTTTCTTTCCGTCATTTTACTGGATCACATATTTCATAAAAACCATTTACGGTCCGGCTGCCGGTCGGCAGAAGTCTTCAAAGGCGCGGACCATTTTGGGGTGCCTGATAACAAAATGAATGGACGGGGCATTGTTCTTGGATACGACTACCCATTTCCCCTCATTGACCTGGATCTGAATATTTCGGAATGTCTGCACGGCGTCCGTGCGCAGGGAATATCCGGCGTGATCCTGGGCAAATTGATGGGTCGCCGCAAGATGCCGCAGATAGTCCGGATAGGTATAGCGCAGGCCCTTTTCCGAGAACATACCGGAAAGAGACAGATAAACCGGCTCTTTCGAGAACGCTTCTTCGCTCAGCACGCAGATCGCGTCACAGATCGTTCCATTTTTCAGAATCGTTTCCGTCATGTTCCTCTGCCGGGACAGGTAGCTTCTGACCGCCGCCTTCTCCGCTTCTCCGAAGGAATTGTGTTCCAGCATCCGTTCCAGAACGTCTTCCGGGAGCGTATAGACCGGCAGGGACGAGAGAAGGCTGCAGCGCGTTCCGCCGGAGGACACTTCGGCATCCTCGAAACGATAGAAGGCGTCCCGATCCTCTGCCCGGTAGGTCTTCATCAGCGGTTTGGCCTTGGAGAACAGCCGCCGCACCCGCTTTTTGTAATAGGCGAGATCGGTCTCGTCCTGCGTCAGGCAGTATTTTCCCTCGTTATGATACCCTCTGATACATTCCCCGTAGAGTACGGCCGTGTCCGACACATAGTCTGTATGGCAATAGATCCGGTTGGAAGCATCGGGCAGATAGAGAGAGGTGACCTTGCCGGTCATATAAAGGGGGATCCAGCTCATCAGCCCCAGCAGCATCTCGTCGGGTGGGCGCTCCACATCGTGGATCATCTGGATATCCGCGCCCTTCATGATCATCATGGCAATGGACTGCATCCATGCCCGCATATAGGCCGCATCCACGGTCAGGTCTTCCATCGGCATACTGTTGCACATAAAGACCGTACCACCGGCTCCGGAAGCGGCGACTGTCCGGAAGAAATCCAGTTCGCCCTGCTTCATCTCGTCGAACCCGTAATAGAATTTCGGAAGAGATAAGGTCTCCGGCTCCTGAACCGGAGCCGCCTTCGGGAAATGAGCATTGCTCATGTACGTTTCAAGATCGAACGCATCCAGCTGATGGAGCAGCTCTCCGACATAATCACGCTGACTGACAGCCCCGGAACCGGGCCTGCCGCTGAGCCAGCCGCACAGCTTTGACGCGCACCGACTTTCCGGAACAAGGTCCTCCGCAGGGTGTCCTATCAGCCCCGCAATGGCCGACGGCGAGGTGGTTCTCGCGATATACCCTGCTGTTTCGAGAAGAAACTTATCCAGATTGGCAGGCTTCCGCTGACCCGTCCGGATTCTTGACAGATAGGAGGAATCAAAGTTCAACGCTCTGGAAAGGCCGGAAACACTGATATCCAATGCTTCAATTGCAGCATTGAGATTTTTAATGACAGCCTGATAGTCGAGCGTTGGCTTCTCCATATACGGTTCAAAAGCGTCTCTGATGGCTGCTTCATCAAGCTCCGGGGCATTCTCCCTTGCCAGCTGAACAAATCCGCAGATCAGTTTTTCAAGATGTTCCTGCTCAGGGATTCTCGTCCCGGAACGGTATCTGCTCAGAGCGGAAGCAGAGATCCCCGAAGCAGCGGACAGCTCTTTGGCCGTACACTTCGTTTTGTCCAGATACAGTTTTAGTACATCGGCAAAACCCATACTTTGACTCCTTCCCATTGCTTACCACAAATTATGGCAAAAAGCATTGTAAAAGTCCATAATGCTTCCCGAAGTGTCAATGACAATTCGGGAATTTCAGACGTTTGTAGAACGATAGCCACTGTACCAAATTGACATGGCACCCCATGTTTCTTCATGGATATTTATCTCCTTATGGAGATCAGGAAATTCAGCATTTAGACCTCCATAGAGCTTTATCGCTCTTCGGGAAACTATGAAAGCAGGGCATCGGCTTTCGGATAATAGGTTGATTTTTACCTATTTTCGAATATAATAGAAACAGGAAGAAGGTGTGCCTATGAACATTGACAGCAATACCATCGTTTCTGTAACGGAAGCAAATCAAAACTTTTCCCGTGTGACCCGCATTGCTGAAAAGAAGGGCAGCGCTGTTATTTTCAAGAACAATCGTCCCAAATATATGTTGATTGACCTTGAGAACTCTCCGATTATCGACATGAGCGACGATGAAAAAATTGATTTTGTTGCAGCACGCATCCTGAAAAAATACAAGCCTGCATTCCTGGAGTTGGCGAAATGATCAAGTTTTCAAAAGAAAAGGTCCTTTTGCTGCATCGGTTGATGGCGGAAGAAACAGGCGGCAGTATCGGTATTCGTGACGAAGGACTACTGGAAGCCGCCCTGGAGAACGCTTTCGCCTGCTTCGGAGGAGAGGAGTTCTACCCTTCAAAGGAAGAAAAAGGTGCACGCCTGGGCTATGAGCTCATCTCCAACCACGCATTTGTCGATGGAACCAAGCGGATCGGCATGTATGTGATGCTGACATTCCTGGAAGTCAACGGGATCCGTCTGGAATGTACCAACGAGGAGGTCACGGAAGCAGGCCTCGCTGTTGCGGCGGGACAGATGAAATATGAGGCATTGTTGGCTTGGGTCAGGGGGCACAAAATTTGAGAACAAAATTTCTTGGCCACTTTTCTCTGCCTTGAACGTATCCTGTCATTCGTGGTATAGTGTTTTCAGCACTTGAAGTATATAAACGGGGATGCCCGCCAAGTATCTTAAAGATACATTGGAAAGGAAGTGTATTCATTGCTCCACATCTATTTCGGTGATATGCCGTCCGCAATCTATAATACCGAGGTATTCTTTAAGAACACCTATGAAGACAGTTGGCTCCTTGATGATTTTGCAAAAAAAGTCATCCAGGAAGTGGATGATTCAGAAGTGATAGATGCACATGCTATTAATAGCCCGGTGCTGGGGATGATTCCTCCTACTGACTTATCCGGCGGCGTGAAAACATTGCTTCTAATCAAAAACCGCCCGGATATGGTATTTAACGCCTCTACATGCGGCGACAACTGCGCAAAGTTTATCTTAGAGCTTGCGAAAGAAAAAGACGTTACCATCAATCTGCGGCATATCATGAACTTTGGTAAAAGCAGATTTGCCGCTGAAATTCTCAACGACGGCAGTACCGCCAGAAATATGGAAGAATTGCTGCCTATCGCGGCCCGGTATGTGTAAGCGGAGGCGCAAATGAGAGGAACACACAGAGTAACGGTGCGTAACCGCAGAGTCCAGTTTACTCTGGAGCTGGAGCGCAACATCACTGTGATTCGAGGAGATAGCGCAACAGGAAAAACGACCTTGATGGGAATGCTGCGGGATTACGAAGAGCAGGGCATACAAAGTGGCGTTTCTGTATTGTGCGACAAGCCTTGCCGTGTCCTGGGCAGTTTTGATTGGGAAAGTCGGCTTCGTACTATTTCAGACAGTATTGTTTTTGTTGATGAGGGAAATGCTTTCGTCAACTCTCAGGAATTCGCACAGGCGATCCGCGGAACCAGCAATTACTACGTACTGATTACAAGGGAAAGCCTCTACCAACTGCCGTATAGTGTGGAGTCGGTTCTTGAACTTCGGAAAACGACCAGCCGTTCCAAACGCACCTACAACAAAGCATATCCCTATTACAAGACGCTTCAGCATTCTGCTGAACATCTTACAAGCGTTGACAGAATACTGACGGAGGACTCCAACGCGGGTCATCAGATGTTTTCCTGCATAGCGGCGCGCCATGGTATTCAATGTGATTCCGCCCAGGGGAAGTCTAACGTGTTCGGAGCTTTGATGGATAATATGCACCGCCGCACACTTGTCATCGCTGACGGTGCCGCTTTCGGCGCTGATATGGAAAAGGTCTATCAGTTCCTGACTTTGCATCCGGGTCATGTGACGCTATACTTGCCTGAGTCCTTTGAGTGGCTGCTCTTAAAAGCTGGGATCATCCAGAGTCCCGAGCTGGATGATATCCTCAGCGCTCCAGCGGACCATATTGATTCGGACAAGTATTTCAGTTGGGAACAATTTTTCACAGCCCTACTGATCAACTTGACCAGCCAGCGGGATTACATGCGCTACAACAAACAGCGTTTACCTGCGTTTTATTTGCAGGCCGAAAACGTTCAAAAAGTACTTGACGCAATGGAAACCGATTGAGTGGAATTAGGAACTCTACGGCAATTACTGGAATCCAAAGCAGAGAGTTGGTGGCACATAGCAATGGGCGATAGAAAAATCTATATCGTCGCGAAAGATTTTTGATCAGCAAGGCTGCATTGCCTATCTCTGCAAGACGCTCAATGAAGCACGTTGACTTCCTGGCACATTAGAGGTTTTGAGAGCTGAGGGTGTTCAAATTGAGATTCTGGATTCTCTCGAAATTCATTCCGAATATGCTCCTTATACCTGCATCGAGAACATGAAGGAATTCATTGATAAAGTCAGTCAGCTGAATCGAGTTGCTTAATCCGCATATTATTCCTGACTACTATTTGACTACTGTTTTGAAAGATACGAAAAAACCTGGGAGCCATTGCGCCGTAATGGCTCCCAGGTTTGCTCCGTTTTCCCTCTGTATTTGTGCGAAACCACTGAAACCCCTGGGGCATCAGCGCTCCAGCCTTGACGGCCTGATAACTCCGACTCTGAAGGCCGCTGGTTCGAATCCAGTCGGGCGTACCAAAAAGCTCTCGTAAATTGATGATTTACGAGAGCTTTTTTCTTGTAAAGTTCTCAATTCAAGCTGCCGATCTGACTGCCGTTTCGTACAGAGCTCTTTTCTTCTGCACGATCTGTTTTTCTCCGGACAGACCCGTTGGAACAAATCTGACCCTGTTCCAACGGGTCTTTTTACTATGATTATCTTACTGACGGATCCCTTCGCGGCTCTGCCTGGCATCGGTACCGTACCGCTCCGCACCGTCGGCAGACGGCGTATTTCAGCCGGTTGCCCGGTAAGCCGTGGCATAAAGGCCGCCAATCCTTCGGCGGGCCGCCAAGCGGCAGTGCAGTTTTCAGCGCATGGAACCTGTTATTGACAGAACTGTAATCCTTCTCTGCTTGCCGCCTGTCTGAGTTTTCCTCCCCGACAGGCGGCAGGTTCAATCCGCTCTATGGGCCTTTTATTTTATGCCGGCCGCTGGTTTTAGAAGCTGAACCAATCGGCGGCAGCATGCGTCCGGACAGAAAATTTTCCGGCCGGACTGCGTCATAAACGCTTGAAATCCACCAGGATTCCTGCGCGTTTCTTTCTTGCCGGCCAAAAAATTTTCTCGCCCATACACGCACTTCGCCGATTGGTACGGCTTCTTACATGGATTTTACGAAACCGTCATTACCGTCTTTACATCAGGGTGATAGAGTTATGACATAATAGGCAAAAAAGGGGGTACCCACCTTATGGATCTTTTCGATGCGCTCACGCTTCTGGGCGGTTTAAGTCTCTTCCTGTTTGGTATGGGCATCATGGGGCAGGCCCTGGAGCGCAGGGCGGGAGGACAGCTCCGCACGCTCCTGGAGAAATTGACTGCCGGAAAACTGGCCGGCCTGCTGACAGGCCTGGGCGTTACCGCTGTGATTCAAAGCTCCTCCGCAACCACCGTCATGGTGGTCGGCTTCGTCAATTCCGGCCTGATGACCCTGAGGCAGGCCATCAACATTATCATGGGGGCCAATATCGGCACCACGGTTACAGCCTGGATTCTGAGCCTTGCGGGAATTGACAGCGGGAACCTCTTTATCAGGCTTTTGAAACCATCCTCTTTTACGCCGGTGCTGGCTTTCATCGGAATGATCCTTTATATGTTCGTCAAGGACTCCAAAAAAAAGGATACCGGGATGATCCTGCTGGGCCTTGCCACGCTGATGTTCGGCATGGAATCCATGTCCGGTGCCGTGTCCGGCCTGCGGGATGTCCCCGCTTTTCAGCAGCTGTTTATCCTGTTCAAAAATCCGGTTTTGGGCGTGCTGGCCGGCGCGGTCCTGACCGCCGTCATCCAGTCCAGCTCCGCCTCTGTGGGCATTTTACAGGCGCTGGCCGTCACCGGGCAGGTATCCTATGGAGCGGCAATCCCCATCATCATGGGGCAGAACATCGGCACCTGTGTGACGGCAATGATCTCCTCCGTCGGGGCCAACAAAAACGCCAAACGCGCCGCAATGGTCCATCTCTCCTTCAACACCATTGGAACAGCGGTATGGCTGAGTGTGTTTTGCCTGCTCAGAGCGCTGCTCCGCCCGGCCCTGCTGGATGAATCGGCGTCTCTGCCGGGCATTGCCGTCGCCCACTCGGTATTCAATGTCCTCTGTACCATGCTGATGCTGCCGCTGTCCGGTTTTCTGGAGCGGTTCGTCACCGTTCTCATCCCGGAGGCAAAACAGCCCGAGGTGTTTTCGGAATTGGACGAGCGCCTGTTTGCCACGCCCTCCATCGCGCTGGAGCGGTGTCAAGCCGTGGCCGCCGATATGGCGGAGACTGCGGCCCTGGCCCTGAACGAGGCGCTGGAGACGCTGCGCGGCTATTCCAGGGAAACCGCTGCCGCCGTCCGGGAAAAGGAGGCGAAAACCGACCACTATGAGGATATTTTGGGGACCTACCTTGTAAGGCTGAGCGCACGGCAGATCAGCGAATCCGACAGCCGGGAGGCGGCGAAGCTGCTGAAAATGATCGGGGACTTCGAGCGGATCGCAGATCACGCGGTCAATCTTGTGGAGTCCGCAGAGGAACTGCGGGAGAAAAACCTGCATCTTACCGACGCGGCGGCAGGGGAGCTGTCTGTGATCTCCTCAGCGGTCCATGACATTTTGGGCCTGTCTTTGACCTCCTTCCTCCGCGGCGATCTGGAATCCGCCGCCAAAGTGGAGCCCCTGGAACAGGTCATCGACCAGCTGAAGGAGCATCTGCGCACCCGGCACATTCTCCGCCTGCAAAAGGGGGGCTGCACCATGGACGCGGGTTTCGCGTGGCTGGACCTGCTGACCAACCTGGAGCGTACGGCGGATCACTGTTCCAACATCGCCGGATGTGTGATAGACGCCGCCCAGGACAATCTGAATCTGCATCAATCCCTGCGGGAGATTCGGGACGGCAGCGAGGCGTTTCAGGAGCGGTACCGGGAATATACCCGCCGGTACGCCCTGCCCTGACACGGCTGTAACCCGCTGCCTGCCCGGGGCATCTCCGGACATAAGGCAGACCGGGAGACGGGGCGGCCGCCCTGCGGGGGACATGGTCGCAATACCGCAAATCCGTATGCCATGGCGTGATCGGCAAGCTTCTCAGACAGGGCCTAAATTGCGCATGTGGACTTCCCTCCCTCTCATAGAGATTAGGGAGGAGGGATTCTATGCTGTCTGCTGCACTGCTGCTATTTGCCAATACTCTGCTGTTCTCCCTGCGTCTGTCCGGCGGCGGATCATTCCCAAAGCCCCTTTCCGCCGCAGAGGAACGGGAGTGGCTGGCACGATACGCCCAGGGGGATCCGGAGGCCAGAAATGTGCTCATTGAACACAACCTGCGCCTTGTGGCCCACATCATTAAAAAGGGGTGAAGCGGAAGGAGGAATTTGTGCGGTCAAAAACGACCCCGATGGGGCCGCCGAATTTCAGATAGATGTTCAGGTAAAGCTTTTCCTTGATACTGCCCTTTTTCACTACAATATAATCCAGAATCGTGGTGACAAGGGCGGAGTTGATGCCCTTTTGAAAAGTCAACTCCTGTTCCAGCGCAGAGCGGATCTCCTCCGACCGTGCAGCTGTCCTCCCTCCCCTTTCGGCCTCCGTCCGGAGCGCCGTCAGCTTTTCCCCCAGGACCCTGGCCTGTTCGTTGAACCTGTCGTTGCGCTGCTTGAACTCCGCCGTGGAAATGACGCCCTCAATGCTCATCTCCAGCAGGCGGTCTTTCTTTGCCTGGATGTCGGACAGGTCCTTCTCCATGCGCCGGATATCCCGGGTGCAGTCGTTCCCGTCGGGGACGGCCTGAAGGACGCCCACCACCGCGTCAATGATGGTCTGCCTGCTCCGGGCCAGCCGGTGGAAAATGCCGGCCATGATCTGGTCCAGCTCGGCGGTGCAAATCTGGGGCGCAGAACAGGCCGCCCGGCCCCGGTTCCGATACACCCGGCACTGCCAGATCTCCCTGTCACCCCTGGCGCTTTTCAATACCTGCCGGTGAAAGCTGGTGCCGTGCTCCTCACAGATGATCTTTCCGCTGTAGGGGTAGCGGTTGTGAAACTCCGCCCTGCCCCGGTGGGACATCATCTGCTGGCTGCGCCGCTTGTAGAGGGCATTTGCCCGGTCCCACAGCTCCTCGGAGACGATGGCCGGAACAGACGGGTCGGGATACATGATCCACTGGCTCTCGTCCAGCAAAATTTTCCGTTTACTGCGGTAGTCCACCGTCTGGCTCTTGTTGGCGCAGTACCAGCCCTTGTACTTCGGGTTGCAGAGGATGTGCCGGATGGTGAGAACGTTGAAGGCGTTCCCCTTCCGGCTGGTAAAGCCCTCCTCCAGCAACGCCTGGGAGATGCGGCGGATGCCCATCTGCCGGTTGGCATAGAGGTCGAAGATCCGCCGCACCGCCCGGGCCTCTTCCTCGTTGATCGTCAGCACACAATCCTTTTTGTCGTAGCCCCAGAGCTTGTCGTTGCCCAGCACATGGCCGTTCCTGATGGCCTGCCGGAAGCCGAATTTCAGCCGCTCTGAGAGCTTCCGCACCTCGTCCTGGGCCACCCCGGCCATAACCACCAGCCGGAACTCGCTGTCACTGTCCAGGGTGTTGATGTTGTCGTTTTGAAACAGCACTCCCACGTCGTACTCCAGCAGCTCCTGGGTGTATTGGATACTGTCCAGGGTGGAGCGGGAAAAGCGGGATATCTCCTTCGTAATGATAAAGTCAAACCGTCCTGCTTTGGCGTCCCTGATCATCCGGTTGAAGCTGTCCCGCTTTTTCGTGCTGGTTCCGCTGATGCCCTCGTCGATGTATCCCGGTACAAAGCTCCAGTTCTGCCTGCTCTGTATGAGTTCGGTGTAGTACTGCACCTGGTTTTCCAGGCTGTTGAGCTGCTCGTCCCTGTCGGTGGAGACCCGGGCATAGAACGTCACCCGCAGAGGCAGGTCGAAAATGGTCTTCCCGTTCCTCAGCTCACTGCGTATCCTGAGCACGTCCATAGGCTCCCTCCTCCTCTGCCAGGCACACGGGCTGCCGGAAGAACTCCGGGAAGTCCGCCCCGGAATACACCACATCGGCAGCCGCGGAGTAAACCGATTCCGATATCAGGCCGCGGGACCGGATACAATCCAGCAGAGCGCCCATCAGTTCCCGCTGTGTGTCCCCCAAACCATGCGCCCCCTTTCATTCCAGTCTATGAACGAAAGGCAAGACAGATTCCGCCCGAAACACAAACTGCCGGCTACGTCCTGACGGACTCTCCCGGCGCCTGATAATGTCCCGATTTGCGACGCAGCCGCCCGCTGCGCAGGCATTTGACACGGCACGGGGCGGGCGGCCGGATCTCCGACCCCAATCACCGCCTTTCGGTGGGTCGGCCTTTGAAACGCACCTGCGGGCACAGCCCCGTGCTCCCCTGCATCCCCCCTCTTTTTCTCTCTATCTGCCCCCTTTTCCACAATCGAAAGCTGCCGAAAACCCCGCCTCGCATTAAGGCGGGGTTTTCGGCAGCTTGGCAGATTTTAAAAGTCCCGAAATCCCCTGTTCCAATCCCACGGGAAGCCCTTCCCCGATCACCTGTGCGACGGGGCGGCAGCTCCGCGCCGAAGCGTGCCTGCAGGCACGGCCCGCACACGGCCTCCTCTCCCCCTGTCCGCTCTGGCAGATACGGCCTAATCAGCCGAGGCGTTTGCAAACACCCAGTATTCCACTGATTTGCATTTTTTACCCAAAAGGGAAGTCTCGGTATAGACCTCCTTCAATTTATCATTGGTGTGGGCGGAAAACAGCCTTGTAACCGTATCGTTCTGCACGCACATGACCACGTGATATCGCATGTCGGACCGGTCTTTCAAAAAGATAACCCCACCGGCATTGCAGCAATTATAGTCGGATGCGGCCCAGTACCCGTTATGCGTAAAGTAAGTGTGCATATCCGAACAGTTCTCCCATGCAAGGGAACATCCGTACCGGCTGGCAAACCAATGGTATTTGTCGTTTACCTCCGTCGTCGTCTTGGGAATTCCGCCTGCAAAGATCGCCTGGGAGACGTAGTTTGCACAGTCCCCTCCGCGGTTTGCCGGATACAGCGGAGACACTGCCAGAGGATTTTTCTCCGTTCGCCACTTGCTTACGTCCTTTCCGCCGCCGGCAGGACTGCTCGTCCACGCATTGGCGTAATCCCGTGCTGTAACCCTGTGGTATACCGGCCTGGGCTGTGCCCGGGCGCTCTCCCCCTCCAGCTGCTCCTGCTGTACGGTCATCACCGCGGCATCTACAAAGCCCTGCAATTGGCAGATCCCGTTGGCGCGCATCTCGGTCTCTGTCGCCGGTACCAGCAGTTCCGCCTTGTATGCCGTCCCGTCGCAGGCCACCGCCGCAACGCTCCGGGGCGTCCCATCCCTGCTGAATACCCCCCGGAACGAGAGGTTGAGCGTATACGTCTGCCCAATGTACAGTTTCTCCAGCCCGGTTACAAATTCCGAGATGTGGGCAGCAGCAACCTTTGCCGCCGCAGCTGTCACAGCGGCCTTCCGCTGCGGATCCCCCTCATTGGCCGCAGCCATAAGGGGGCTCTCTCCAACGAGCCGCGTCAGGCACTTATTTATGGCCTCCGTCTCAAGCACAGCCGTCAATTCCTCCGCAGACAAGGCCATACCGCTGATCCCCAGGCGCTTCACCATGCTCTGTACATGGGGCAGCTGGCCGGCCGTGTCATACTTCAGCCTCACCTCCAGCTCCACGCCAAAATCCAGATCAAAGCAGCTGCCGCCGATACCGGATACGCTCTTCCTGGCCACCTTTGCCGAAACAAGGTGATAGTGCTCCCGATAGGCGTCAAGATTTCCGCCTATCATCGAAAGAAGCTGCGCATCGCTCGGAAACACAAGGGGTTTTCCCCTCTGATGGATGGCCGCGCCCACAGCACTGAGCAAAGCCAAAAGCGGGATGCATGAAAATCCGATTTTCGTATTTCTCATATCTTTACACTCCTTCTATATGAACGCGTAATTACATACGGAAAAGCCGGACAGCCGGGAATTATACCGCCGCACGGGAAAATCCCCTGCGGAAATCCCGGCGGATCTCAGAAAAAATTCATATAGGAGGCCCTCCGGGACTGCAGTGAATGGCTGTGAATGCAGGCTGAATCATACAGGCGGATAACGCCCTCTCTCCCTGTGTCATCCGGCGGCGCCGTCCGTATCCGTTTCCGCCGGGGGATAAATATCCGCCCGATCACGCCTGTACGCCGGCGTCCGGTTCCCGTGCATCCGTCCCTGCCGGCAGTTGGGGTAGAGGATTGCCCGGCGCCAGCGGCTGGGCATCCAGCACACGGACAAAGCCGGCGCCTTCCGGCCAAAGATACTGGTGGGGATTTCCACCCGGCGGGAAGGCCTCGCGGCTGCGCCAGAGCTGCTCTGCCCGAATATCGGACAGATTGATTCGCAAAGCCTGTGCGGCGGCGGCCGGCAGCTGCACTCCGGACAAATCGGCGCTGCCGTCCACCGGGATATGCCCCTCTATTTGAAAGCTGTCGAAAATATTTGCCAGAACCCGGGGCGGATGTCCCTCACCCGCCTCCTCGCTCCCGCTCCAAAGATGCACATGGGCGCCCAGGAAACGGCGTGCATGCTCCCTCTGGGAGTCCCACGTCAGCAGTCCGTCGCAATTAAATGCATAGGAGCAGTTTTTCGGCCCGTTCTTCGGTGCCAGCGCCAGGGAGGACTCGATCAGCGACATCCCGCAGGAGGGTACAAGCTGGATATCCACCAGTGCCCTGCTTCTGGCCAGGCGCCCTGTCACCTTGTCCTCCGCACTTCCGGGGACATAGGCCTGCGCGTGATCCAGGCAGATCTCCAGCCCAAATTGGATCAGGCTGCCGTCGCCCCTGCATATCTCCGGGAATCTGAAAAGTGAGCCGCCCATCTCACCGGGAATATATTGAATCAGGCGGTCCAGCACCCGCCAGGTCGGTTCACTGCCGTGTTCAATCTCTTTTGCTGTAAAGAACATCGGCCTGACGTGGGACAGGTTGAATTGCACGAAATCAATTCCGGACTTCAGATGCTTTTCCGTGAAGTAGCAGCCGTCTCCCTGTGCCTGCGTCCCGCCGCACTGAATCATGGAGAGATTCCAGCCCATTGCAGCCGGGCCCTGGGTGCCGGCGCCGGCCGTGCTGATCCTGCCCCCGGCATATGGGAAAGCGGCGCCGACGGCCGTCCCAAATACAAATACCCAGTTCTGGAATTTGGGGTCTGCCGTCAGCTCCCGCAGCTCTCCGAAGAGCCCGCCCCAATGCCTGTCATAGGGCGGAGGAAGCTGGCCAAATCCCGGCGGTGCGCTCTCCTCCCATCCGTTTAGAAGATCGAACAGGTATGCGCCCGCAGCCCCCCGATAGAGAAACTCCGGCGCCATAAATATCTTCAGTGTGTCCTCATCGGAGGATGCATTCTGATAAGCGGCCTCCATAGCCATCTTTGTAAACGCAACCCGCGCACTGATGTCCAGGCACTGACTCAGCACATCCCAGCGCCGGTCGCCCAATGCCGGAGCAATGCCGGGGTAATGGTCTGCGCCTCCCGCCGAATACACAGGCCCGGTGTAGATCTCCCAGGCAATAAATTGTACTTTTGAATAGTTTGGCATATACTCAGCTCCTTTTCTGATACTGTCGGCGAACCGGAAAGCCGCAGTCCCCGTTTCCAGGCCGGCAGGTTATCGGCCTGCCGGCGTATCCTGCTCATACTAGAATCCATTAAAAAGCTTTAAAAAACTTTTTATAGCGCCCAAGGCGCGTTGGATTCTTATGTGACGTGTTTTGCGCCAGGATGGCGCAAAACGGAAACGCAACATGCGTTTCCATTTCAAATAAAACGAAATCGTTTTATTTGAAATTAGTATCACACTTCAACCAGTACGGCTGTCCCCCCTGCGGCCGGGCCCCTTTTTAACCCCCGGAGCCCTGAGGCCCGGCTGCCGGGCTGCCGTCCGGAACCGATCCAATGAAAAGAGGGGCCGGTCCCACCGCAGGAAGGCAGCACCGCCCTCCTTTTTGATGAAAGACCGGCCCCCGGTTAACCCCTGTGGGACTTCCGGCCCGCCGCCCGGGAAAGAGGGAATTACTTCTGGCTCTCAATCACAAAGCGGTAGCCGTCCTGGGCGTTGCCGTACAGTCCCACCGTCACCTCAGTCACACCCTCCAGATCCTGCTCAAAGAAGCTGTCGGAGTTGAGAACGGCAGAACTGAGCTGCTCACCCTCCTGAATCTCAGAGGCCAGGCCCCAGTACAGCTTGGGGTGCAGCACAAAGGTCGCCTTCTGATCATAGGCCACCGTTTTCTTCCGCATCATCAGCTTGCCGTCCTTATAGAGATCGACGCTGATGCCGTTGGGCACATGGATCTGGTTGGTGACGTCAATGGACCGGGTATTGCCGGCGTTGCCGTCCTCGGTCATGGTGATGCCGGTCTCGTCCTCAAGGACACAGTAGCGCTTGCCGATGGTGGAATTGAGCAGGGCGGTCTGGCAGCTGTGGTCGTTCCAGGAGGCGGAGACCGCCGTCTCAATGGGGTAGTTCAGCGTACAGGAGGACGCCCGGCCCACATCCTCAATCACGCGCCACGCCACACCGTCCCGCAGTGCGTCGAAGGTGGGAATCTCGTTTTTGAGGAACAAAAAAATCTTGGGCAGGTCCTGGTTCATGGAGCGGTTCACATAGGTAATTTTAATATTGTTGCTCATGGTTCAACAACCTTTCATCATATTTTTCAGAAAATATCCTCATACGGCCCGTATCCCGCAGCCGGCACGGAAAAAGAGGTCACTTCCAGGAGTCGATTTTGAACATATACCCATCCTGGGCGTTGCCGTACAGTCCCACCACTGCCTCGGACACCCCCTCCAGATCCTGCTCGAAGAAGCTGTCGGAGTTGAGAACGGCAGAGCTGAGTTCCTCGCCCTCCTGAATCTCGGACGCCAGGCCCCAGTACAGCTTGGGATGCAGCACAAAGGTCGCCTTCTGGTCATAGGCCACGATCTTCTTGGTCATCATAATGCGCCCGTCCTTATACAGGTTGACGCTGACGCCGCCGGGGGTCTGGATGTTGTTGAGGACATCAATGGATGTGGTGTTCAATGCATTTCCGTCCCCTGTCATCACAATGCCGGTATCATCCTTGGTAACGCAGAATTTACTGCCAATAGTGACCGGCATGGTAGCCGTCCGGCAGCTCCCGTCGTTCCAGGAGGCACTGATCTGGGTGGCGGTGGGGAAGGTGAACGTACAGGATGAATTGCGGCCGACCCTGCTGATGACGCGCCATGCCACACCGTCCCTCAGTGCGTCGAAGGTGGGAATTTCATTCTTGGCAAAGAGGAACACGGACGGCTGATCCAGGTTCAGGGAGTGGTTGACGTATTTAATTTTGACGTTGCTGCTCATAAAGACCTCCTACTTTTGATAATTTCCAGGCTGCCTGCGCTCATCTCGGTTTAAACCCTGGCTTTACTATATAAGGTCTTTCCTTTTTTTTCAATTCCCCAATTTCGGCAGTCTCTGCAGATAAATCCGAAAAACTACCCATTTCCGCAGGACAGTCCTCAAATCCCCTCGAAGTACACCGTGGAAGGCATTCCCGCCGGGGTGGAAACCTCAACACCGTACGGCAAAAGGGAGACATCCTGCGGCGCCTCGGCCGCCTTCGGGCAGAGCCTAACTCCCAATCTCCTCCAGGGAGATCAGTTTCATCTGCAATGCCTTTGTCAGCGCCTGCGCCGCATTTTCGGCACACAGCAGCCGGTACAGATTTTTCTTATGATAGCGCACCGTCTCCTGCGAAAGGCGAAGTTCTGCTGCAAGCTGTCTGTCCGTCATGCCCCGGGCGATGTGCCGAAGGACAGCCAGCTGTCGGGCGGTCAGACTGACGGGATCCCCGTCCTTTTGCCGGGAGGCCGGCGGTACTTGGGAAACTTCCAGGTTCATACAGCAAATCAGCTGCCGGAGCAGTGCAACAGGCCAGCCCGACAGCTGCTTTTGGGTTGTGATGATTGTCAGAACAACGGACAAAGGCTCTCCCGCAGAAACGCTGTAAAGGGCATATCCCGTCAGATGCAGGCAGTAGTTCTGCCGCGGCATTGTCCAGGAGGGTTCCCTCTGCCGGATTGACAGCGCAACAGCATTGGTCCCTGCGTGATCCTCCGCAAAGCAGAAGCCCGGTTCAATCAACCGGAACGGCCGGATACTGGGTATTTTTTTTCAACAGAATCCCCTGCCCATCCATCAGTAAAAATGCGGAGGCCTTGGGCAGGCAGGCGGCCACAGGAGAGGTACATCGCTCAAATGCAGAAATAACGGATTGGTGCTTCTCATACAGTTCCTGCAATGCCTGGGACGAGAGGGGATACAGCGTATTGCCGGAGTCCGGCGGCAGTCCCGCCTGGGCACACCTCCTCCAGGATTCCATTATAACGGCTTCATTCTGCAAACGGTTCATGACAGTCCTCCTCTTATTCAGTCAATATTTGCGCCGGACAGATGTGAACAACCTCGCTCATATCCACGCCGGTACAGACTGCTGGTCTCTCATATAGGCAGAATACCATAGAAAAATGGCGAAATTACTCATATTATGTCGATTCGGCACGAATAATGGCATAAGAGTCGAAAATATATCCACACCCGGCAGAGATTCCGGCCCCCCGCGCTGAAAGGCTGTTTTTCAAATCCGGCAGCGGCATATCTCCTGAACAAATCTCCTCATATACAGCCTGTCCACGGAGGCGCTGCCATCTCCTTTCGCTTTCTGTCTTTAAAAAGTATTACACCCAGAGCGCTGACCAGGAGGACCTGATCTCAATCGGCACCATTGGGCTGATTAAGGGCATCTCCAGTTTTGACCCCTCCAAAGGGGCCCGGCTGGCCACCTATGCCGCGCGGTGTATTGAAAATGAGATCTTAATGTACTTTCGCAGTCAAAAGAAACTCCAGGGCGAGATCTCCTTGTCAGACTCCATCGAAAGCGACAAGGAGGGCAACGCTTTGCAGCTGATCGATGTGGTAGGGGTGGACGACACCATGCTGGAGGACATCCACGACCGAGACAACGCTCTGCGCCTCCACACGCTGCTGCAGGAATGCCTGACCACCCGTGAGGCGGAGATTGTCCGGCTGCGCTATGGACTCGGCGGCACTGTGCCGCTGACACAGCGGGAAATCGCCTCCTCCTTTGGAATCTCCCGGAGCTATGTATCCCGCATCGAAAAAAGGGCCCTGGAAAAACTGCGGACGGCTCTGCAGTCCACCCCTGTGCGCCGCCCCCATGAAAAGAACAGGTACACCGATAAAACGGAGCTCTGAAATCCGGCAAAAAGGCGGCATAGGAATCTTCCTACGCCGCCTTTTCACGCTTTCAATACCATCGCACCACAGCAGTGACCTTCCCCAAAATAGTGGCATACGTGCCGTCAATGGGGCTGTAATCATCATTCTCCGGCAGAAGCCAGATCTCCCCGTTCTGCCGGGATAACCGTTTTACCGTAGCCTCATCCTCCAGAAGGGCCACTACAATCTCACCGTTATTTGCTGTCGGCTGGCGGCGAACAACCACCAGATCCCCGGGCAGAATACCGGCATTCAGCATGGACTCCCCCCGCACCCGCAGGGCAAAAAACTCCTCACTGCGGCCGCCGGTATCAAAGGTCAAATAGTCCTCAATGCACTCCTCTGCCAAAATGGGGCTGCCCGCCGCCACATTGCCCACAATGGGAATGCGGTCTTCCGATGCCTGCTCCGTCAAGGCGATGGCGCGGCCTTTCCCGGCGCCCTTGGCAATCGCGCCGCACTCCTCCAGCCTCTTTAAGTGAAAGTGTACCGTGGAGGGCGATTTCAGCCCCACCGCCTCTCCAATCTCCCGCACCGACGGGGCATATCCCTGGTCCTGAATACAGACCGCGATATAGTCATAAATTCGCCTTTGCATTTTAGAGAGCTCTGCCATTCCGGACCTCCTGATTCCCCTCGCCTGTCCTGCCGTCTGATTGACTGCCTTTTCATCCGCCCGCCGGAAAATAAAAGGAAACCCTGTCAAATTTTATTGTTTGGCATTTATTATACCACAGCCCATTTGGAATTGCAAACATTTGTTCCACTTTATTCCCAATTTATTTGTAAAAATACACTTGAAAACAGGGGGAATCTATGATAAGATAAATAACCGTTAAATGACGTATCATGCTGTGCATGAGTAAATTTTGGAGGTTTTCCACATGGGCACTTTAAAGATTGTCATTACCGTTTTACAGCTGCTTTGCGGTCTCGCCATCATCCTGGCCGTGCTGTTTCAGTCCGGAAAAAGCGCAGGGCTCTCCGGCGCCATCGGCGGCGTGGCCGACTCTTTTCTGGCCAAAAACAAAGCCAGAACAATGGACGCAAAGCTGGCCCGGGCAACCAAATGGGTGGGCGCCGTCTTTCTGGTCTTAACTCTGGTGCTGCTGATCTTGGGCTGAATCCCCACAAAATTGTGAAATATGCGGACAGCTTCAGCTGTCCGCATATTTTTGCTATCCCTTTCCGGAGCGGTACATAACCCCCGCCTGGGGCGTAATGCCGTTCAAGCGCATCAGCTCCTCCACAGTGACAAACCAGTATCCCTCTTTTTGCAGGGCATCCACCACCTGCAGCGCTGCCTCTACGGAAGTCGGGTAGATATCGTGGAGCAGAATAACGGCGTTGGGACCGGCGTCCTGCAGCACAGCTCGTACCACCTTTGCCGTATCCCGCTTCTCCCAGTCCCTGGGATCGACAGACCACTTGACCATAGGGACGTTGACTTCCATCCCCTCGTCAATGATGCCGTAGGGCGGGCGAAGCCAAAAATTTTCCTCCCCCAAAATCTCCCGCAGGGCCTCCTCGGTCTTGCGGACCTCCTGACCGGCGTTCTCCGGCGAGGTGCCGCCCAGCCGTACATGGCTCCAGGTGTGGTTGCCGATCTGATGCCCCTCCGCCGCCATCCGCTCCACCAGGTCCTCATTGCCCGCAAGCTCTTCGCCAACCAGGAAGAAGGTTGCGCTGGCCCCCCGTTCCCGCAGTCCATCCAAAAGGCGAGCCGTGGTCTCCCGCCGGGGGCCGTCATCAAATGTCAGCGCAATATACTTTGTCTCTGCCGGAAGTTCCGCAACGGCGTCTGCCGGCAGAGCCTCTTTACCGGCAGCGCTCCACAGTATGATCCCGATGAGGCATAAAAAAAGCAGCGGTTTTTTCCACATCCGTTCCCATCTCCCCGTATTTTTCAGGGATAGTTTATACGGAAAGCGGGAAAATAGAGCTGTCAAAATCTGTTGGCCCGCGCCGCAGCGGATCGAACCGCCTGTGCCCTCCGGCACAGGCGGTTGCGGCTTTTACCAGAACAGAACTCCCAAAATGCTGCTCATCATATTGAAAAAAATAATGGCCGCAATAATCCAAAAAATGTACTGGACGGGATTCTTCTGCTTTCCTTGCCCTCCCGACATCTCCTGCCTCCTGGAAAGGGGCTGCTGCGCCTTTCCAACCGCTGTGCGCCTGACGCCTTTGGAGAGGCCCACGGCCTTCCGTACCCGGTTTTCCGTGTGAAACTCCTGATGGATAAAGGAGCCGGCGTGATTTTTTTCATTGAGCCCCTCGGCTCGGAGCACGGCGCCGCCGGCCCTCTCCCGCGGCTGGTTAAAGGCGCCGCACTTGGGGCAAAAATCATCTATGTCGAAATCATAGCTCTTCCCGCACTCATAACACCGAATCTTACGCATGGGACTCCCTCCTCTTTTAACTGTTTTCCCCGTGCCGCAAACACCGATTCCGTTCCGGCAGAATGCGCAAGGCGCCTCAGCCTCCCGCAAGGGGCAGTTGAAACACGGCCGGAATTCTATAACAATTCACGGAAATACTGCGAAAAGATCAGCGGTCCGGGAATCGCATGGCTGCGTTGTCGTCCTTGACGGGCGTCAGCCCGC